>Ga0116229_10001392_pt1 | contig 37709 bp, 28 predicted proteins | sample S1TSphgellanicum_3_FD_87313 | JGI IMG/M metagenome (GOLD analysis project Ga0116229, IMG submission 87313) | Host-associated microbial communities from peat moss isolated from Minnesota, USA - S1T2_Fc - Sphagnum magellanicum MG | ecosystem: Host-associated > Plants > Peat moss > Unclassified...
CACCAGGTCGAGAAGTTCGGTGCCCGAGAACGGCGAGACGCCGGTAGGCCGGATCGGCGAGGAGACGCCGACTAGCCGGATCTGCGGGGAGTATGTCAGGGGCACGGCGGACTTTTCCGCCCAAAGCCTGCGATTCACGTCGTAATGCATGACTCTGAATTCGCGGGCCGGCGTCACGTAGAAAACCCAGTACTGGTAGGCGTTTTCCCAGAACAACAGTCCGGCTCCCGAGCCGGCGGGATTGGCCAAGCCGGATGCGCTCAGCCCGTAGAGCGTCGTGCAGACCGTGCCGTTGCGCAGGCTCCCGTCGTGGGCGACCGGTTGCGCCTGGTTTCTGCCCAGTTCGACCGTGAGCGAGCCCGCAGCGATCGTCGCGTCGCTCGGCATCGGATCCCACCCGTGCGTGTTGGTGAGGAATAGGTCTCGAACCGTCGCGCCGGTCATCGGACAGGTCGTCCCGAAGGAAGTGAGGGCCGGGGCAGGCGTCGGAGACAATAGTACAGGGCGCAGCGTCGCCAGGTGCATTCCCGCGAGAGATCTCAGAATCTCCGCGGTCGTCGGCCGATCGCGCGCCAAGGCCGCCAGGTTGGGCACGGCGGTCGACGGCGCGAGGGTCGCAGCGGTGGGAGGTGCAGTCGCCAGGATGGGCGCGAGGGTCCCCAGGGTCGGCGCGACCGTGGCAGCGACGAGTTCGGTCGCGCTCGGCGACGGTTGGGGCGACCCAACCGGGGCGAGGCGCGTCACTGCGAGCGCGATTCCGGCCATTCCGAACACGGCTCCGGCAAGCGCGAAGCGCCGCTTCCACCACGGTATCGGAACCGGCGGCACGGGCTCGACGAACGGCTTCGGATGCGGATCCGGTTCGGGCTTGGCGACTTCGAGCTTCGCTAGCTCGCATTTAGCAGATTCGGGTGTAACCTCTTCGGCGGCCGATTCGACCTTAGCGACTTCGACCTTAGCGACTTCCGGCTTGGCAATCTCGGGCCCGGCGAGTTCGCGAGAGGCCACGTCAACATGTGAGGGATCGGCCGGCGCATCGCTGCGCGGCTGCTGGGCGCTCACGACCTTCCGCAGGCCGGCCGAATCGAACCGCTCGAATAACAATCCGTTTTCCGAGCGAAGGTAGAGCGTCGGCGTGGCCCATTCCAGTTCGCTCTCCTGGAAAATCGCGCGACGCGCTTCGACCACCGCGTTCTCCAGCGACGTGCCGAGCACGACCGCGTGGTAGAACATCCGCGAGAACGCCAGTGCGGCGGTATCGGTGATCGGGAACTGCATTGCGATGACGGCCGGAACGCCTTGCGCGATCAAGCTTTGCGCGAGACCGGAGCGGTGATCTTCACCGCCGCGCGAACCCTCGCACGAATTGAGGATGACCAGTTTGAGCGAGCGCCCCTGCAACATGACCGACAGCCGCTCGGCCGTAATGGGCCGTGCCTTGCCCTTCTCGTCCTCGAGGACGAGCATTCCGGTGCCCGTGCGTTCGTCGAATTCACCGTGGCCGATGAAGTGTAGCACGTGCCACGGCAACTCCATCAGTTTGCGCTGCAGCAACTCGGGTGTGGGATGGCGCAAAGTCTGCGCCACAACGGAGCCTGGGCTCGACTCGTCAAGCAAACGGAGCGCGCCCTCGACGGCTGCCGCCTCGCTATCGATATCGAGGTGCGGGACGTCCGACGGGTCGGAAACGACCGTCAGCACGTGGAGCGGTCCGCTGACCCGTAGCGGCGCGATCTGCGTGGGCATCCGCAGGTAGCGGACCAGCGGCGTATCGAGTTTGAGTGCGACCCACTGATCGATGCCCTCGTCATAGAGCAGTTCCCACGGCAGATTGACCAGCTCCGGCGTGTCGACGAAGCGCAACCGGATGCGCAGGCCGCTCGCTTCCGTGCAACCGGCCAGGCTGCGCAGATAGCACTGCAGGATCTCGCCAGCGAACACGGCCTTGAATAGCGCGCCGCCCACGCCGCGCAAACGCGACCCTTGCTTCGACGCGATGCTGCGCACGTGCCGCGCGGCCAGCACCTGCAGCACGACGTTCTCGAGTTCGAGGCTATTGACCGGGATCGCGAACGATTGCGAGCCCTCGCCGCCGGGTGAACTCAGCACGCGCGCGGTATAACCCTCGGCGGCGCGCGAGAATTCAAGGTCGAAGTTCTCAAATTGCCGGTTCATGCAGACACAGACCCCGATGGTTCTCGAAGCCAAGTTCGCCAATGCCCCGTCGCACGCTCTTTTGCCGCCGGCGCTCGGGACGGGCGCTGCACTTTCCCGCTCGGAGGCCGTGCGTGCCGAACGAAGACGACGTGATCGAATGCGCGCGAGCGATGCGCGCTTTTCTCGCGCGTTCGGATCTGCTCGGCGCACAGGCGGCGTCGACGTGCGCCCGCATCGACGTTCTGCTGACGCAGGCCGAGGCCGGCGCAGACGTCACCGATGCGCTGCGCGCCGTGTTCGACGAGCACGACGCGACCCGCCAGTGGGCACAGCAGTTCCTCGCACCGCCGCCGGCTTTGCGTGGCTACAAAGCGGCGCCCGGAACCCCCGGTCCCACGCCGGCCGGATCGCGCTACGTCTGCCCGAAGTGCGGCCGCGTCTGGGTGCGGCGCCAGGCGGGCGAAGACGTTCCTGACTGCCCGATCCATCTGATCGCGCGCGTCGTCGTCGCGTAGTCGATGCTAGAGACGTTTTGGGAAGGCGCCGGATCGAAAGTCGCCGACCGGCTGTTGGCGGCCTTACTCGGACCAGCCCTCGTTTTCTGGACGGGCGGGGCGCTGGCTTGGATCGCGCATTTCGGCTGGCCCGCGACGCTGGCCCGGTTGACGCCCGTGCTCGAGCACGAACAGCTCGCGGCCTTCGTCGCCATCCCGACCCTGGTCGCGGTTTCAGCCGCGCTCGAAGCGATTCTGGTCTTGCCGACGCTCCGTCTGCTCGAGGGGTACGGGCCGTTGTGGTCGCCGCTGCGCGCGACGGCGGTCGGCTGGACCAACGCCCGCGCCAACCGTGCGCGCGAGAAGTGGCAGGCCTTGGCCGAACTCGAAACGGGAAGTTTGTCGGCGGCGCAGCGGACCGAATTCGTCGACCTGGACCTGCAACTGCGCCGCGTCCCCGTCAACGCGGCGGATCGCATGCCGACGGCGCTCGGCAACGTCTTGCGCGCCGCGGAACGCCGTCCGACGGACAAGTACGGACTCGATGCGGTGATCTGCTGGCCCCGGCTGTGGCTGCTGCTGCCGGAGGACGTTCGCGAGCAGATCAGCGAAGCGCGCTCGGCCCTCGATACCGGTGCGCGGATCTGGCTGTGGGGCTTCTTCTTCATCGGCTGGTCGATCTTGACGCTGTGGGCGATCCCCATCGCACTCATCGCGATGCTCTCGGCCGGCCGCTGGCTCGTCGGAGCCGCCGAAACGTATGGTGACTTGCTGGAATCGGCGTTCGACCTGTTTCGCGCGCGGCTCTACGAGTCGCTGCGCTGGCCCTTGCCGGACGACACGTCCGAAGAGTTCGTGGCGGGTCAGTTGCTGACGGAGTATCTGTTCCGCGGAACCGTCGCGAACCCGGTCCGCTACGAGCCGCGCGGGGCGCCGCCGAACGCTTAAGGCTCGTCGAGCGCCCCAAGGTCCGGGAGCGCGCCCGTGCCCGCGACCAGGCCCTGCAACACATCCGCGACGGCCGCCTTGGCGGCCGCCGTCGGCGCGGCGTCGGCGTCCTCGACGATCCCGAGGAGCCGGCCGAGCGAACCGTTCGCGCGAGCCGCGCGCTCGGCGCCGGCCGTGTCTTTGCGTGCCTGCGCGCGCCCGAACGCGGCGAACGAACGATCGAGACCGTCCGAGATCTGCGTGGCCAAGCGAAACTGCTCCGCCAGCGCCTCCGGCGACGCGCTGCTGCGTGGGTCGGGTGCGACCGCGAACGTGCGCGTGTAGCTCGCGCCGTTCGCGCGCAACCGCACCGTGTAGGTTCCCGGTACCGCGAGCACGCCTTCGGGCGCGCGCGGCGTGTCGTGCACGATCGCGCCGATCGGATAACCATGTTCGAGCGACGCCGGCGCGGCGTAGCGCAAGTCCCAAACGAAGCGGTGATCGCCGGGCTGCGCCGACAGGATCTGCGGCGTCCGTACCCAGTACGTCGGCACGTCGATGTCGGCGGCGATCGGCTCGGGCGCGTCGGTCGACGCGAATTTTCGCACGACGCGCCCCGCGGCGTCGTCGATCTCCAAGCTGACGGGGCCGCCGGTCGACGCCGGCAAGGTATAATCGATGATCGCACCGTCCGGCGGGTTCTCGCCGACGGGCTCGTCGGGCGGGAGCGGCGTGTCCGTATAGGTGTCGCGTCGCACGCGATAGGCGCGCGCCGGTGCGAACAGCGCCGTACGCGCTTCGCGCAGCGGCGTGACGTCGTCGAGGATCCAGAACGAACGGCCGTGCGTGCCGACGACGACGTCGTCACCGTGGACGACGAGATCGCGGATCGACGTGGACGGCAGGTTGTGCTGCAGCGACGACCAGTGCGCACCGTCGTCCTGCGACACGTACACCGTCTTTTCGGTGCCCGCGAAGAGCAGGCCGCGCCGCACCGGGTCTTCACGCACGGTGTTGACGGGTTCGTCGCCGATGCCCGAAACGATCGGCTGCCACGTCGCGCCGCCGTCACGGGTGCGGTAGATGTACGGATGTGAATCGTCGAGGCGCTGGCGGCTGACCGAAACGTACGCGGTCGCGCGGTCGAAGTGCGAGGCGTCGATCTGAGTGACGCGACTCCACGGACCGAGTTCGGGCGGCGTGACGTTGCGCCAGTGCGCTCCGCCGTCGCCGGTAACCCACACCAAGCCGTCGTCGGTGCCGGCCCAGATCAGTTTCGCGTCGACGTACGACGGCGCGAGGCTGTAGATCACGCCGCGATGCTTGCCGTAAAGGGGATCGCTGTCGGCAAAGCGCGCGAGGGCGGGCGGTTCGCCCGGGCTCTCGCGCGTCAGGTCGGGGCTGATCGTGGTCCAGGTGCGGCCGCCGTCCAGCGTTGCGAAAACGACGTTTAGTCCCAGATAGAGCGTGCGTTTGTCGACGCGATTCCAGACCAGCGGGTTCGTGCGGTCGAATCGGTAGCGTTTGCGATCGTAGGTCGGCGACACGTCCTGCGTTTGGCCGGTGCGCTCGTCGTAGACGGTTACTTTACCACCGTAGATCAGCCACGGATGCAGCGGGTCGGGTGCGACGTAGCCGTATTCTTCGGTTCCGACCGGATGGAATTCGCGAAACGTGATCGCGCCGTCGTCGCCGCGGCTCCAGACTTCGGCGCTGCCGCTCTCCTGCTGTCCGCCGAAAACACGATATGGAAAGCGGTCGTCGGTGATCACGTGGTAAAACTGGGCCGTCGGCTGGTTGTACCAGCTGCTCCACGTCTTGCCGCCGTTGACGGTCAAGGTCGCGCCCTGATCGACGCCGAGCAAAATGACGTCGGGGTTTCCCGGATCGATCCAGATCGTGTGGTAATCGTCGCCGCCCGGGGCGCCCTTGATCCCCGTCCACGTCGTGCCGCCGTCGCTGGAGCGATACGTCGTGGTGTTCGCCGAATACACGGTGTTCGGATCTTTAGGATCCGCCGTGATGCCCGCGAAATCTTCCGTGCGCCCGCAGACGCGCTCTTCGCGATCCGTGACGCGCCACGACGCGCCGGCGTCGTCGGAGCGATACACGCCGCAACCGTTTGGTTCTTCGACCAGCGTGTACAGCCGGTTCGAGTCGGCCGGCGAAACCGTGATCCCGATGCGTCCGCTGTTTGCCGGCAATCCGTTCGCGAGCTTCGTCCACGTCGTGCCGCCGTCGCTGGATTTGAAGAGACCGCCGTCGGCGTAACGTTCGTAGACCTGCAGCAAATTCCACGGACCGTTGCGTGAGGCCCAGAGGTCCGCGTAAACGATATCGGGGTGATTGGGATCGATGACGACGCTGACCGCTCCGGTGTCCTCGCCCGTACCCAAGACTTTGTCGAACGTCAGCCCGCCGTCGAGCGAACGGTAGAGACCGCGCTCGGCGTTGGGCCCGTACGGATGGCCGACGACCGCGACGAAAACGCGCTTGGCGTCGCGCGGGTCGACCGCGATGGCCTGGATCTGCTGCCCGTCGCGCAAGCCGAGATGGGTCCAGCTTCGGCCCGCATCGGTCGACTTGTACACGCCGTCGCCGGTCGAGAGGTCCGGCCGGCGCAAACCCTCGCCGCTGCCGACATAGACGATGTTGGGATCGGAGGGTGCGACGGCCAGCGCGCCGATCGAACCCGTATCCTGGGTGTCGAAAACCGGATTCCACGTCCGCGCGAAATCGTCGGTCTTCCACACGCCGCCGTCGTTCGGCGCCATGTAGAAGACGCCGGGACGTTGCGGCACGCCCGCGACCGCGACGGTGCGACCGCCGCGAAACGGACCGATCAGGCGCCAGCGTAACGCGTCGAAGGGCGCGGTCGCACCGGAGGAGACGTTTTGGGCGCCGGCGGCGGGGATGCCGGAGCTGCCGGCGAGCAGCAGGAACGAGCCGAGGATGGCAAGGTAGCGAAGCTTCACTCCGGCCCATTCGCCCGTGGTGACCCGCGCTCCGCGCGCGCCACGTTCCGCGCCGCCCGCCCAGCCGGATTCCGCAGCAACGAAAGCGACTTCATGAACAACGATCTCTTTTCGAGCGGGACGCGCTAGCGGTGCGTTCGCTACGCGGTGCCGTCGCCGTCGTCACCGGCGCGGGCTCGGGCATCGGACGGGCGCTCGCGCACGCGCTGGCCGCGCGCGGCGCGGACCTCGCGCTAGCCGACATCGACCGGACGAAGCTGGCCGCCACCCGCGAGGCGTTGCCGGCGGCCACGCGCGTTACGGCCCGCGCGCTCGACGTTTCGGATTTCGCCGCGATGCGTGTGTTCCGCGACGAGGTCGAGCGCGAATTCGGGCGCGTCTCACTGCTGATCAACAACGCCGGCGTTTCGCTGTACGGCAGCTTCGAAGACGTTTCGCTCGAAGATCTCGAGTGGATCATGGGCGTGAATTTCTGGGGCACGGTCTACGGCTGCAATCTCTTCCTGCCGCTGCTGATGCAAGAACCCGAGGCCAACATCGTGACGCTCTCCAGCGTCTTCGGCCTCATTTCGCCGCCGCTGCAAATCGGCTACAGCGCGAGCAAATTCGCGGTGCGGGGATTCTCTGAAGTCCTGCGCCACGAGTTGGCCGGAACGCCGGTCAAGGTGACGGTCGTGCACCCGGGCGGAGTTCGCACGTCGATCGCGGCATCGGCGCGCCGCGGCGCCGGCGCCGGCGCCGACGCCTACGAACGGGATACGAAAGCCTTCGAAGCCGCGCTCGTCCTCGCGCCCGAGGAAGCCGCGCGGCGCATCGTGCGCGCGGTGCTGGGCGACCGGCCACGGCTGTTGATCGGTCGCGACGCGATGCTGATCGACCTCATTGCGCGCTTCTTCCCAGCCCGCTACATGGAGGTCTTGCGACCGTTGCTCGATCCCAAACGGCGCTCCGCCCGGGTGGGCGAACCCTGATGCCGAGTCCGCAGGCACGCGTGGTCAAGGCGCTGGTCCGCGCGGTCGTCAAGGCGCGGCTGGCGCGCCGAACCGCCTCGCCTGCCGATTCGATCGCGACGACGCGCCGCATGTTCGAGTTGGGCGCCGCGCGCAACGCGAAGATTCCGCGCGACGTGCGCGTCGAAACGCTCGTCGCGCCCGTGCGCGGCGAATGGGTCCGCGCGAACGGCGCCGCGAACCCGGAGCGCGCGATCCTGTACCTCCACGGCGGCGGCTACGTTGCCTGCGGTCCGCTCACGCACCGCAGCCTGACGATCGCGCTCGCGCGCGCCTGCGGCGCACCCGTGTTCGTCCCGGACTATCGCCTCGCGCCCGAGAACCCGTATCCCGCCGCGCTCGACGACGCGCTGCAAGCCTACGACATGTTACGCGCGCACGGCTTCGCGCCGGGCGACATCGCGCTCGGCGGCGATTCCGCGGGCGGCGGGCTGGCCCTGGCGAGCGCGCTCGCGCTGCGCGAACGGGACGGCGCGGAACGCCCGGTCGCGTGCGTCTTCGCGTACTCGCCGTGGACCGACCTGTTGGCCACCGGCGCGTCGCTCTGGAGCAACGCCCGCTCCGACGATATGCTGGTGGGCGCGAACGTCGGGCCGATGGCGCGCCACTACGCGCCAGTCGAACAACTGCGGCATCCGTTCGTCTCGCCACTCTATGGCGAGTACCGGGCGTTCCCGCCGCTTCTGATCTTCGCGAGCACGAGCGAGGTCCTGCGGGACGATGCCGTGCGGTTGGCGGGGCGCGCGCGTTCGCAAGGCGCCGACGTGACCCTGCAACTCGAAGCCGCGCTGCCGCACGTCTGGCCGCTCTTCGACGTCCTGCCCGAGGCGCGCGCGTCGATCGCGCAGACCGCGGAATTCGTGCGCCGCTGCTGGTCCGCCACGTAGCGCCGTGCGCGAGCCGGCGGGGGTTCGCGACAGCTCGCTCCCGTATTAGAATCGCAGTGCCGGACTCGACGATTTCGTTACGCGGATTTCGCGTTGAATACGGGGCGCGCAAGCGCTCCGTTCTCGCGCTCGACGGCATCGATCTCGAGGTTGCGGCCGGCACGTTCGCCGCGATCATCGGACCTTCGGGCTGCGGTAAGTCGACGATCTTGCGCTCGATCGCCGGTCTGCAGCGCCCGAGCGCCGGCACCGTCACCGTCGGGGGCCGCGCGCCGGCCGAGATCGTCGCGGCTCACCGTCTAGGCGTGGCCTTTCAGGACGACGCGCTGCTCCCGTGGCTGAGCGCGCGCGACAACGTGGCGCTGGCCTTTCGCGCGAGCGGCCGAAGCGTCGATGCCCGCCGCGTCGATGACTTGCTGCAGCGCGTCGGCATCGCGGACTTCGCGACGGCGCGGCCGCGCGAACTCTCGGGCGGCATGCGTCAGCGCGTCGCGCTGGCCCGGGCGCTCGTGCTCGATCCCGAGGTTCTGCTGCTCGACGAACCGTTCGGCGCGCTCGACGCCGTCACGCGCCGCCGCCTGAACCTCGAATTGCAACGGGTCTGGACGGCGCGCGAGATCACGACGTTGCTCGTCACGCACTCCGTCGAAGAAGCGGTTTTCTTGGCCGACCGCGTGCACGTGATGACGCCGCGACCGGGCCGCATCCGGCGCACGGTCGAAGTGCCCTTCGCGCGCCCGCGCGGCCGCGCGTTGCTGGCGGAGAGCGCCTTTCATGCGCTGGTCGACGCGTTGACGGCCGAACTCGACGACGAAAGCGTGCCGGCATAACCGCCGCCGGACGGGCTGTCGCGGGCGCGAGCGGCCTGATCGGACTCCTGGCGATCTGGGAACTCGCCGCGCGTGCCGGCGTTCTCGGCCCGGAGTGGCCGCCGCTCTCCAGCGTGTTCGCGTACGCGTCCACTCCGGAGCACGCGGCGCTGCTCGCCGACGCGGCGGGCCGGACCGGACGCGAAGCGCTAACCGGATACGTCGCGGGCACACTGGCCGGCTGCCTCTTGGCGCTCTCATCCGCGCTCGTCCCGCCACTCGCGCCGGGTCTCGAGCGCTTCGCCGCGATCGTCAACGGCATCCCGGTCGTGGCGGTGGGCTCGCTCTGCGCCGTCAGCTTTCCGCCGAGCGTGAATCCGGCGATCGTCGCGGCGCTAGCCACCTTCTTCATCGCGTTCGTGGCGACGGTCGCGGGACTGGACTCGCCCTCGACCTCGCAGCGCGCGCTCTTCGCGGCCCTGGGCGCGGCGCGCGGCGCCAGCTTCGGGTTGCTCGAACTGCCGGCCGCGCTGCCCGCCGTGACCGACGGTTTGCGCGCGAGCGCCCCCATCGCGATCGTGGGCGCGATCATCGGCGAATGGTTCGCGAGCGATCGGGGCCTCGGACCGATCCTGGTCAACGCGATGCAGAACTATCAAGTCGACTTACTCTGGAGCGCGGCCCTGGCCGGTGCCGCGCTCGCCGCCGCGGCCTATCTCGTGCTCGGCGCGCTCGCCGCCGCGGCGGCCCGCCGCTTCCGCGCGTGAGGCGCTTCCTCTCGCTCTACTGGCCATTGTTGCTCCTGATCGGGCTATGGCAGGCGTGGGTCTCGCTCGCCCACGTGCAAGCGATCGTGATGCCCGCGCCGCTGGCGGTCGCCGCCGAACTCGCGGGACATCCCGGATTCTACGCTCGCGAAGGTCTGACGACGCTCGGCGTCGCCCTGGCCGGCCTGATCGCGGGTGCCGTGCTCAGCATTATGCTGGCGGCCGGCGCCTGGTTTTCACCGTACGCGACCGCGGCCCTGACCTGGCCCGTCTTGCTGATCCAGGCGACGCCGATCGTCGCGCTGATGCCCGTCGTGGCGCGCGTCCTCGGCTACGATCAGCGCACGGTCGTCGCCAGCGCCGCGCTGATCACGGTCTTCCCGACCCTGGCGCTCGTCGCCGCGGGCCTGCGCGCCTTGCCGCGCGGCAGCGCCGATGTGTTCGCGGTGCTGGGCGCGGGCCGGTTGACCCGGCTGCGTCTGCTGGCGCTGCCGGCGGCCATTCCAAACCTGCTCGTGGCCCTGCGCATCTCGTCCGCCAACTGCGTTCTGGCGGCGCTGGTCGCCGAATACTTGATGGGCACGTCGGGGCTCGGCCGCGACTTCGCGCTGGCCGAAGGCTCGTTCCGGCTGGCCGCGGCCTGGGCAGCCGCTTTGACCGCGACCGCGCTTTCGACGGCGGCTTTTCTGCTTTCACGCCGGATCGAAGCATCGCTCGGGCGTATCTTCCGCGCATGAAGCGCGCTCGATTCCTCACGTGCGCCGGCGGCGCGGCCGCGGCGCTGGCGGCCGTTCCCGGCGTCGCCGCGGCCGCCGATCCGGTCACCACGCAGCTGCTCTGGATCAAGAACGTCGAGTACGCCGGCTTTTGGGTCGCCGACGCGCAAGGCTACTACGCGCACGAGGGCATCGACGCCACGTTTCTCTCCGGCGGCCCCAATCTCGCGAGCGTCGAGGCAGTCGTCGCCGCCGGCCGCGCCGACATCGGCGTCGACGAGATCGCCAAAGTGGTCGATGCGATCGCGCAGGGAGCTGATTTCGTCGCGTTCGGCGCGATCTATCAGCACCCGGTGGCCGGCCTGCTCTCGCTTCCGAAGAATCCCGTGCGCGTGGCGCGCGACATCGTCGGCAAACGAATCGGACTTCAGCAGGGAGCCAAGGAATACATCGACGGCATCCTCACGATAAATCATTTACCACTGAACTATACGGAGGTCCCGGTCGGCTTCGATCCAGAGCCGCTCGTCGAAGGCGCGTGCGACGCTTACCTCTGTTACCAGACCGCGCAGCCGCTGGTCTTGGCGGCCCGCGGCGTGCCCTACGTCTTGGCGTCCTTCGAGACGCTCGGTTACCACGGCGTCACCGACGGACTTTTCGCGACGCGCGACTACCTCGAGAAGAATCGCGATCGGGTCGTGCGCTGGCTGCGCGCCAGCGTGCGCGGCTGGGTGACCAACGGCCACGACCCGGCGCTGGGCGCGAACCTGACCGTCGACCGCTACGGCGCGGGTCTCGGCCTCGAGCGAGCCCAACAACTCTCGAGCAATCGCGCGCAGATCCCGTTGATCAAGGGCGATCCGCACCTTCCCCAAAGCGGGACCTTGGCGCTCTCCGCAAGCGAAGTCGGCGGTCCTCTCTACGCCACCCTGCGCGCGATGGGAAAGACCCAACTACCGCCGGTGGGCCGCTTCGTCGATGAGACGCTCTTCCGCGACGCCTTTCCCAAACGCCGCGCGTGAGCGTGGCCGCCGGGCTCGCGGCGGCGCTGGCGCTCGCCGCGGCGGCGCCCGCGGCCGCGCCGCAACCCACGGTAACGGTCGTGGTGCACGTGGTACTCGACGTGCCGCAAGCGCTGCGCCCCGCGCCCGACTCGTATTGCTTCGGCGAGCGGCGTCCGTTCCGGTCGACCTCGATTCCGAACGCGACGTTGGCGCGCTACGACGCCGCGCTCGGGATGCTCGGCCCGGTGGAGGATCGCTTCGGCTTTGGAACCTGGGGCGCCGGCGCGCGCGGCCGGGCCGGCGTCGTCTTCGAACCGGTCGATCACATCTTCGTGCGCGCCCGCGCGGGTGCGGTCGCGGGCGTATTGCTGCCGCTGCTGGCACGGATGCGCCGCGAACTGCACCAGCAGGAAGCGCTGGCGGAGATCTTCGCGAGCGGACCAACTTTGGGACAAGCGCGGACCCGCCTCGACGTCGTGATACCCTACGCGCGCTCCCGCTTCGCAACGCTGGCGCGGATCCACGAAATTTTCGACGACGGCCGCCGCGGCGGCGCGTCCCAGTACGCGGCCGCCGATGGAATCCACGTGGATTCAAGCCCGGTGCCCGGCGCTGAAACGCGCATCGAGCGCGCGCTTCGCGCCGCGGGCATCGCCTACTCGGCAACGGCCGCGCGCTTCATACCGGTCGCCGCGCCGCGCTGCGCGCCGGCCGTATCGTCGAGATCTTCGCCGTGAGGCCGCGCGCCGCTGCCGGCGCTCGCGCCCGAAGACCGGTCCGGTGGCCGTTTGACGTAAAGAAGTCCTAACGCGCGTCGCGTTCGGCGGGCGCTCCGGCTTGGCTTGGGGCGCGCCCCCGCGGCCGGAAGAGGAGTTCCTGCGAGCACCGGGGCGTTACACCGTCAAGTGCTTCACCTTTTCGCCCGGCAACAATTTCCGCGCGCAAGCCGCGATTTCAAGGGAATTTGCCGCGCCTCGCGCACATTCATACGCCAGAGTACGAACCGATAGCCAAGCCAGTGAGACAATTTGCATATAGTTGTTTACTGTCTGACAAAAGAACCACGTCGCACGCTTGGCAAGGACCTCCGTAGGACAAGGAAACTCATGTACTTAACTATTGCAGGTCTCGCGCTCGTTTTGTACTAGTGTTGCACTGGGGCGGCCCGTAAGCTAACATCGGCTTAACGTTTTTGTCGTGCCCTTCCGGAAGGAGGCCAATGGCCAAGTGAACTTCTTTAATCGCGCGCGTCTCGCCGTATGCGCCGCAGCCATTCTACTCGCCCTCGCCGCACCGCAAATCGCGCGGGCCGACGACCACCTGCCCATCATCGACATACGTCCCGTGGCAACTTTCGCAGACACGGGAGGCACGTCGAATAGTGGCATTGCCACCAATGGGGGTAATCTCCAAGGCCCGAGCGGCGAGGTCGTCATCAACGGTACCGTTACGCTTCCGCTCTTTAAGGGGCTCTCGTTCTCGTACGATCGCAACGGAGGCGAACTCATCTGGTCCACGCTCGTATTGCCTGGCGCGTCCCCGGCCGGCGTTCCATTCAAGGACGATATCCAGGATTACCGGCTGGATTGGGTCGCCGACCGGTATCTCTCGGTCGAGGCTAGCCTCGCGAACCGGCATCGCGAATGCTGCCCCGGCAGCTCCGATCCCACCATCCCGGCAGCGGCGGGATCGACCGAGTGGCACACGGGTAACCTCGGTCTGACTTTCACGTCGCCATCCTTCAAGTTCCTCAATCACGGCGTGTTCGTGTACAACGTCACGGGTCACACCGCGAACCACAATCAGACTGCGGCCGTGGCTGCGGCTGAAGGCACCCAGTCGATCGGCAACGTCCGCGAATACGGCTTGTCGGAGGCGGCAACGGTCGTCTACCCGGTCGACATCAAGAACCGCCTAACAGCGACGGCCACGTACACGTGGGGAGCACTCGATTATTTCGAGAACGCGCCCTTCCCATGGAGCTACAAGATTTGGATCTTCGGCCTCAACAAGGTCGTCACTCCGAATCTCAGCTTCTCACTCACCGCCGCCAACCTGACCCAGGGCGAACAAGGTTCCCCGTTCCCCGTTCCCGGCACGATCCACGAAGTATCGTATTGGGCCACGGCGGACATCCACCTCGATCTCAACAAGATCTTCGCAGCACCGCCGCCACCGCCGCCAGCCTCGAAGTAGAATCCGCGCCGGGCGCGTAAATGCGCGGCGGTGCTACTCCAAAAACTGGCAATCATCGCGAGCCTCGCTCTGCCGCCGCAACCGCTTATCGTCATCGACGATGCGGGGCGGCCGCTGAGTGGGGCTCACGTCGTTTTCACCGGCAGCCACGGTGAACGCGACGTCGAAGCCTCCGATACGACGGGCCGCGCGGCGCCACGGGCCGGCTTCGAACCGATCGCGGCTGACGTTTCGAAACCCGGTTTTGTCCCGTCGCACGTTTCCCTGAACGGAGCGGCGGCCCGGGTCGCGCTGGAACGCGCGTTGCCCGTCGTCGGCAGCGTGACGGTCGCAACGGGTTCGCAACAAAATCTCCACGAGTCGCCGCTCGCGGCCTCCGTTTTGGACGCGAGCGCGATCGCGCTCGCGCCGGCTGCGACGTCGGACCGGCTGCTACGCGAACTGCCGGGCAGCGACGCGACGCGCAGCAACGGCGCGTTCACGAACTACGGATTGCTGCGCGCGTCGTTTTCGGGCACCGGCAACGACCGCGGCGTCGTGCTCGTCGATGGATTTCCGGCCCAAGACGCGTTCGGCGGTCAGATCGACTGGGAAGCATATCCGAGCGACGCGATCGTCCGCGAGGAGTTGCTGCGCGGCGCGGGGTCGGCGCTCTACGGGTCGGGCGGGGTCGGCGGCGTGCTCGACGTCAGCACCTTCGCGCCCCGCACGGGAGCAGGACCGGCCGACGGCTTCGTTCGGCTCTCATCCGGAACTGATGCCGCCGCGGATGAAGCGCTCCTCGTGCGAACCCCGCTCGGCCCGGCGCTGGGCGTTTCGCTAGCGACGACGGTCGATCGGCTCGAGTACCTCGACCTGCCGCCCGGGTATGCCAGCCCGGTCGACCGGCCCGCGACCGGCGAGAGCGCTTCGACGAGCGCCAAGGTCCGCTACGCCGCCGGCGGCACGACGGTCGACGGCGGCGTGACGTTTTCTTCGGACCACCAGAATCAGGGCCGGGAAAACTACACGTTCGATCGCACGTTCCGGCAAGAGAACCTCACCGCGTCACATCGTCTGGGAAGCGCCGTGACCACGCTCGGTCTCTACGACCGCGACACGACCGTGTACAACCTCGACGACCTCGCGCCCGCGGAACCGGGCAGGCTGCGCTACATTCAGCACGTGCCCGCTCACGAGGACGGGTTCTTCGGAACGTTGCTCGATGCGCCGGGACCGGTGCAGTACGAACTGCGCGTCGACCAGCGTCGCGTCGACGGCGAGAGCGAACAATACGGCCCGACGGGCGCGCTGACCGCCAACGGCACGGGCACCGAACTCGAACAAGGCATCGCGTTGCAGACGACGTATCGCACCCACCGTTTCGAAGCACTGGCCGGGGCGCGCGCCGACCGCTTGCGTTACGACGATCTGTCGCTAACCAAGACGGTTGCGGCGTCGCCCGCGCCGTATCTGACCACGACCAGCGTCGCCGGTCACGACGAAGGCGCCGTTTCGCCGCGCGTTGCGCTGCGATACGACGTAGGCGACCGGCTCGCGCTGCGCGTCTCAAGCGGCGGCGGATTCCGTGGGCCCTACCTCAACGAACTGGTGCGCGGCTTCAACGTCGGTTCGGTCGTCGAAGCGCCCAATCCCAATCTGGTGCCCGAACGCAGCCGCACTGACGACGTTGGACTCGACGACCTGATTGGAAGCGGACGCTTGGCCTTCGACGTCTTTCAAACGCACGTCAACGACGCGATCGACTTCGTGACGGTCAGCCCGACCTTGCAAATCCGCGAGAACGTCGACCGCACGCAGACCAATGGCGAAACGCTCACGTTCGCCCAACCGCTGGGGGCGTGCACGCGCGCCCGGGCGTCGGGCACGACACAGTACGCACGCGTGACGGCTGGTCCGCCGGGCACGCCCGGCAAACGGCCCGAGTACGTGCCCGCGCAGTCGGCCGACATCGGCCTGGACGCGGCCGGCCGCGGCCCGTTATCATACTCCGTCGATGCCGCGTACGTGGGACCGGAATTTGCCGACGACCTCAACACGGAACCGCTCGGAACCGCGGTTCTGCTCGGCGCGACCGTGCGCGCCGCGACGGCTTCGGGCACGACGTTTTCGCTGATCGCCGACAACCTGACCAACGCCACCTACCTCTCCAGCGTCGACCGCTATGGGCCGCCGCTGATCGTGCGCCTCCGCGTCGATATTCCCATCGGTGCGGAGCGGCGGAACGCGACGACCTGCGGATTTCCGGTCAGAGACTGAGCGTCAGTCCGTCTTCGGCGATCTCGAAGCCCGCGGCGCGCGTCTCGCGCGCTTCGTCCGAGCCGGCATCGACCAGCGGGTTCGTGTTGTTGAGGTGTGTATAGACGAGTCGCGTGCCGGCCGCCAGATCGCCGAGCCGCTCCCGCGAGCCGTGCGGACCGGCGACCGGAAGATGCCCGAGGCGGCTGGCGCCTTTCCCGGCGACGCCGTACGCCGCCAGCTCGTCCTCAACGTAGAACGAGCCGTCGATGAACGCGACATCGGCCGCGCGCAGCGCGCCGCGTAGCGCGTCATCGACGTCACCGAACACCGGCGCCGCCAGCAGCGTCGCCTGGCCCGGACGATCGACGATTTCGATCGCGACGACGGCGCCGGGGACGGCCCGTCGCCCATCGTACCCCGGCGTCGTGCCGCTCACGGCGAACGCGCGCGCCCAGAGACGCGCGTCGAGTTGACGGGGCTCGCTTTCGAAGACGTGCCAGCGGTGCGGGTCGTGCGTGAACGGCGCGAAGGCCGGCTGTTCGGCCGCGATCTCGCGCACGACGGCACTTGACCAGAGCGTGAAACCGACGTCGCCCGTCTGCCGTAAGACCGCGAGACCGCCCATGTGATCGACGTTGGCGTCGGTCAGCAAGATGCCGCTGATCGGTGTGCCTCGCGCTTGGCGCGGTTGCAAGGGTTCGTGCGCTTCGATCTGTTGCGCGACGTCGGGTGAAACGTTGACGAGCCACCAAGTCGTGCCGTCGCCGGAAATCGCCAGCGACGATTGCGAGCGGCGCGGGATCGTTCCGCGCCGCGTGGCCGCGCAGTGCGGACACGCGCAGTTCCACTGCGGCACGCCGCCGCCGGCTGCCGACCCGAGAACGCGAACGATCACGCTCTTATTAAGCCCTGACCTTTTCGACGGGCGAAGGGCGCCGCGGGACGAACGCCGGCTCGGCCGGAGCGTCGCGAAACGCCTGCACGAGCGCGTGATCCGGACTCTTCGCGCACGCGGGGTCGGTCGCGGCGGCGTTGCCGGTCAGCAAAAACGCTTGGCAGCGGCAGCCGCCCCAGTCGATTTCGCGACGGTCGCAACTCCGGCACGGATCGGGCATCCAATCGGTCCCGCGGTACGCGGTGAACGCATCGGAGTCGTGCCACGCGCGATCGAGCGACGTGTCGCGCACGTTCGGAAAACGCAACGTCGCGATCGCCGCCGCCGCCGGGCACGGCAGGATGCGGCCGTCGGGCGTCACGGTCAGGGCCAGTTGTCCCCAGCCGTGCATGCACGGTTTGGGCAGCTCTTCGAAGTAATCGGGCAGCACGTAGGTAATGTCCATGCGCCCGCGCAGGCGCTCCGAGGCTTCGGCGACCAAAACCGCGCCGCGCCGGACCTGCTCGCGCGTGGGCATCAGCGCGCCGCGATTCTTGTACGCCCAGCCGTAGAACTGCACGTTGGCGAGTTCGAGGCGACGGATGCCTTCGCGCTCCGCGAACGCCAGTACGTCGGCCAACGTGTCGTGGTTGAGCCGGTGCAAAACGCAGTTCAACGTCAGCGCGACGTCGTGCTCGGCGATCATCCGCAGCGCCGCGAGTTTGCGTTCGTGAACGTCGGTGCCGGCGATGATCGCCGCCAACTCCGCGCCCGGGGCTTGGATGCTGATTTGCACGTGCGCGAGCCCCGCGGCGAGCAACTCCGCGAGGTAGGCCTCGTCGAGAAACGTGCCTTGCGTGATCAGGTTCGCGTAGCCGCCGAGTTCGGTCACACGCGCGATCGCCCGAACGAGCAAGTCGCGGCGCAACGTCGGCTCGCCGCCGGAGAAGCCGAACTGGACGACGCCGAGCGCCGCCGCTTCGTCGATGACGCGCAGCCACGCGTCCGCGTCGAGTTCGTCGCGCGAACTTCCGAGGTCGAGGGGGTTGTAGCAGTACGGGCACTGCAGGTTGCAGCGATACGTCAACTCGCAGAGCAGCGAGCGCGGATTAGCCGGCGTTAGCACCGTACGAAGCCGCGCTCGACCAGCGCCGCGAGCAATTCGGCGACGTCGCGCGCCAGATCGTCAACCGGGGCTTCGAAACGCTCGGCCAGCAGTTGCGCGATCGCGGCCTCGTCGCGTCGTCCGTCGACCAGTTCGAGAATGGCCGCGGCCGAATCGCTGAGCTCCACGATGCCCTCCGGAACGAGCAACGTCGCGCCTTCGCCCGACCGATGCAACCGGACGCCGCGCGCCAAGCGGTGTGCGGGCACCGCTTCAATCACGCGCGGTTGCCGCGGCCGTCGCGTCCAGAATGCACCAGAGCACGTCACACTTGAAGGCGAGCGCCGCGACGCACGCGTCCTGTTTCGCAGGCGTCCGAGCCGCTTCGACGACCCACGATAGGGCGAGGTCGGCGTCTTCCTTCGCGATCTCGATGCGATCCTCGAAATAGCCGAGCGCCGCGCGGTCGATCCAGGGATAGTTCGCGACGATCGCTTCGACGCGCGCCGCCATGACCGCCGGCCCGAACAGTTCGGTTAACGATGAGGCGACGGATTCGAGCCACGGTTTGCGGCGCGCGAAATCGACGTACGCATCCACGGCGAAGCGCGTCCCCGGCATCACTTCGGTTTCGGACAGGACCTGTTCGTCGGTCAAGCCGACCGCCCGGGCCAGCACGAGCCACTTCAGTGTCCCGCCGCCGCCACGTTCGGGCGTCCCGTCGTGATCGATCAGCCGCTTCATCCAGACCCGCCGATGGTCGCGAGAGGGGAGGCTCGCGAGCACGTAGGCGTCCTTCTGAGGGATCGCCTTTTGATAATAGTAACGGTTGGCAACCCAGGCGCGCAATTCGCCCGGCGTCAGGGTTCCCGCCACGAGGCGGCGATGAAAAGGATGCTTGTCGTGGTAGCGCCGCGCGCCGACCTCGCGCAAACGCGCGATGAATTCGGCCGCGGCGCCCTCCGCGACGGTTTCCTGAACTACTTCGCGGCTCCGGAATCGGTGCCGAGGTACATGGTGACCTCGAAACCCGTCGAAGTTACTTGGAACGACGGCTTGCGCCATTGCGCTTTCGCGGTTTGCTGCATGGGGAATTCCTCGCTGGAAGCGGTGCGGTGATGCTGATGGCTTTGCCGCGGAGCGGAGCTTCCCTTCGTCGACCCGCCCGCCAGGCGGAAAACGGCCTTCACACCGAAGCTGGGAGATGCTTGTCCAGCCAGGCAACGACGTCGGCCTGGACCTCATCGCGATTGGTTTCGTTGAGCATTTCGTGGCGCGCGCCGGGGTAAAACACGAGCTCCACGTCCTGCACGCCGAGCGCGCGATACCGGTCGGCCAGAGCCCTGACGGTCTGCGTGTCGTTGCCGACCGGATCGAGTTCGCCCGAGAAGATCAGGATCGGTAACCGGCGCGGGACGCTCCCGTCGCTCGCGATGTTCCACGCATCGCCCCAGCCGCGGAGAAAGTCCGCCAACATGCCGTTGGAGAACGGGAAGCCGCAGAGCGGATCGTCGACGTACGTCTGCACTTCGCTCGCGTCGCGGCTCAGCCACTCGAAACCCGTGCGCTGCTCGAACGGCGCGTTGAAGCCCGCGAACATCTGCGCGAAGAGCTCCGAGGGCCGATCGGCCGCCTCGCCTTGCGCGGCCGCGGTCGCGATCTCGATGATCTGCTCGAGCCCCGGCAGTCCGAAGACCGAGCCGCTGAACACGACGCCGGCCAGTTCGGCGCCGTGCAGTTGAATGTAGCGTTGCGCCACGATCGACCCCATGCTGTGACCGAAGAGAAAAATCGGCGCGCCGGGATGATCGGCGCGCGCGCGCTCCACGACGGCAGCAACGTCGCGCACGATCCCATTCCAGCCGTCGGGCCCGGCGATGCCGGGCCGCCCGGCGGCAGTCTCACCGTGTCCGCGGTGGTCCGGAGCATAGACCGCGTAGCCCTGAGCGGTCAGCGCTCGCGCGAAGCGCGCGTAGCGCGCCCCGTGTTCCGAAGCGCCGTGCGCGATCGCGACCACGCCGCGCACCGCGCCGTCGGGCTCCCAATGGCGTACGGTGACGGGCGGGCCGCCGGGCGTCGTCAGCGTGAAGTTCGTTGCGTGCGTTTGCATGCTGCCGGCGGTTCGCCGCGCGGTTCCGATTTGCTTCCGGGCGGCCGCCGCCCGGCGGAAAACTTCAGCGCGCGACCAGCAGCTCCGCGAGCGCCGTACGCAGCGCCTCGAAGGCCGGCTCCAGTTCCTCGCGTGCGATCACGAGCGGCGGCGTCACGAGCAGCACGTTGTAGCGGCCGAAGGTATAGACGCCGAGATCGCGCAGCCGCTTCAGGAGCGACGGTAGAACGCCCGAACCGGTCCCCTGCCACGCGACGAGCGGCTCGCGCGTCGCACGGTCGCGGACCAATTCGATCGCGAAGAATGCGCCGATGCCGCGCACGTCGCCGACGGCCGGCGAGTCGCGCTGGAGATCTTCGAGCCCCGCGCGCAGCCAGTTCTCGATCTGACGGCCGCGCGTGAAGAGGCCTTCGTCGTGATAGGCGTCGAGCGCCGCGTTCGCCGCCGCCACGGCCAGCGGATGACCGGAGTACGTGTGGCCGCAGCCCAGCACCCGGTCGTCGAAGTAGCTCGCGAGCGATTCGCGCAACAGCACGCCGCCCAGCGGCACGTACGCCGACGTGGCGCCTTTGGCGAACGTGATGACGTCGGGCGTCACCCCGAAACGTGTGCTGGCGAACGCCTCTCCCGTGCGGCCGAAGCCGGTCATGACCTCGTCGAAGATCAGGAGAATTCCGTGCCGGTCGCACAGCGCGCGCAGGCCCGCGAGGTAGCCGTCCGGGTAGACGATGACGCCGTTCGAGCCGACGATCGGTTCGACGACGATCGCCGCTACGCGCTGCGGGTCCTCATACGTCAGTACCAGTTCGAGGTGTTCGAGCGCACGCTCGCGCTCAACCTCGGCGTCGCGCGTATGAAACGGGCTACGGTACGGATACGGCGCGAAAAAATGCACGACCCCGGGGATGCCCGGCTCGTTCGGCCAGCGACGATTCTCACCGCTGAGCGTTCCCGCGCCGGGCGCGGAACCGTGAAAGGAGCGAAACGCCGTCAGGATCTTCGTGCGCCCCGTGATGCCGCGCGCCATCTTGACCGCATCTTCGTTGGCCTCGCCGCCGCCGGTGGTGAAGAACGTCCGGCAACCCTCCGGCCAGGGAGACAGTGCGGAGAGGCGTTCCGCGAGGCGCGACCGGCCGCCATTGGCGAGCGAGGGCGCGACGTAGCAGAGCCGTGCCGCTTGCTCGGCGATCGCGCGGACGACGGTTGGATGGCCGTGGCCCAGATTGACGGCGACCAGCCCCGACGCGAGGTCGAGGTACCGGCGGCCGGCGTCGTCATAGAGATAGACGCCCGCGCCGCGCTCGATCGAGGGAGCGTCGAGCCCGGCCTGCGCCGACCAGGGCGTGAGAACAAATCGGCGCGGATCCATCGAGACCCGGTTCGCTGGCGGCCTGCGCGAAAACCCCCCGGTTCGGGCGAGCCGCACGCTTTTTTAACCGGACTCGCGTATACTCTAGCGGCATGCCACTGGTCGAAACCGTTCGCGGTCCGGTCGAACTCGCCGAGCTCGGTACGACGCTGATGCACGAACACGTCTTCGTCTTGACCGAGGAGATCCGCCAAAACTACGGCGCCACTTACTGGGACGAGGAAGTCCGAGTTGCGGACGCAATCGAGAAGCTGCGAGCGCTCAAGGGCCGCGGCGTCAGCACGATCGTCGATCCGACCGTCATCGGCTTGGGCCGGTATATCCCGCGAATCGCGCGCGTCAACGCCCACGTCGAACTCAACATCATCGTGGCCACCGGAATATACACCTATAACGACCTGCCGCATTTTTTCCAATACAGCGGACCGGGCACGTGGCTCGGCGGAGGCGAACCGTTGGTCGAACTCTTTACGCGCGACATCACGGAGGGCATCGCCGGGACGCCGGTCAAGGCGGCTTTCCTGAAATGCGCTATCGACCGCCGGGGCATGACGAGCGGCGTCGAACGCGCGATGCGCGCCGTGGCCAAGACGCACGTGGCCACCGGCGTTCCGATCACCGTGCACACCGATGCGCGCAACGGCTCGGGCTTGACGGCCCAGAACCTGTTGCGCGAGGAGGGTGTCGACCTTACCAAGGTCGTCCTCGGGCATAGCGGCGATTCAACGGACTTCGATTATCTGACGGCGCTGATGGACGCGGGGTCGTTCATCGGTATGGATCGTTTCGGCATCGATTCGCTGCTGCCGTTCGAAGCGCGCGTCGATACGGTGGCCGAGCTATGCCGGCGCGGTTACGCCGAACGCATGGTGCTCTCGCACGACGCAGCCTGCTTCATCGACTGGTTTCCGGCCGGCACGCGAGAGGCCGCGCTGCCCAACTGGCACTTCACCCACATTCACGACGACGTGCTGCCGGCGTTGCGCGAACGTGGCGTTACCGAAACGCAATTGGCGACGATGCTCGTCGACAACCCGCGACGCTACTTCAGCTAACGAAAGTGCAGGCGACAACGTGATTGGAACGATCGAGCCGCTGCCGCGCGGCGAAAACCCGTTTCCCGTGCACGGCATCACGCGCGGCGCCGACGGCATCGCCCGTTACGACGGCCTGCCGGCGTCGCTGCCGGCGATGCTGCGCGGTTTCGTCGAACGCACGCCCACGGCCGAAGCAATCGTCGAAGCCGGCGGCGAGCGCGTGACGTACCGCGAACTCTGGGAACGCGCGACCCGGGTGGCCGGCGGGTTGCGGGCGCGCGGCGTCGACCGCGGCGACCGCGTCGCGATCTGCCTGCCCAACGGCTTGGCCTGGGTCGAGGCGTTCTTCGGCACGTTGCTGGCCGGCGCCGTGGCCGTGCCGGTCAACACGCGTTTCGCACAACCGGAAGTTGACTACGTTCTCACCGACTCGGGTAGTTCGTTCGCGTTCGTGCCCGGCGCCGCGTTGCCCGACGGCGAACCCTACGCCTGCGACGACCTCGCTCCCGATGACTTGGCCGGAATCTTCTACACCAGCGGGACCACCGGCTTTCCGAAGGGCGCGATGACGACGCACGCGGCCTTCTTGACCAATTGTGAGAACATGTTGCGCTCCTTGCAACTGCCGCTCGCCGGCGGCGCCGCGCCGCGCACCTTGATCTCCGTGCCGCTCTTCCACGTGACGGGTTGCAACGCCCAACTCTTGACCGTCATGTACGCCGGCGGCGCGAGCGTCATCTTGCCCGCCCTCGACATCGGCCGGCTCCTGCGCCTGATCGGCGAGGAGCGCATCAACTTTCTGGTAACCGTGCCGGCCGTCTATGCGCTCGCGATCGCCAACCCGGCGTTCGCGACGGCCGAGGTCTCGAGCGTCCAGCGGGTCGGCTACGGCGGAGCGCCGATCGCTCCGGCGCTCGTGCACCGCATCAAGGCCGCCTTTCCGCAAGCGCTCGTCTTCAACGGTTTCGGCATGACCGAAGCAGCCTCGCTGATGACGTCGCTGCCCGATCGCTTTGCCGCCGACCACGCCGACTCGGTCGGGTTCGCCGTACCGGTCCTCGATTTGGCGCTCGACGACGTCGACCCGCACAGCGGCGCGGGCGAGTTGCTCGCGCGCGGACCCAATATCACGATCGGCTACTGGAACAAGCCCGAAGCGACCGAAGCTGCCTTCGTGGACGGCTGGCTGCGCACGGGCGACGTGGCCAAGGCGGCGCCGAACGGCTTGATTTACATCGTCGACCGGGTCAAGGATATGATCTGCCGCGGCGGTGAGAACGTCTACTGCGTCGAGGTCGAGAACGCGCTCGCGGGCGCGCCGAACGTGGCCGAAGCGGCCGTCATCGGCGTGCCGGACGACGTGATGGGCGAAAAGGTCGGTCTCGTCGTCGTTCCCGTGCCGGGGACCACGTTCGACGTTGAGGCCGTCATCGCGTCGCTGCGCGGGACGCTGGCGGATTTCAAGATCCCGCAGTTCGTCGCGGTCCGGCAGGCGCCGCTGCCGCGCAACCCCGGCGGAAAAGTCGTCAAGCCCCTGCTGCGCAAGGAAACCGTCTGGGGCCCTCCGCTGCGCTAAGGCGAGGTTCGGGACGGCCTTGGGACGACCCCGGGGTCATACTGTGATCGTGAGAGACATCGTACGCGTCGAGCCTGCTTACATGGTCGTTTTCTACTACGAGGGCGGGACGCTGTGCGGGAGGGTTCGCGACGTGCGTTCCCAGCAGCAATGGATCGTCCGCGATGCCGGCCTGCTGCGCCGGGCCCTGACGGAGAGCGTCCTCCACGGCGACGAAGGCACGACCGGAGACTAGCACGGAGCGCAGGACCCTCGGTCACGGGCGGCTATACGTGAGACTGATGTCCGAGCCGGTCTTCCGCCTGTGGCTGTTCGGCGACGTGCGAGCCGAGTACGGCGGCGCGCCCATACGGATCGCGGCGCGGCCGCTCTGCGCCGTGCTGACCGCGATGTTGGTGCTACGTCCCGGTTCACGCTTGGCGCGCAAACAACTCGCGACCGACCTGTGGCCTGACGAGAGCGACGGCACTCGCGCGAACGGGAACTTGCGCCGCCACCTTTCCGCACTACAATCCGCACTGCCCCCGTTACCGCACGGCGCTTCCTGGATCGAAGCCGACGGCGCGACCCTGGCCTGGTCGGCCACGCTGCCGATCTGGTGTGATGCTTTGGAGTTTGAGGAGGCACTCGGCGATGCCGGCGCGGAGCCTGCCGTGTTGGGGGCGGCCGGCGAGTTCATGCCCGGTTACGTCAACGATTGGGTCTTCGCGCAGCGCGAGAATTATCGCGTGCGCGCGGTCGAGCGCCTTTTAGCAATGTGCGTCGAGCGCCAAGACGAGGATCGCATCGAAGCCGCGCTCGCCTGCGCGGAGGCCGCGCTCCGGCTCGATCCCCTGCGCGAAGACGTCGTCCAGCTCGCCCTCGAGCTCCACGGCGAACGCGGCGACCCGATCGCGGCCGGGGAACTCTTCGCGACGTTCGCGGAACGCTTGCGGCGCGAGGTCGATGCATCTCCCACCGTGGCGACCGTCGCGTTGATCGAACGCATCCGCACGGCGGCAGGAACGCGCCGCGAGCGGCTACCGCGTGCGGCAACCACGTTCCTCGGTCGCGGCGAAGCGGTCGAGGCGGTCGCGAACGCGCTGGAGCACCATCGCTGCGTCACGATCGTCGGAGCGGGGGGCCTCGGCAAGACCCGGCTCTCGCTCGAAACCGCGACCAGGCTCGCCCACCGCTTCGCCGACGGTTCGTATTTCGTCGACCTTTCGACCTTGCCGCCCGGCAGCGACGTGGCGGACACCGCCGTTCGTGCCCTGGAGCTGCCGAGCGAACTCGCCAGTGCCGGCGCTGAGGGCGTCAAGCGCTTCTTTCGCAACCGGCGAGCCTTCGTGATCCTCGACAACTGCGAACACGTGCTCGAATCGTGCGCGGCTTTCGCGCACGACCTCTTGAACGCGGCGCCACGCCTAACGATCCTGGCGACCAGCCGAATCGCACTAGGCATCCAAGCCGAAAATGTCTTTCGCTTGACGTCGCTCTCGGAGAACGAGGCGCGCGCGCTGTTCATCGAGCGAACGCGCAGCGCCGGCATTACGCGCAGCTTGAGTTCGCAGGAGCTGAGCCGAGTCGACAACGTGTGCGCGACGCTCGACCGCAGCCCTCTGGCGATCGAGTTAGCCGCGGGGTTGGGAGCCAACCTCGGCATCGCGGACATCGAGCGCTGCTTACCGGAACGGTTCGCGTTGCTGCGTACGAACGATCCCTCGATGCCGCAGCGGCACCGCGCGCTCGAGGCAGCGATTGCCTGGAGTTTCGAACTGCTGTCGCCGTCCGAGCAGCGTCTCTTCGAATGCCTCGCCGTTTTCGTGGGCTCGTTCACGTTCGAAGCGGTGCTTGCGGTGACGCGCGACTCGAAGCGCACCTTCATCGGCCTGGTCGAGAAGTCGATGGTGCAGCGCGACGAGACCAACGCCGACCGTTACCGCCTCTTGTTCTCGCTCGCGCAATTCGCACAGGAGCGCTTCGCGGTCAACCCGGAAGCCGATGTCGTGCGGCGACGGCACGCGGACTACTTCGCGGCGCTCGCGACGCAGCCGGAGCGGACGGAGCACCCTCGTGGCCGAGCGCGCTGGACGAAAGCAGTGGAGCTCGAACTGCCGGACGTGCGCGCGGCGTTGCACTTTTTGCTAGCCGGACCGGGCGATGCCATGTCGGCCGGCGTCGAAGCCGTCCTCGCGCTGGCCCCGTTCTTCAAGACCCGCGGGTATTTCGACGAGGGCCTCGCATGGATCGCCGCGGCGCAGCCGCTAATGGCGCAGGGGTCAAAAGAATACGCGCGCGCGCGGTTCTGGACCGGTGAATTTATGATGATACAACGTAAATTTCCAGAGGCGCATGCGGCCACGTCCGAAGCGCTGGCCCTCTTTCGCGCGCTGTCCTCCGAAGCCGACGTCGCGCGAGCGTTGGCGGAGCTGGGGGCGATTTCGATCTCGATGCGCGACTTCGAAGCCGCCCGACGGCTTCTCGACGAAGGGCTTCCGCTCGCGCAGCGCACCGGCCTCGCGGTAACGCAAGCCGTCATCCTCGCTAACCTGGGCGTCCTGGCGTGGGGTGCGGACGACATACCGCTCGCGATCGAGTTTGCAACCGAAGCGGCCCGCCTATGCAAGGCTGCCGGGGACCGGCGCTTCCTCGCGCACGTGCTCGACGATCTCGCGGCTGCCGAATTTCTCGCGGGCCGTCACGGCGCCGCGATCGATCTCCTGAACGAGGCGTTGGGCATCGCGCAAGGCCTCGGCGACGTGCCGCTGATCGCGTCGCTGCGCAGCGACTTGGGTGACGTGTTGTTGGCCGCCGGCGGCGTCGCCGAGGCACGCGAGCACTTCGCGCGGAGCCTTGAAGACGCGGCGTCGCTCGACCTCGGCTACACGATCCAGCACGCGTTGATGGGCCTGGCCGGCGTCAGCGTCGAACGCGACGACGCGCTGCTCGCGGCGCGACTGTTGGGCGCCGGAACCGCGGCGGCGGAGGCCAGCGTCGTCACGCGGGTCAACGAGTCGATCTTCTTGCGAACGAAGGCAGCCGTCATCGAACGCATCGGCGACGGCGATTTCGAACGGGAGTTTCGCATCGGCGAACTGCTCGCTCTCGAAGACGCGATCGCGCTCGCGCAGGGGAGCCTGCGCAGCTCGGCGGTTTCGGCATAGCCGGCATGCCGGCGCCGCTGCTGCAGGTGTGGTTGTTCGGCGCGCCGCGCGGCGAATTCGATGGCCAACCCGTCCGACTCGCCGCCCGGCCGCTCTGCGCCGTCATGCTGGCCATGCTCGCGCTCCGCCCGGGCGCGCGGCTGGGGCGTAAAGCGCTGGCGGCTGAGCTTTGGCCCGATGAGAACGATGCCGTTCGCGCCGGTACCAACCTGCGACGGCATCTCTCCACGCTGCAGGCGGCGCTGCCCCGCCTACCCCAGGGCCAGAGCTGGATCGAAGCGGACGGTGCGACCCTCGCATGGTCGTTGCGGCAGCCGTTCTGGTGCGACGTCGCCGACTTCGAGAGCGCCTTGACCGAATCGCATCCGTCGCCGGAAGCGCTGTTACCGGCCGGCCGTTTCATGGAGGGCTTCACGCACGACTGGGTGGTGGCGCAACGTGAGAATTATCGGGCGCGCGCGATCGAAAGGCTGCTGACGATGTGCGTCCGGCGGCAGGAGGACGACCGCCTCGACGACGCGCTGGCTTGCGCCCGCGCGGTCTTAGCGCTCGATCCCCTGTGCGAGGACGCGGTCGGACTCGCGATCGAAGTACATGGCGAGCGCGGCGATCCGGTCGGCGCGGGCGAAGTCTACGCGAACTTCGCGGAACGCCTGCGACGCGAGGTCGACGCGCGGCCCGCGCCCGCGACGGTCGCGGCGATGGAGCGCCTGCGCAACGCGACGCATGCGCGTCGCGACCATCTCCCGAGCCCGCTCACGACGTTCTTGGGACGCGGGGCGGAGCTCGCGGCGCTGGAGGCCGCGCTTGCGGCCCATCGTTGCGTGACGATCGCGGGGCCGGGCGGAGCCGGTAAGACGCGTTTGTCGCTCGAGACCGCGGGCGCGATCGCGCATCGTTTCCTCGACGGTTCCTATTTCGTCGATCTCTCGAGCGTGCCGGTCGCCGGCGAGATCGACGACGCGATGGTCAGAGCCCTCGACTTGCCGGTCGAATTCGCACGCACGGGCCGCGAGGGCGTTCGGCGCTTCTTGCGAAACCGGCGCGCGCTCTTGATCCTCGATAACTGCGAACACGTCCGCGACGCGTGTGCCGCGTTCGTCGTCGACGTCTTGGACGACGCTCCGCGGGTCACGATTTTGGCGACCAGCCGGCTTGCTTTGGGCATTGGGGCCGAATCGGTCTATCGCCTCAACCCGCTTTCGCAAGCGGAGGCCCGCGCGCTGTTCGTCGAACGCACCCGCGGCGTCGGCGTCGCAGGCGAGTGGACTCCCGCCGACCACGGGTCGATCGACCGGATTTGCGAGCTACTCGATCGCAACCCGCTCGCAATCGAACTGGGCGCGGGGCTCTGTGCCGGCATGTCACTAGCCGATCTCGAGCGGCTGCTACCACAGCGGCTGGCGTTGCTGCGCACGAGCGATCCCTCGGTACCCGACCGTCATCGCAGCCTCGAGGCCGCGATCGCTTGGAGTTACGAACTGCTCGACGAGTCCGAGCGTCAGCTCTTCGAAACGCTGGCCGTCTTTCCCGCATCGTTTCGGTTCGAGTCGGCCACGGGCATTTGCGACGGCGGCGCGGCCGCCATGCGGGGGTTGATCGAGAAATCAATGTTGCAGCGCGACGAGACCCACCCCGACCGTTACCGGTTACTGTTTTCTCTTGCCGAATTCGCGCGGAGCCGGTTCGCCCAGAACCCCAAGGCCGGCGCCGCCCTCGACCGTCACGCGCGCTCCTTCGCGGAGCTCGCGCTGTTCGGTGAGGACGTCGAGGCCCCGGGGTTCTTCCGCGGCGAGAAGCGCTGGCTACGCGACCTCGACGAAGAGCTCGAGAACGTCCGCGCGGCGCTCGGACACCTGCTAGCAGGCGCGGACGAGAACGCGCGGCTCGGTGTCCGCATGGCGCGGGTCCTCGAGCGATTTTTCGCGATGCGCGGATATTATGCGGAAGGGTTGGCGTGGCTCGAACGGGCGGCGGTGCTCACGACGCCGGGATCGCGTGACGATGCCCTCGTGCGCTTCAAGATCGGCCGATTCATGATGCGTCAAGGCGTCAACGCGCCGGCCCTGGCCGCGATCGTCGACACGATCCCGGTCTTCCGCGCGTCGTCCGCGGACTTGGACCTTGCCCGGGCGCTGGGCGACGCGGGTGCGATTGCCTTGGTACTCGGCGATCTGGCCGGAGCGCAGACGTTTCTCGACGAAGCGCTCGAGATCGCCGAACGCGCGGGATTTAGCGGCATCAAGGCGGCTATTCTCGGAAACCTAGGAATGCTCGCTTCCGCTAGCGGCGACCTGGCCCGTTCGAGCGAAGCGTTCACCGATGCCGCGCGGGTCTTCAAACGCTTGGGTGACCGGCGTTTCCTCGCGCGCATGCTGGCCAATCTCGCGGGGAACGAATACATGGCTGGACGCGATGAAGCGGCGATCGCGACCTTGACCGAGGCGCTCGAGATCGCGCGGGGCATCGGAGCCGCGATGCTGGCCGCCGACATCCAATGCGAACTCGGCCTAGCGCTGCTCGCGAGCGGCGCACTCGACTCCGCGCGCGAGCGTTTCACCGAAGCGCTCGCGACCGTGGCGCCCCTGGGATTGCCGTACGAGACCGCGCACGCGTTCTTGGGTTTTGCGAGCCTTGCCGCGACGTGCGGCGAAGCTCGGCAGGCCGCCCGGCTCGCCGGTGCCGCCGCCCCGTTCATCGAACGTGACCTGCGGCGCGCGCATCCGCGGTCACCCTACCAGCGCCTGAGAGCAGCGCTGGTCGAGCAGTTGGGAGAGGCGGAATTCGAGCGGGAGCGACAATTGGGTGAATTGCTCGAACTCGAGGCCGCGATCGAACTCGCGAGAGGCGCGGTCGTTCACCGATGACCGATGCGCCTCTGGCCGGACTCGCGTTCTTCGGCGGCTGGATCGTCCTGCTCGTCGCCTCCGACGTCGCGGCGCTGCTGCGCATGTCCAACCGGCGCGCGTCGCTCCTGCAGAACGCGTTGCTGCTCGGTTCGATCGCCGCGGCACTCGCCTTCGGCACGGCCGCCTACACGCGCGCGCACGCCCACGCACCGAAGCAGGGTCAGGCCGGCTGTTCGCCACGAACCTCGCAGGGGGCTGGGTCCGCTACGTCGCCAAACAGGTAGCGAGCGGAACGGCGCCTCGCTCAAAAAGCCGGCGCTATCGGCCGTTCCGGGGTCCAGTCGTTCTCGGTTCCGTTTCGCCTAACGCGCGGTACTTTACCCGTCGCGCGACGATCTGCGTTCACCACTCGATAAGGAAGGCCAACTCGTGCAGAAACTTCTCTTGGTGTCCATCTGCGTCGCCTGCGTTGGACCGGTCTTGGCTGCGGCTCCGTTGGCGGCGTCGGATCAGTCAAGCTCACGTGTGCCGCGTCCCGTCACTCAAGCGCCGCACGCTTACGCGAGCGCCGCGCGGCGGGCTCAGCTCAGCCGCCCGGCTGACATCCCGAGATGTACCGGTGTGGGATACAAGTCATTCGTCGGCGGCGGCAACGATAACGTTGCGAACACAAATTCGGGAGGCGTTTTGGCAGGCCAGAACAACTCGGTGTGCAGCCCTGACTTCAGCGCGGACGAAGTCATTGTCGGCGGGTTTGGCAACGGTAGCTCAGGAGTTGATAACTTCATCGGTGCCGGAGATTTGAACGGCAATACCGGCAACGAAGCGTTCATCGGCGCCGGCCTGTACAATGCCGCGCAGGCGGGTGGCGCGTTCGTGGGCGCCGGCGGTGAGGCGTACTATTTGTACTATGACAACCAGGAGCTGGTCCCGCCCGGGCCCGGAAATGTAGCCTCCGGCGAGGACTCGTTCGTAGGTGCGGGCGATCTCAACCAAGTCTCCGGTAACGGCTCCTTTATTGGGGCAGGCGGTGAATCGTATGCGGCAACCGGTGTCAGCACTCTCGGGAACGAAATCAAAGGGAACGACTCGTTCATCGGTGCGGGCGATCTCAACCTGGTGAAAGGATCCTACTCCTTCGTCGGCGGAGGCATCGAAAACAGCGTCTCGGGCCCGGGTTCGTTTATTGGGTCCGGCGGATACCTGGCTTCCAACACTACTGGTCTTACCAGCAACATCACAGGCACCGATTCGTTCGTCGGCTCGGGAGACGCAAACAGCGTTAGCGCGAACGAGGCCTTCATCGGCGGGGGACTGGGCAACAGCATCGCCGCGGCCGGCACGTATGCCGCGATCGCCGGCGGTGACGCCAATACGGCATCCGGAACGTACGGGGCCGTGGCCGGTGGCTATCGCAACACCGCGACGGCGAGCGGGGCGGCCGTTGGCGGCGGCTCGAGCGGTTCCGCCACGGGGCAATACGCGACGATTCCCGGCGGCTACCTCAACGCCGCCAACGGCGTCGGCAGCTTCGCGGCCGGCACACAGGCGAAGGCGCGTCACAACGGCGCGTTCGTGTGGAGCGATAACAACGGCACGGCGGAACTGCAATCGACTGCGGCTTATCAGTTCGTGGCTCGCGCGTCGGGCGGATTCTTTCTCTTCACCGACGCGACGGCAAAGTCGGGCGTCAAGCTCAACCCGGGTTCGGGCGCGTGGGCATCGCTGAGCGACCGGTCGATGAAGACGGGCGTGGTCGCGCTCGACGACGCGGCCGTGCTCTCGAAGGTCGCGAGCCTGCCGGTGAGCGAGTGGAGCTATACATCGGAGCACGGCGTGCGCCATGTCGGCCCGATGGCACAGGACTTCTACGCCGCCTTCCGCGTCGGAGAAGACGATCGCCACATCACCAGCATCGACGAAGACGGCGTGGCGTTGGCCGCGATCAAGGCGCTCGCCATGGAAAACCACGGCTTGCAGGCCGAGACGCGAGAGCTCCATCGGGAAAACCACGGCCTCCACGCGGAAAATCGAGAAATTCATCTGGAGAATCGGGGCCTGCGCGAGCGCCTAACGCGCCAAGATGCGCGTCTTTCCGCACTCGAGCGCGCAGTCGCGGCGCTGGGCGAGCGCTAGCGCGGCGAGCCGCCCCGAATCCGAGCGCTGGCCCTCCCCTTGCCGTCTCGTCGCACACGGCTACGTAATTTTACGGATGTGCCGAACGACCGCAGCGGTTATGCTGACGTCACGTACATGGCTGGCCGCGATCGAAACGAGCACGCCGAGGATCGAGAGCCCGACTTTTCCGTCTCGACGCTCTCGAACGAGGAGTCGCGCCTCTCGCCGCGCGCTCACGACGACCGCCGGTACGTCGATGTCAACGAGAACCAAGACGCTGCAAGGCTGCTCGCGCTAGAACGAACGTGCACGGCTGGCGCGATGCGGCGCGTGGCGCGCGACGATACGCCGCGCTCATGACCACGCACGTCTGCTCGCGCTGGACCAAGGGGTGGATGCCCTTGCCACCCGATGGCGTCTCTCGGTACCGTACATCGTATGTCGAACACCGCTCGCTAAGAAGGGGAAGCTCGTGAGAAAATTACTCTTGGCGTCGATCTGCGCCTGCATCGCACCGATCTTAGCTTCGGGGCCTTTGACGGCGTCGGATCGGACGAACGCGCAGGAGCTGCGGGCAGGCACTTCCGCGCTGCGCGCTCAGGCACGTGCCACGAGGCAAGGTCGACAACGGGGCCCAGCGAGTATAAGCGTCCCAACCTGCACGGGAACCCTACCGGGTTCCTTCGTCGGTGCCGGCTTCGGTAATTCCGCCGCTGGACCCAACAGTGCCGTGCTTGGCGGCGTGCAGAACAGTGCGTGCGGGGGCGGCGACGCGATTGGAAGCGGAGTCGAAAATGGGATCTCCGCTTCGTCGGCGTTCATCGGCGGCGGATTTAACAATGGGATTTCAGGCGAAGGGGATTTTATCGGCGCAGGTGCCGCCAATGCTGCGTCATCGGCGGGAGCTTTCATCGGCGCGGGTGGGAACGTGTATCTTTTCGCTCAACGCAATAACCCGTCGGAGCCCGGAAACGTCGCTTCCGGCGAGGACTCGTTCGTCGGTGCGGGCGACCTCAACCGAGTCTCGGGACAAGGCTCCTTTATCGGCGCGGGTGGTTCGACGTATGCGGCGGCCGGCGCAAGGGGAGCGGTGAATCAAGTATCCGGGATCGACTCGTTTATCGGTGCGGGCGATAGCAACATCGTGATCGGATCGTGGTCGTTCGTAGGCGGCGGTCTCTACAACGGCGTCAGCGGTGCGGGTTCGTTCATCGGCGCAGGCGGGTACTTGAGCGCCAAAAAAGCTGGTCCTGCGAATCTTATCGAAGGCTCCGACTCGTTCATCGGTGCGGGCGATTCAAACCAGATCGAACCGAGCGACGCCTTCATCGGCGGCGGAGCCAGCAACGACATCACCGCGGGCGGCACGGACGCCGCGATCGCGGGCGGCGATCACAATACGGCGGCGGGAGAGTACGGGGTCGTGTCAGGCGGCTACCAAAATTCGGCGAGCGCGACCGCGGCCGCAGTCGGGGGCGGCTCAAGTAGCTCGGCCACGGGGCGCTTCGCGACGATTCCCGGCGGCTTTGCCAACGCCGCTAACGGCATCGGCAGCTTTGCCGCCGGAACGCAGGCGAAGGCGCGGCACAACGGCGCGTTCGTCTGGAGCGATAACAACGGTACAGCGGAAGTGCAGTCGACGGCACCCTATCAGTTCGTGGCTCGCGCCTCTGGCGGTTTTAATCTCTTCACCGACGCAGCGTCGAAGACGGGGGTGCGGCTCGGCCCAGGTTCAGGCACGTGGTCCTCGCTGAGCGATCGGACGATGAAGACCGGCGTCACAGCGCTCGACGACGCAGCGGTGCTCGCGAAAGTCGCCACCCTGCCCGTGAGCGAGTGGAGTTACACCTCCGAGCACGGCGTCCGGCACGTCGGCCCGATGGCGCAGGATTTCTATGCCGCCTTCCGTGTCGGCGAAGACGACCGGCACATTACGAGCATCGATGAAGACGGTGTGGCCCTGGCGGCGATCAAGGCGCTCGCCGTGGAAAACCATGGCCTGCAGGCCGACAATCGTGACCTGCGCGAACGCCTGGCGGGTGATGCCGCGCGCTTTGCCCACGACGAAGCGTTGCGCGCTCGCGACGAACAGCAGCGCGCCCGCGACGCCGCACGCCTACTCGCCTTAGAGCGAAAGGTGGACGCCCTCGCTGCCCGCTAACGTGCTCGTTGGCGTAGACCGTTTACATCTTCAACCAATCCTAAGGAAGGCACACTCGTGCGGAAACTTCTCCTGGCGTCCATCTGCGTCGCCTGTTTTGGGTCAATCCTGGCTTCAGGATCTCTGGCGGCGTCAGGTCAGTCCAGTGCCTATGGGCCGCGTGCGAGCACCCCAACGCTTCGCGCTCCAGTAAACGATATGCGGCAAGGGCGACAGCGGCGTCCAGCGATCGTCAACGTTCCAGCGTGTACCGGTACGGGAACAGCTTCCTTCGTCGGCGGCGGAGCGGAGAACGTTGCAGCGGGATCCTATAGCGCCGTGCTCGGCGGCGACAACAACGACGCCTGCTCGTATGATGATGCCATTGGCGGCGGAGTCGCCAACGGAATCTCCGGTGCGCAAACGTTCATCGGCGGCGGTTACCTCAACGGAAGCGCCGGCATAGACGCTTTCATCGGCGCCGGTGTAGCCAATGCTGCCAGTGGGGATGGATCTTTCGTCGGCGCGGGTGATAAGAAGTACTTTAACCTGCAAGGCGGCTATCCGCCGCAGGCCGGCAACGTTGCCTACGGCGAGGATTCGTTCGTCGGTGCGGGCGACCTCAACAAAGCCACGGGACAAGGCTCGTTTGTCGGCGCGGGCGGTTCGACGTATGCGGCCACCGGTGGAAAGTTTTCGGCGAATCAAGTAGCCGGCATAGACTCGTTTATCGGTGCGGGCGATCTAAACACCGTGAACGGTTCGGGTTCGTTCATCGGCGCCGGCGGATACCTGAATCCTTGCCACTTTACCTGTCTGTCGAATTACATTTATGGGACCGATTCGTTCATCGGTGCGGGGGATCTAAACACGGTTCTCCCAAACGACGCCTTCATCGGCGGAGGCCTCAACAACAACATCAACGCGGGAGGCACGTACGCCGCGGTCGCCGGCGGCGACCGCAATACCGCGTCGGGACCGTACGGGGCCGTAGCGGGCGGCTATCACAACTCGGCGACCGCGTCGGCGGCAGCCGTCGGCGGCGGCTCGAGCAGCTCGGCGACGGGGAAATTCGCAACGATTCCCGGCGGCTACCTCAACGCCGCGGCCGGCACCGGCAGCTTCGCCGCCGGCACGCAGGCCAAGGCACGTCACGACGGCGCGTTCGTGTGGAGCGACAACAATGGCACGGCGGAAGTGCAGTCGACCGCGCCCTATCAGTTCGTCGCTCGCGCGTCGGGCGGTTTCTATCTCTTCACCGACGCATCCTCAAAGACGGGCGTGAAGCTCAACCCGGGTTCCGGTGCGTGGGCGTCGCTAAGCGATCGCACGATGAAGACCGGCGTCACGGCACTCGACGACGCGGCGGTACTCACGAAGGTCATGGCCTTGCCGGTGAGCGAGTGGAGCTATGCCTCGGAGCACGGCGTGCGACACGTCGGCCCGATGGCTCAAGACTTCTACGCGGCCTTCCGCGTGGGAGAGGACGATCGCCACATCACGAGCATCGACGAGGACGGCGTAGCCCTCGCTGCGATCAAAGCGCTCGCCGTAGAAAATCGCGGCCTGCGAGAGCGCTTGGCTCGGGATACGACGCGCTTTGCACGCGACGAAGCTCAGCTCGCTCGCGTTAAAGTCCAGCGTGCACGCGACGCCGCGCGACTGCTCGCACTAGAAGATAAAGTGGATGCCCTCGCTGCTCGATAGCATCCGAATTTGCCCGTAGATCTTTGTCCCTTGCTACTCGATGAAGGCAGGATAACCCGTGCGGAAATTTCTCTTGGCGTGTTCCATCTGCGTTGCCTGCGTTGGGCCGAGCTTCGCTTCGGGGCCCTTGGCGGCATCAAGTGAGTTCAACGCATATGGGCCCGGCGCTGCCGCGCCGGCGCTGCGCGCTCACACGAAAGCCGCGAGGCAAGTTCGAAATCGACGTCCGAGCGTTAGCGTCCCACAATGTAACGGTACGGGAGGGGGCACATTCCTCGGCGGCTCGAGTAATATTGCAGCTGGAGCTAATAGCGCCGTTCTCGGCGGCGAGGAAAACGACGTGTGCTCATATGATTCGGCCATTGCAAGCGGAAACACAAACGGGATCGGCAGTTGGGACGATTTCATCGGCGGCGGACGAGTCAACGCTACGAACGGCTACGACGATTTCGTCGGCGCCGGCATCGCCAATGCCGCGACGGTGCCTGGAGCCTTCGTCGGCGCCGGTGGTGAAGTATACGCTCACGCGCAGGCCTACAACGAAAGTTCGGCCGGCAACGTGGCCTCCGGTGAAGACTCGTTCGTCGGCGCGGGCGATCAAAATCAAGTCTCGGGCCAAGGCGCCTTCATCGGCGCGGGTGGCTCGTCGAATGCGGCAACCGGTGCGCCACCTCCAGGGAATGAAGTATCCGGGGTCGACGCGTTTATCGGGGCTGGTGACAGCAACGTCGTGAGCGGATCGTGGTCGTTCCTGGGTGGTGGCGTCGGGAATGACCTCACGGGCCAGGGCTCGTTCATCGGCGCCGGCGGATACTTGAGCTCCTCCGAGCATGCTCTTCCGAATATTCTCGAAGGTACCGACTCGTTCATCGGTGCGGGTGATTCAAACCAAATCGACCCGAACGACGCCTTCATCGGCGGCGGAGTCAGCAACAATATCACCTCGGGCGGCACCGATGCCACGATCGCCGGCGGCGACCACAACACGGCGGGCGGAGAGTACGGAGCCGTGGCGGGCGGCTATCAGAATTCGGTGAGCGCAACGGGGGCGGCCGTTGGCGGTGGCTGGAGTAGTTCCGCGACGGGGCGATACGCGACGATTCCCGGCGGCTTCGCCAACGCCGCTAACGGCACCGGGAGCTTCGCCGCCGGCACGCAGGCCAAGGCACGTCACAACGGCGCTTTCGTGTGGAGCGATAATAACGGCACGGCCGCAGTACAGTCGACTGCCCCGTATCAGTTCGTGGCTCGCGCCTCGGGCGGCTTCTACCTCTTCACCGACGCTTCCTCAAAGACCGGCGTGAGACTGAACCCGGGATCCGGCGCGTGGGCGTCGCTCAGCGACCGGTCCATGAAGACCGCCATCGCCGCGCTCGACGACGCGGCGGTACTCGCGAAGGTTGCGGCATTGCCCGTGAGCGAGTGGAGCTACACCGCGGAGCACGGCGTTCGGCACGTGGGCCCGATGGCGCAAGATTTCTACGCGGCCTTCCAC
>Ga0116229_10001394_pt1 | contig 37708 bp, 29 predicted proteins | sample S1TSphgellanicum_3_FD_87313 | JGI IMG/M metagenome (GOLD analysis project Ga0116229, IMG submission 87313) | Host-associated microbial communities from peat moss isolated from Minnesota, USA - S1T2_Fc - Sphagnum magellanicum MG | ecosystem: Host-associated > Plants > Peat moss > Unclassified...
GCTCGGCACACCGACGGCCAGCAGCAACTGCTGCACGCCATCGATCAGCCGCTCCGACACCGAGCTCAATGACGGGTAGCCGTCGTCCGAGACCGTGCCGTCCGCGGTGAACAGCCCCCGCAGGAAGCCGCGCGCCGTCTCCAGACCCGAGCGGAAGATCATCGACGGCACGGCGACGAGATGCGCCGCCGGCTTCTCGACGCCGATCTGCTCCAGCCAGTCGACCAGCGCCGTTGCGTTGACGAAGTAGTTGGTGCTCCGGTCATCGGCCTTCTTCTGCAGCACCGGCTGCACCCCAAAGAGCTCGTCGCACGTCCGAATCACCCACTCGGCGACGTCAGGCTGCGCATCGGCGACGGTCAGAATCAGTCGCCCGGTCGCCCCACCCGTGTTGTAGCGATTGCACGCGCCATCGCCGATCAGGTACCCAATGAACTCGCCAAGCTGCGCCGACACCTCCTCCGGGATGCGCACCGACGTGGCATTGGCGTGCGGCGCGAGCGCGGGCGCGGGCGCCGGCAACGCGTACGACTCCGGCTCAAGCAGATGGCCCTTCTGCATCACCACCCAGTCGCCGACCGCGAGCTCCTCCATGCGACGCCAGACGTATTGGCCGGTCGCGTCAATCACGCGGATCCGGTGCGCGAGCGTCGCGGCGACCTGGTAGCCACTCGTCGTGCGCACCCGACGCACAGTGGCTTCACCATGGACGTAGAACTCATCGGACTCACGCGGCCCCTCATCGGTCGCGACCGTGAGCGGTGTCGCGTGTCCATGCCACGTGTCGCTCGCCGCGAAGACCGGCCCCAGCTCGCGGATCGGGACCACGCCGCGGTTGGTCGACACGAGCGTGTCGGGCACGACGCAGCCCCCCTGCTTCACGGCATCCGTCGACGCGTCGTACAACGTCATGAAGGACACCGGTCCCGACGCGACCCCCGTCGTCGAGCGCACCATCGACCCCTTCGCCCTCAGCCGCGAGAAAGAAAAACCCGTGCCGCCGCCCGATTGGTGGATCAGGGCCATCGACTTGAGCGTGTCGTAGATCCCGTCACGCCCGTTGGCCAGCGCATCCTCGACGGGGAGCACGAAACACGCCGACAGCTGCCCGAGGGGCCGGCCCGCATTCATTAGCGTCGGGGAGTTGGGCTCGAACCGGCGCTCCGTCATCAGCCGGTAGAACTCCTCCGCCACCCACTCCACCGCCTGGTCGCTCGCCCCGTACCGACGGTCCGCCTCGGCGATCGTCGTCGCCACCCGCCAGAACATCTCCTCGGGCTTCTCGACCGGCTTCCCCGTCGCGTCCTTGACCAAATAGCGCTTCTCCAGCACCGTGCGCGCATTGGCGCTCAGCTGGGCGGACCCGGACGGTGGAACGGTCGGAAGGGACATGTCGGTGACTCTCCGGGGGAGGCGCGGTGCAGGGGTTCTGGCGAGGGAGCGGATTGTAGCTCTGATCGTGAATCCGCGCCAGTATGCAGCTAACCGACAATGGAATATAGCCTTACATGTCTGACATCACAAGTCGACATGGGCCGGGGTCTTTCCACGGTGACTCCACCGTCGCCCGATCGTTACCCACATCGCGATGCGCGGGAAATCACGCAAGCTCATGTGAGCGATAGTGTTAGGAACAAGATAGCGATGCCGAGTCCGCTGGACCGATCGGCCCGCTCCTTGCTCAGATACACAATCCCTGCTGAACGCCCGCGCGGCCGGCGATGCCGAGTTGGCCCTAAAACGAGAGACCGAAGCTGACGTACGGCACCACCACCGAGGCGCCGTACGCGACCCGGTTCGCCAGCGGCGTCGCCAGGCCAAAGCGGAATCGGTACGGATAGTCGTACTGGATCGCGGCGTCGATGTTGAGCTCGGCCCCGGCCGAAGCGAGCAGTGCACGCGTGGCGTCGCCCGGGGAGCAGGCGACCGGCACGGCGCCATGGTCGAGCGGACACCACGCTTCGCCACCGTCCCCGTACACCGTCAACGACGTCTTCCCGAGAAAGATCGGCAGCAGGTGAAAGCCGCGCGCCGCGAGCCAGAGCGGGAGCCGGTACTCGACGGAGCCGGTCACCGCCCGCGTCCCCTCTTCGCTCGTCGGCGAGTAGCCGCGCACGAAGAAGACCTGTGAGCCCGTGCCGAGCGAGAGCCCCGGCACGACGTCGAAGACGGCGCCGTTGCGACCGCCGATCTGGAACTCCGACGTCGCGTTGTTGTCGGCCCAGCCGACCGCGACCCGCGCGGCGATCACGTGGTGCGCGAACCCGGGCAGGTCGAGCGACTTGTAGACGGCGAAGACGCCGATCGTCGACAGGGACGCCGTCACCGGCGCCGAGATCTGCCACCGCTGCTGCGCGGTCACCGACGCCGAGACGCCGTCCTCCGGCGAGATCGCGAGCGACGGCTGCCGCGGGTTGGCCCATGCCAGCGTCGTGTACCACGACGGATACGAAGGGTTCGACCGATAGACCGCGGGCAGCTCGGCCAGGAGCGGCGCCGGATCGGTGCTGTATGACCGGAACTCCCACTCGCCGCCGACCGTCCAGGCCGCACTCGAGCGCACGCGCGTCCTGAGCAGCGTCTCCTGCAGCGACACCGCCTCCGTGCGGTGCACGAGGGTGCCGACGACGTCGCCGGCCGTGTCCGTCACCGACTGGTGCTGCCAGTACGAGCTGAACGCGAGCCCGAGGATCGGCAGCCCGAACCCGCTATAGGTGTACGAGACATCGACCTGCACTTCGCGGATGCGCGACGGATCGAGCAGCACGTCGGCGGCATAGGCGTTTCGCCCGACGACGTCGGTCGCCGACGTGTAGGCGCCGAGCTGCAGATCCCCGTTGTCGACCTGGCCGATCGATGGCGTCCAGTACCGCGGGAGGAGCGTCCGCCAGGGGCTGAAGCGGTGCGCGGGCGCGCTGTCACGCCCGATCGGCGCGAGGGCGATCGAGTCGCTGACCGCCGGGACCGCCGGCAGCGCGCGCACCGAGTCCATCGACACGATCGCGATATGGTAGCCGTCACCACGATAGGTCGAGAGTGCCAGCCAGTGTCCGTCGGGCGAGACGGAGGGGTAATAGACGGCGGCGCCCGTGCCGCCCAGTCGCGTCGCGCGCGTCGTGTCGCCGCTCAGGGTGCCACTCGGCGTGTCGCCGGACGGCGAGTCGACGGCGACCGCGTAGACCTCCGTCCGCCCCGTGCGGTCCGAGGTGAAGAGCACCCGCCGCCCGTCCGGCGTCCACGTCGGCGATGACTCCACCGAGCGCGATCGCTCGGCGAGCGGCCGCACCACCCCCGCGGTGTCGACGAGCACCAGCGTCGACCACCCGCCGCGCGTCCAGCGGATCGCGACGATCTCGCGGCCGTCCGGCGACCAGCGTGGTTCCGCCCACTGGGTGTCGATCGTGCCGCGCGTCAGCGGGGTGATGCGATGCCCGTCGGGCGAGACGAGGACGAGCTGCGTCGACGCCGCGATCGCCTGCACGGCCACGATCGTCGAGTCGACCGTCGGCCGCACGTCGGCATACGAGAGACGCGCCCCGTGCGTCAACCGGTGCGTCCCGTGCACGTCGTCGCGATAGAGATCGTTGCGCAGCACGTACGGCGACGTGTAGTCGGGCTGATCGTAGACGACCGTCGTCGGGCCGACCGGCTCGTTGGGATCGTCGCCGTTCCGCCGCTCGAGTCGCGTGATCCGGCCATTCGTCGTCACGGCGTAGAGTCCCGGGACATCGCGCGCGGTATTGGCCGCATAGAGGAGCGTCGACGAATCCCGCCAGCGCGGGAAATACGCCTCGTAGCCGCTGCGGGTCAGTTCGTGCACCGCGAGCCCGGGCGTCGGCGTCCGTCGCACGCCGGCGGCGACCCGCATCAGCGAGTCGCGGTACGCGCGCCACGCGTCCTCAAACGAGATCCCGAAGCTCTGCCGCGACGTCCGGTCGAGCAGATAGGGGAACGTCGCCCCGCTCGACCGCTCGATGAACGCGCCGACCTTGTCGGGCCCGCGCGTGTCCGAGAGATACTGCAGCAGCAGCGACCCATAGGCGTAGGCGCCCTGCCCCTCCGGCCAGACCGGCGACGCGAGGCTCACCTGATCGAGGCGCGGCAGATCGCCGTCCGCCGCGGCCGCGTCGGCGATCGTCCGGTGCGCCGTCCCGGCCAGCCGGCCGAAGCCGGTCAGCCGGGACTCGTAGTACACGGCCAGCCCCTCGGTCAGCCACGCGGGCGTGTACAGATTCGGAAAGAGCGCCGGATTGCGCCCGAAGATCCGCTGCGCGACCCGCCACCAGCCGCGCGTGCGATCGAGGTGAAAGATGTGCGTGAGCTCGTGCTGCACGACGAGCGCGTCCCAGTCCCCGTAATAGCGCAACGTCTGGTCGTCGACCGGGGGATGCGCATACAGAATGATCCGGTTCGACGGAAACGGCGTCGCCTGCCCGTTCGTGAAGTCGACGTTGTCGGCGAGCACGATGTCGACCATCCCGCGCGGGGGCGTCAGCTCGGCGGCCAGGGCCGCGTACGCGCGCTCGGCATTGACGGCGAGCCGCCGCGCCTGTTCCTCGAGCGGCGGCGAGAAATGCACCAGGAAGTGCGGCGTCCGCAGCGTCTCCCAGCGGACGCTCGGATCGACCTGCGCGCGAGCGCTGGTCGCGGCCGCGAGGAGCGCGAGCGCGCCACCGAGGATGAGGGCGGCGAGGCGGCGCATCGGCGCCTGGCGCCGACAGCGCACCGCCAGCTCACGCACGGCGGATCAGGACGACGCGCCGGTAACCACCGGCGTCCCGACCGGCATCCCGGTCGGCCGACCCGCCGGCGTGGTCACGGCGCCGCGGCCAGCGACCGGAGGTACGATTCGATCCCGTCGGCGACCCCCTCGGCGTACCGCGCGCGGAACTCGGGCGTCCGGAGCGCCGCCTCCTGGATCGGCATGATGATGAATGCCCCCTCGCAGAGCACGGCCGGCATCCAGGTCGTCCGCGTCAATGCGAAGTTCTCGTAGAAGATGCCGCGGTCGCGGAGCCGCATCGTCGACAGCATGCCGGCCTGCACCGCGCGGGCGAGGGCGATCGAATGCGGATGGAAGAAGTAGGTCCCGGTCCCCTGCGACGTGAACGGATTGAGCCCGTCCGGCAGCGCGTTGAAGTGGATCGAGACGAGGACCTCGCCATCGGCGCGGCGCGCGATCGCCGGACGCGCCTCGAGATCGACCGGGTCGGCCGTCGTCCGCGTCATCACGACCGTCGCGCCGCGCGCCGTCAGGATCGAGTCGAGCACCTGCGACACCGCGAGCGTCGGCACCGGCTCCCAGAGGCCGGTCGGCCCGGTCGCGCCGATCGGCGGGTGCCCCGCGTCGACGACGATCGTGCGACCGCGCAGCGGCTGCGTGGCGTCGATCACCGGCGGGCGCCGCACGCGCAGCACCAGCCGGCCGGCCGCGGCGTCCCAGAGGACGAGATAGCCGAACGGCGCGACCGTCAGATGCACCGTGAACCGACCGCGATCCGACGTCTCGGGCTCCCACGTCACCGAGCGGACCAGGGTGTCGCGCGAGTCATACTGGATGACGTCGGCCGCGACCGTCGTCCCGTAGAGCGTCAGCTCGAGATCGTGGCCGTTCTCCTCGACGAGATACGCGGGCGGCGTATGGGCACCCACGGGCATCGCGAGATCGACCCACCCGGGTGCCGCCTTGACGCGCGCCATCGTGACCACGTGATGCGGCGGCGCGGTGATCGGCGGCGCGTCCGGCGGCGGCCGCACCGCGGCGGCATTGACCCAGACCGAGAGCGACGAGTCGAGCGCCACGCGCCAGAACCCGCCTGGCGCACGCCCCGTCACACGCACGACCGTCCCCGGCGCGAGGAACCACTTGTAGGTCCCCGCCGGCGTCGGACGCGCGGGGACGACGCGGTCGGTGTCCGACAGCGTGCCGGTGTATCCCAGGCCGACCGCCTCGTACCGGCCGCTGTCGGGGAACGGCTCGCGCGCCATCGCCGAGTCGGCGCTGTCGCCGGGCGGCCGGCGGGACGGGATGACGATCGGCTGCGTGAGGCGCGCGGTGTCGGCACCGCGCACGGCGACCAGATCGTAGCGCGACAGCGCGCTATCCGGCACCGGGAGCCACGCGAGGAAGGCGCCGTTTGGCTCCACCGCGACCGGCGCGCCGTTGATCGTCAGCGTCGCGTCGCCGCTCCCGACCGCGCCGAAAATGAACGTCGAGTCGCGGACGGCGATCGTCGCACCGGCTTTCGGATAGACGACCGTGACTGCGAGGGGCCCGCGCACCGCCGGAATCGGCGGGAGTACCGATTCGGCGCCAGGCCCCTGGGCCGCGGGCGCCTCGACCCCTCCTGCGGGGTGCGCTCCGGTCGCTGGCGGCGTGTGACCCGAACACGCCGCGAGCGCGGCACCGACGGCACCGACGCCCGCCGCACGGAAACTGAAGCGCGGCATGCGGCAAGCTAACGGCGCCTCACGAGCGGGGACACCCTTCCCAGCGCGCCCGGCGGGGGTGACATTCCCGCGTGTGGAAAGCGTCGCGCCATCAGGCCGAACCGCGGATCGGCGAGCGCGGGTAGCGCCAGGGTCGACGGCGCGGGCGGGTGCCCCGCCGGCGGCGCGCGCCCCGGTCGAGGCCGTGCGCGGGGCCGGCGTCCGATGAGCGCCGGCGAGGTGATCGTCAGCGTCTACGGCCTGACCGACGTCGGCCGCACGCGCGGCCACAACGAGGACGCCTTCCTCGTCGCCGATCTGGCGACCGGCGACTCGGCCTCGCTCCCGCTCACGCGGAGACTGGTCGCGGGCGACCGCGGCCTCCTGTTGATGGTCGCCGACGGCATGGGGGGCGCCGCCGCCGGCGAGGTCGCGAGCTCGATGGCCGTCGACGCGGTCCTTGGCGAGCTTCGCCTGCACTGGGTCGATGGTCCGCCGAGCGCCGATCCGACCGCGTTCGCCATCGCGCTGCATGGCGCGACCAAGATCGCCAACGACCGGATCCACCGTTACGCGACCGAGCATCCCGAGAACCGCGGGATGGGGACGACCGCGACGATCGCCGGCATCCTCGGCGACTTTCTCTACGTCGCGCAGGTCGGCGACAGCCGGGCGTACCTGATCCGTGGCCGGCGTGCGAGCCAGATCACGAAGGACCAGTCCCTCATGCAGCGGCTGATCGAGGCGGGCGAGATCACCGCCGAGGAAGCCGAGGTCAGCGAGCGTCGCAACATCATCCTGCAGGCGCTCGGCCCGGAATCGTACGTGAAGATCGACGTGACCCGTCAGCAGCTGCGCCGCGGCGACGTCGTCGTCCTCTGCAGCGATGGCCTGAGCGGTGTCGTGCGCGACGTCGAGATCGCCGAGATCATCGGCGAGGGGACCGACCTCGTTGCCGCCTCGCAGCAGCTGATCGCCCGCGCCAACGACAACGGCGGACCGGACAACATCACGGTCGTCACGGCGCGCTTCGATGGCGACGGGCTCGCCGAGCCTGCGGCGAGCGACGCCGTCGGCCACTCGGCATTTTTCGTCGGCGACATCACCCCCGTGACGCCGGTCCCGCGCGTCGGCAGCGGCGAGTACGACACGTCGCCATCGCTCCGCGTCTCCGACGCGATCGCGGCCGCCGCCGCGGCCGCCGCCTCCGCCGCGCCACGGCGCGTCCCGACCCGCGAGATCGTGCGCCCGCGGAACGGCGTCGGCGCGGACGGCGGATCGGACGCCGGCACGGCGTCATCGCTCCCCGGCCTGATCGGCGCGCTGCTCGCGTGTCTGGCGCTGCTCGTCGGCCTCTACCTCTATATCCACCTGCACGCGCGATAAGCGCGCGCGCGTCAGACCCGCCGCCGCAGCCATCGCGCGGCCGCCACCTGCATCGCGCGCTCGCCACCCCACGCCGACACGACCGTCGCGACCGACGGAATCTCCGCCGCGATCCGCGGATGCGTGAACTGCACGACGACGGCCTCTCGACCGGCGGCGGCGATCCGCTGGCAGCAGTCATCGAGCGCCGCCCGCGCCGGCTCGCCGTAGCCGACACGTCCCTTCCACGCGCGCAGCTCGCCGAAGAGCGCGACGATCACCGGCGTGCGCGCGGTTGGCGTCAGCGTGTCGCCACACCGCACATCCCAGCCGCCCTCCCCGAGCGTGTCGGCAAACGGGGCGCGATCGACCGCCCCCGCATCGTCGTCGACGACCATCACGTCGAACGGCGGCGCGAGCGTCGGCACGGTGCCGCGCACCACCGTGATCACCCGCTCGGCGAGCCCCGCGCCCCACGCCGTGTCGGAGACGGACGGCCGCCGATAGGCGTTGGGCGGCGACGCCCACTGCGCCCACTTGAGCCGCCGGCGCAGCGAGTGCCGGACGCGCTCGTCGTCGAGGACCCGCTCGCGCGACGCGCGCGTCAGCGCGTCGAGCGCCGCCTCGAGGTCGCCCGGCGCCAGCACCAGATCGCAGCCCGCACGCACCGCCGCGACCACCGCCTCCACCTCCGTGCGCCCCTGGCGAATCCCATCCATCGACATCGCGTCGCTGACCACGAGCCCGTCGAACTTGAGCCGCTCGCGGAGGAGCCAGTGCAGGATCTCCCGCGACAGGGTGGCCGGGGCGCCGCTCGCGTCGAGCGCCGGATATGCGACGTGCGCCGTCATCAGCGACGCGACGCCCGCATCGATCGCCGCGCGGAACGGCACGAGGTCGGTCGCCATCAGCGTGTCCACCGACGCCGCGACGACCGGCAGCTCGCGATGCGAGTCCGCCGTGGTGCGCCCGTGCCCGGGAAAGTGCTTGCCGCACGCCAGCACGCCTTCCGCCTGACAGGCGCCGATCCACTGCGCCGCGTACTGGCCGGTCAGGACCGGATCGGCCCCGAAGGCGCGGGCGCCGACGATCGGATTCGCGGGATCGAGGTCGAGGTCGCAGACCGGCGCAAAGTCCCAGTTGATCCCGATCGTGCGCGCCTCGCGCGCCGTCAGCCGCGCCGCGCGTCGCACGGTGTCGACGTCGCCGAGCGTCGCGATCGCCGCCAGCGGCGGCAGGCCGGTCGCGCCGGCGAACTGCTCACCGGCCCCGCGCTCGAGGTCGGCCGCGATCAGCAGCGGCACGCGTGAGCGCTGGCGCAACTCCTTGGTCAGCGCCGACACACCATCCTGCGCGCCGCCGAAGAGGATGAAGCCACCCACGCCGAGTGCGAGGGCCTGCTCGATCACCGGCCGCGCGGCGGCGTAGCCGTCCTCGCGGCGCCACGAGAGCGCCGGAATCAGCAGCTGGGCGAGCTCGCCGGTCGCCGGCGGCGTCACGTCGCGATCACGCCGGGGTCCGGACGCCGAGCACCCGGGGGCCGCGCGCGCCGGTCGCCGACGGCACGTTGCCCGGCAGCCCGCGGAGATGGAGATACGCGAGCAGCGCAAACGCCACCGCCTCCTTCGCCTCACCATCGAAGAATTCGCGGTCGAACGAGCGGACCGGGAGCGGGGCGAGCGCCGCCGCAATCGCCGCGACCAGCGCCGGATTTCGCGCGCCGCCGCCCGAGAGCAGCAGGTCGCCGATCGGCTCGAGGATGAACCGGCGACGCGCGTCGGCGATGCTCGCGGCCGTCAGCGCGACCGCGGTCGCGACGAGATCGGCGTCGGAAGCGTCCGGCCGCGCCGCGCGACCGAGCGCCAGGAAGTCGGCGACGTACGCGGCGGAGAACAACTCGCGACCGGTCGACTTGGGCGGCTCGGCCGCGAAGTACGGCGCCGCGAGGCAGGCCTCGACGACACCCGGGATCACGTGGCCGGCGCGCGCGAGCGCGCCATCCTCGTCGTATCGAACGCCGGGCCTGAGCGCGCGCACGACGGCGTCGATGACGACGACGCCCGGACCCGTGTCAAACGCGCGCACGCCATCGAGGGGTGGCAGCGCGTCCGCGTCGGCGGGCGCCGCGCGAGCCGATGGCGGGACGACGGTGACGTTGCCGATGCCGCCCAGGTTCTGCAGGGCACGCCATCCGTCGGCCCGGGAAAAGAGCAGCGCGTCGGCGATCGGGACCAGCGGCGCCCCCTGTCCACCCGCCGCCACGTCGCGCACGCGGAAGTCGCTCACGACCGGCCGCCCTGTCCGCTCGGCGATCACGGCCGCCCCGCCAATCTGCCACGTCGAGTGCCCCGGCTCGTGCCAGACCGTCTGCCCGTGCGAGCCGATCGCCTCGATCTCATCGTGTGCGACGCCAGCCTGGGCGATGACCAGGGCGGCTGCGTCGGCGAGCCACGACCCGAGATCCGCATCGAGCCGGCACCACTCGGCGGCCGGCATCGGCTCGGCGAGTGCCCGCTCGAGCCGCGCGCGCTGGGCGTCGGTGTATGGCCGCGTGTCGGCCGCGAGCAGGTCGGCGGTGAACGGCGGTCCCGCGTCCGCCGACGCACGCCGGCGAATGCGCACGACCGCCGCGGAGATGCCGTCGAGTGACGTGCCCGACATGAGCCCGACGCAGACTCCGGAACCGGCGCCGGCCGCCGTCACGCGTCGCGCACTCAGGCCGGCGCCGGGGGCGGCCCGAGCACGCGCCTGAGCGCCCCGTCGGCGTCGGCGAGCAGGTGCTCGGCGTCGGTGCGCGACACGCCGCGCGCGCGCATCACGATCGCCAGCTTCACGCCACCGCCGGCCGCGTCGAGCGCGCGGCGGGCATCCTCGCGCGAGATGCGACAGACCTCGGCGACGATCCGCTCGCTGCGCGACGCCAGCTTCGCGTTCGTCGCGCGCAAGTCGACCATCAGGTTGCCGTACGTCTTGCCGATGCGGATCATCGCACCCGTCGTGATCGTGTTGAGCACGAGCTTCGTCGCCGTCCCCGCCTTGAGCCGGGTCGAGCCGGTAATCACCTCCGGCCCGACCAGCGGCACGATCGCCACGTCGACGCTCGCACGCGTCGCCGCATCGAGCGGCGTGCAGGCGATCAGTGCCGTGCGCGCCCCGGCCGCCCGTGCCGCCGACAGCGCCCCGCGCACCCACGGCGTCGTCCCCGACGCCGCGATCCCGACGACGAAGTCCGCCGACCCGACGCCAGCGGCGGCGATCGTGGCGACGCCATCCTCGGCCCGGTCTTCGGCCCCCTCCTGCGCGCGCGTCAGTGCCGCCGGGCCGCCGGCAATCAGTCCCTGGACCATCGACGGATCGCTGCCGAACGTCGGCGGACACTCCGCCGCATCGAGGACGCCGAGCCGCCCCGAGGTCCCCGCGCCGACGTAGAAGAGCCGTCCGCCCGCGCGAAAGGTCGTCTCGGCGAGCGCCACGGCGCGTGCGATCGGATCCCGCTCGGCGGCGACGGCCGCCGGGACGCCGCGATCCTCGGCCTCGATCAACGCGACGATCTCGGTCGGCGACGCGAGGTCGATGTCGGCGGTGCGCGGATTGCGGCGCTCGGTCAGGCTCGAGTCGGCAGCGTGCGCGGCAACGCTCGCATCTGGGGGGAGTCGGTGTCCGGGATCCGGTCACGCTGACTGCCGCCGGTGACACCGAGGGCCTAAGTTACCCGTCGATGCGCGCGCCTCGCAAGCAAGATCGGAGCAAGCAAGATCGGAGCACGCCAGATCGCAGCACGCCAGATCGCAGCACGCCAGATCGCAGCACGCCAGATCGCAGCACGCCAGATCGCAGCTCCCCACAGCGAACGACCCGCTCGATCGCCGCGACACGCATCGCGACGGTGGGCGCATGGCTCGGCGCGATCACCGCCTGCGCCCATCACGGCAGCGCGCGAGGCGCCGCGCGCGCGGCTGCGGCACCACCGCCATCGAGCCCCACGCAGTTCGCGCCGACCTGGCGCTGGCCGGCCGGGACCGTCCAGGGGACGGTCGCGCCGCACGCGATGGTCGTCAGCAACAGCGCGCTTGCGAGCGATGCCGGCGTGGAGATCCTGCGCGCCGGCGGCAACGCCGTCGACGCCGCGGTCGCCGTCGGGTTCGCCCTCGCCGTCACGCATCCCGAAGCGGGCAATATCGGCGGCGGCGGCTACATGGTGATCCGTCTGGCGGACGGCCGCACGGCCGCGATCGACTACCGGGAGACGGCGCCCGCCGCCGCGACGCGCGACATGTTCGTCGGCGCCGATGGGCACGTGACGGACGCCAGCATCGTCGGCCCGCTGGCCTCCGGCGTGCCGGGCGCCGTCGCCGGACTGACGATGGCGCTCGACGCCTACGGCTCACTGCCGCTGCGCACGGTGATGGCGCCGGCGATCCGCCTCGCGGGCGAGGGATTCATCGTCGACAGCGGCTTCCATCACTCGATCGCCGCCGCCGCGCCGCTGATCGCGCGGTTTGGCGGCGCGAGCCGGTTCCTGCCCGGCGGTGATGCGCCGCCGGTCGGCGTCCGCTTCGTGCAGCCGGAACTGGCCGCGACGCTGACGCGCATCGCCGAGCAGGGGCGCGACGGGTTCTATCACGGGCCGGTCGCCGACGCCCTCGTCGACGAGATGCGGCGCGACGGCGGCCTGATCACGGCCGACGACCTGGCGCACTACCGTGCGCGACGGCGCCGGGTGCTGACCGGGACGTATCGCGGGTACACGATCACGGCGATGCCCCCCTCATCGTCGGGCGGCGTTACCGTGCTCGAGACGCTCAACATCCTCGGCACCTACGACTCCCTGCCGCCGTTCGGCAGTGCGGCCGCGGCGCATCTGCTGGCCGACGCGTTTCAGCGCGCGTTCATCGACCGCAACAACCTGCTGGGCGACCCCGACTTCGTGTCGGTCCCGGTCGCCAGGCTCACGAGTCCCGCCTACGCGCGCTCGGTGCGGGCGACGATCGCCGCCGACCACGCCACGCCGACCCCGCTCGTGACGAAAGCCCTCGACGAGGGTCGACAGACGACGCACTACTCGATCGTGGACGCGGCGGGCAACGCCGTCGCGACGACGACGACGCTCAACAACCTGTACGGGTCCGGCGTGTACGTCGCGGGCGCGGGGTTCTTCCTGAACGATGAGATGGACGACTTCGCCGCGCAGCCCGGCGCGCCAAACATGTTTGGCCTCGTGCAGGGTGATCGGAACGCGATCGCGCCGGGCAAGCGGATGCTCAGCTCCATGTCACCGACGATCGTCGTCGACGCGTCGGGGGCGCCATTCCTCGTCGTCGGCGGCCGCGGCGGGTCGCGCATCATCAGCAGCACCGCGCAGGTGATCATCGACGTGATCGACTATCACATGTCGCTGGCGGACGCGATGGCCGCCCCGCGGCTGCATCACCAGGGACTGCCGGACTCGCTGCGCGTCGAGGCCGGCGGGTTCGCCCCCGCGACACTCGACTCGCTGCGCGCGATGGGCTACGCGCTGGCCCGGGGCGGCGCGAGCGGCACGTGCACGGGGATCATGCGGACCGGCGCCGGCTGGACGGGCGTCGTTGACCCGCGCACGACCGGCGGCGCCTCGGGCTACTGACCCCCCCTGCTGTCCGGCAACGGCCGGACGGCGCGCCTCAGGATCGCGGCACGATGGAGGCGTCGGCCGTCAGCTGCAGCGTGAGGCGCGCCCCGCGGCCGACGCAAAACGCCGCGGACGTGGGCGTCGTCGTGATCTCGCTCCACGGCGCGCTCGTCTCCGTATCCCTCGCCGTCGCCACCGCCGCGCCCAGCACGTCGCGGAGGGCGGCGCGGCGACGCCTGATCTGCGGCTGGCCGATGATCAGCGCGTCGATCCGGATGCGGCTCGGCCCGACGCGCGCGGAATCGAAGGCGAGTCCGAGCGAGCCGCCGACGGCACGCACCGATCCGACGACGCTCGTGCCCGCCGGGATGACGGCGCCGCCCGACCCCATGACGGCGCCCGTGACGATCGCCGAGATCGTGTCGCCGATCCGGCTGCTGTCAGTGCACGCGGGCGAGGCCATCACGACCGCGATGTTGGTCCCGCGCGCGATCGCCGGTCCGCCGGGAATGCTCTCCCGCGCCGCCGCCGAGGGGCCGGCACTCGAGTCGGGCAGCGCGTGCAGCGCGGGCGACCGAGCCGTCGGGGGCATCGCTGCCGGCGGCGCCGCAGCCGGGGGCGGCTCGGCCGCGCCCGAGGCGGGCGGTGCCGGTCCCCGATCGCAGGCGGTCGCGCCGACGACGGCGGCGGCGAGGGCGCCGGCGAGGGCGCCGGCGAGGACGGCGGCACGGGCGCCGGCGACCGCCATCAGCGGCGGACCGATATAATTACGGGAATGCCGCATGGGATCGGACCGCGAAGGCTGACCGGCGCGACGGGGCCGCGCAAGCCGGCATGAAGGCGCTGCTCGCGCTGCTGCCGTACCTCCGACCGTACTGGAAGGGCTTCGTCTTCGGCCTCTTCCTCGTGATCGGGGCATCGGCCGCGTCCGTCGGCGGCCTCCTGCTCCTCGAGGCCGGGATCGACGGCATCATGCATCCCGCGGTCCCGATCGCGCACGTCTGGGCCGTCGTCGGCTGGATGGTGCTCGTCGCCGTCGGCGGCGGCCTGCTGCGCTACGCGATGCGCGAAGTGATCAACGGCATCAGCCGCCGCGTCGAGTTCGACCTGCGCAATCGCCTCTTCTCGCACCTCGAGACGCTCGATGCCGGCTACTTCGGCCGGACGCGCACCGGCGACATCATGGCGCGGCTGACGAACGACCTGAGCGCCGTGCGCATGGCGGCCGGTCCGGCGATCATGTACCTCGTGAACACGATCGCCGGCGGTCTCTTCGCGATCGTCGCGATGCTCCGCATCTCGGCATCGCTGACCGGCCTCGCGATCCTTCCGATGGTCGTGCTCCCGGTGATCATGGTGCGCCTGGGCCAGGTGATCCACGACCGCTTCGAGGCGGTGCAGTCACAGTTCAGCACGATGACGACGCACGCGCAGGAGAATCTCTCGGGGACGCGCATCATCCGCGCGTATCGGCAGGAGTCGGCGGAGGAGGCCCACTTCGCGTCGCTCAACGACGAGTATCTCGCCCGCAACATGCGACTCGTGAAGCTCTACGGCGCGATGAACCCGATGTTCGGACTCCTCGCGGGGCTCGCGGCGGTGGTCGTCCTCGGCGTCGGCGGGACGCTGACGCTGAAGGGCACGATCTCGGTGGGTGCATTCGTCGCGTTCGGGTTTCTGCTCGGACAGCTGACGTGGCCGCTGATCGCGCTCGGGTGGGTGATCAACCTCTTCACGCGCGGCGCGGCCTCGATGACGCGGCTGCAGGAGATTCTCGACGTGCGCGCGAGCGTCAGCAGTCCGCCGACCCCGCGCGCGCTCCCGCCGGTCGCGGCCGGCGGCGGCCGGTCGATCGAGTTCCGCGACGTCAGCTTCCACTACCCGACGGCCAGCGGCGAGCCACGGTGGGTGCTGCGCGACATCAACTTCACCGTTCCCGCCGGCTCGACCCTCGGCATCGTCGGCGCCACCGGCAGCGGCAAGAGCGCGCTGATCGACCTGATCCCGCGGCTCCACGACCCGCAGCAGGGGACGGTGCTGATCGACGGCATCCCGACGCGGGAGCTGCCGCTCGATGCGCTCCGCCACGCGATCGGCGTCGTGCCGCAGGAAAGCCTGCTCTTCAGCGACACGATCGGCAGCAACCTGGCCTACGGCGGTGTCGGCGAGCTGGATCCGGCATCGTCAGGCCACGACGCGGGCGCGCCGGCGCCGGGCGAGGCCTACGGCGTGCGCGCGCTCGATGATGAGCGCGCCGCGGAGGAACCGCCCGACGAGGCCGCCGGGCGCTGGGCCGCCGGGATTGCCCAGCTCGATGAGACGATCACCGGGTTCCCCGACGGGTATCGCACGATGCTCGGGGAGCGGGGGATCAACCTCTCCGGTGGCCAGAAGCAGCGCGCCGCGCTCGCGCGCGCGCTCGCGCGACGCCCGTCGATCGTGCTGCTCGACGATGCGCTCTCCGCCGTCGACACGCACACCGAGGCCGCGATCCTCACGTCGCTCCGCACGGCGCTCCAGGGGCGCACGGCGGTGATCGCATCGCACCGGATCAGCGCGATCCGCGACGCGACGTGGATCATCGTGCTCGAAGCCGGACGCATCGTCGAACAGGGCCGGCACGACGATCTGCTCGCGCAGGGCGGCCGCTACTGGTCGCTGCTGCGGCGGCAGCAGCTCGTCGACGCCATCGAGGACGCCGAGACGTCGCTGCCGGCGGCGACGTGACGGTCGTGCGGGTCGACGCATGCGGGTCGAGGGTCGACCCATGACGGCCGTCTCGTGAGCGACGACGTGGCGGCCGCCGCGCCGTCGCCGACGGTGCTCATCGTCGAGGACTACGCGCTCGCCGCCGAGGCGATCCAGTTGCTGCTCGAGTCGCGCGGCTATCGGGTGCGCACCGCCGGATCGGTGCGCGCGGCGGTCGATGCCTGCGCCGCGGAGCCGATGGACCTGATGCTGCTCGACCTGACGCTCCCCGATGGCGACGGGCTGCTGGTGCTCGTCGGCGCCGCCGAGTGCGGCGCGCTGCCGCGCACGACGGTCGTGCTGACCGGCCACGACGATCCGGTGATCGTCGCGCGCTGTCGGGCGGCGGGCTGTCGCGAGGTGCTGCTCAAACCGGTGGCCGCCCGCGACCTGCTCGCCGGCGCCGCGCGCTGGCTCGCCTGACGAGTCCCGACCCGGTTCCGCCGGTCGAGCGCCGGCGCCGCCCGCGCGCCGGCTCGCTGCTGCGGCTGTACTACGCGTGCAAGTATCGACCGTTCGCGCGCGAGCGGCGGTCCCATGATGGCCGTCGCGGTCTCCTCGTCCTGCAACTCGACGCGCTCGCCTATGCCGACCTGCGGCGCGCGGTGCACGCCGGCTACTGCCCGACGCTGGCGCGTCTGTTACGGACCGAGGGGTTCCAGTTGCGGCGCTGGTTTTGCGGCATGCCGGCGACGACGCCGTACTGCCAGGCGGGAATTTTCCACGGCGAGAACGGCGGGATTCCCGCGTTCCGCTTCTATGACAAGGCCGAACGGCGGGTGATCACGTGCAATGCCCCCGACGGCGTGCAGTATATCCGCGACCGGATCCACTCGCCCGGCGCGCTCGCCGGCGGCAGCAGCTACGTGAACCTGATGGACGGCGACGCGCAGACGGTCGCGTTCACCGTCGCGACGCGCGAGCGCATGTCGGTCTACCAGCGGCTCGGCGGCACGCGGCTGCTGCTGCTGATCGCGCTGCATCCGCTGCGACTCGTCCGCATGGGCGTGCAGGCGGTGCTCGAGTGGCTGCGCGAGGAATGGGAGCGCGCCCGCGGCGAGCTGGCCGGCCGCGCGACGCACAGCGAGGGGATCTTTCCCTTCCTGCGCATCCTGAGCAACGTCGTCGTCCGCGAGCTGCAGACGATGGCCGTGCTGCTCGACCTGTATCTCGGCGTGCCCGTGATCTACACGACGTACATGCAGTACGACGAGCTCGCCCATCACTTCGGCCCGTCGAGCCGGCAGGCCCTCTCGGATCTCCGGCGCACCGACGCCCGGATCGCCGAGTTGTGGCGCATGGTGCGGAAGGGCGCCGGCCGGGGCTATGACCTCGTCATCCTCTCGGACCACGGGATGACGCCGGCGATCAGTTATCGCGTCCGCTTTCGCGAGACGCTCGCGACGACGATCGACCGGATGCTCGCCGGCGTCCATGGCGCGCCGCTGCGATCGGTGACGAGCTTCGCCGAGGACAGCGAGTACGCCGACATGGGCCCGCAGATCCTCGAGACCGCCGCCCAGGCCGCGCCGCGGGCGCAGCGCCGCACGCGGCGGGCGCTGCGCCACGTCCGCGACTGGGTGCGCAGCCGCTACGGACTGCGCGAGATCATTCTCCCCGAGAAGTACCGCATCGACGAGCGCAACGAGGTCGTCGTGACGTACAGTTCGTGTCTGGCCCACCTCTATTTCGCCGACGACGCGCGCGCACTCGATCGAACCACGGTCCTCGCCGACCCGCGCCGCGCCGCGCTCCACGCCGCCCTGCTCGCCCACGCGGGGATCGGGCTGGTGGCGACGCGCGACGGCGCGGCGGTCCACCTCGAGAGCCGAACCGGTCGCGCGCGGCTCACCGGAGAGCAGCTCACCGTCCTCGCCGGCAGCGATCCGCTGGCGATCTTCGGCGACGACGCGCGGACGCGGCGGGCGCTCTTCGCGCTCGTGCGCCAGCCGAACGGCGGCGATCTCGTCCTCTTCGGCGCATACGACGGCTACGAGGTGATTTCGTTCGACGACCAGATCGGGGCGCACGGGTCAGCGGGCGGCGATCAGCTCTACCCCTTCCTGATGACGCCGCCGGCGCTGGACGTGGACGGCGAGGCGCTCGACGACGCACGCGACATCCATCGCGTCATCATGTCGCGCTACGCCGCGGATACCCCGCTGGCGGCACCGACCGGCGCGGGCTGACCGACGAGCGCGCGCCACGCGTCCCCGTCGAGGCGGACGGCATCCCCGGACTCCCCCGCGCGCCGCTGGACTCCGCGCACGACATCGCCGACCGTCACGAGCGGCGCATCCGCCTCGATCGTGACATCGACGGTCCACGCCCCGCGCTCGGTGCCCTTGATCGCGTACCGGTAGCGCGCGACGTAGACCACGACCGGACGTGCGTGGTCGCCGTCGCCGTCGCGGTGGTCGCCGTCGCCGTCATCGCCGTCCTCGTCGGCGTCGACGTCGACGTCCCGCGTCGCGGCGAGGACCGCGACCCCGGTCTCGAGGTGTCCCTGCCGCATCGCGGGAAAGACGTGCACCTCGACGACCCGCGCCGCCGGGACCTGCTCGGCAACCGCGCGCAGGAACCTGAGCTCGCCCTCGGTGAAGCGCCCGGTCACGACGGACTCAGACGGCCGTCACGCGACGACGCTGGCGGCGCGCGGCGACGCGGCGCCCGCGGGGCCGCCGCCAGCCCCCATTTCGCGCTCGACGTAGAGCCGCAGGATGTGCATGAAATCCTGGGCGTTCGTCACGACGCCGAAGGCCTGGTGCGTCCCCCGATCCTTCAGCTTGCTCACGACGAACTCGGAGGAGTCGACGCAGATCGTCGCCAGCTCGCGCAGGGTCCCGTCGGCGTCGGTGACGAATGCCGGCAGCATGTTCCCCGCCGCGATCGCGTGCAGCGCGGTCGCGATCAGGATCGCCATCGTCGCGCGCACCGTGTGCGCGCGCATCGCCTCCTGGCCGGCGGCCGAGTCGGTGATCACGTCGGGGAGCGGGCCGTCGTCGCGGATCGAGCCGGTCAGCACGAACGGCACGCGATGGCGCACGCAGGCGTGCATGATGCCGTCGGTGATCACGCCCTGCGCGACGGCGGCCGCGATCGAGCCGGCCGCCCGGACCCGGTTGATCGCGCGCATGTGCAGGCCGTGGCCGCCCGACGTCGCCTCACCGCTGCCCGACATCCCGAGCGTCGTGCCGAAGATCGAGGCCTCGATGTCGTGGACCGCGACGGCGTTGCCGGCGAGGAGCGCGCCGACGAATCCGTTGGCGATGAACCAGACCATGTCGGCGCGCGCGCGCGAGTGGACGAGCGCCGGGCCGGTCACCCAGATCGGATAGCCGCCGCGCGCGCGCTCCTCGATCAGCAGGCGCGCCATCTGCGCGTAGTCGATCGGCTTCTCGCGCGAGACCTCGCTCGTCATGAACTTGAACTCGCCACCCGACCCGCTCGGCGCGCGAAAGGCGTCGGTGTGCACGAGAATCCCCTCGCTGCCATCCTCGGCACGCCCGATCGCGACGCGCTCGCCGGCACGCACACGGCGCCCCTCGCGACTCCAGAGGTCGCCCGCGGCATCGAGGACGAGGGCCGCATCCATGCGCGGCTCGCGCGGCACGCGCCACGCCCCACCGATCCGCACGTAGGTCGGCAGGTTGGTCGTGGAGAAGAAGCCCTCTGGGAGCACGCCGTCCGCCGGCGCCGGGACGAAGACGGCGTCGGGCGCCGCGGCGAGGGCGGGCGTCGTGAAATCGGGGGGCGCGAACGTCATGACCGCTGAAAGATGCGGCGGCGAGTCACAGCAGCGCCACCGGGTCGCGATCGAGCGTCACGCGGAGATCGGCGGGGCCGGCGGCCGCGATGGCCCGGACGCCGGACCGCATGAAATACCGCCCCACACGCGACAGCGACGCGGGCTGCTCGGCCTTGAGCAACAGGTGCCAGCGCCAACGGTTCTTGATCCGTTCGACCGGACAGGGCGCGGGGCCGATCACGCGCACATCGGCCGGCCCGCGCGCCGCCAGGAGACGCGCGAGCCACGCGGCCCCCGCCTCGGCGGCGGCCGCGGTGCGGGCTTCGTCGGCGGCGCTGAAGACGACGTGCATCAACCGGACGACCGGCGGATACGGCGGCGCGACGCGGCCCGCCAGCTCCTCGTCGACGAACGCCTCGTATGCGTGCGCGACAGCGGACCGCACGGCGTGGTGGTCGGGCAGCCGCGTCTGGATGAAGACCCTCCCGCCCTTCGGGCCGCGTCCGGCGCGACCCGCGACCTGGCTCAGCAACTGGAAACAGCGCTCGGACGCGCGGAAGTCGGGGAGGTTGAGCCCGACATCGGCGTCGATCACGCCGACGACGGTGACGTTGGCGAAGTCGAGCCCCTTGGCGATCATCTGCGTGCCGAGCAGGATGTCGATCTCGCCGCGCCCGACGCGATCGAGGATCTCGGCATGCGCCCATTTCCCGGTCGTCGTGTCGACGTCCATGCGCGCGATGCGCGCCTCGGGGAACCGCTCGCCGAGCAGCCGCTCGACCTGCTGCGTCCCCAGACCGCGCCGGCGCATCGTCGCGCCGCCGCAGCGGGCGCAGGTCGCGCGCGTCGGTTCGACGTGCTGGCAGTAGTGGCAGACGAGCCGTTCCGGCGCGCGATGATCGGTGAGCGAGATCGAGCAGTTGGGGCAGACGGCGACGTCGCCGCACGCCGCGCACTGCAGAAACGCCGCATAGCCCCGCCGGTTGAGCAGGAGAATCGCCTGCTCGCCGCGCGCGATCGCGGCGCGGAGCGCCGCCTCGAGCGGGGCGTGCACGACGGCGGCAAAGGCGTCCGGCGGCTCCGCGGACGCGGCCGACGCGCCCCGCATTGGCCGCCGCAGGTCGATGACCTCGATCGCCGGGAGCCGGCCGCCGCCAACGCGCTCGGGGAGCGACACGAGCCGATACTTTCCGGCGGTGGCGTTGACCCAGCTCTCGAGGCTCGGCGTCGCACTCCCCAAGACGGTGACCGCGCCCGCGTGGCGCGCGCGCACGACGGCGACCTCGCGCGCATGATAGCGGGGGGTCTCGCCCTGCTTGTAGCTCGCCTCGTGTTCCTCGTCGACGATGATCGCGCCGAGGTCCGGGAGTGGCGCGAAGACCGCCGACCGCGCCCCGACGGCGATTCGCTTGCGGCCGTCGCGGAGTGCGGCCCACGCATCGTGCCGCTCGCCTTCGCTGAGCGCACTGTGCAGCACCGCGACCCGGTCGCCGAACGCCGCGCGAAACCGGTCGACGGTCTGCGGCGTCAGCGCGATTTCGGGGACGAGCACGATCGCCGAGCGACCCTGCCCGTCGACCACGTGCCGCAGGAACTCGACGTAGACGAGCGTCTTGCCGCTCCCCGTGACGCCGTGCAGCAGCACGACCTCGCCCGGCGCGGCCGCCGAGAGCGTCGCGATCGCCGTTGCCTGCGAGACGGTCGGCTGATGCCGGACCGCGGACGTGGCGCGCGTCGCGAACGGGTCCCGATCGACGACCTCATCGCGCACCTCGACGAGTCCGCGGTCGACCAGTCCCTGCAGCACCGAGGGCGAGCAGTCGAGCTGCGCGAGGAGGTGGCCGGCGGCGGCGCGGCCGCCCAGCCCTTCGAGCAGCTCGAAGAGGGCGCGCTGGCGTGGGGCGCGGACGAACAGCGCGTCGCGCTCGAGCAGTGACGGGAGGTCGCGCAGGATGCCGGCGACGCGCTGCGTGCGGTGGGCGCCTCGCGTCCCCGTGCGCGCCCGCTCGCCGGCGAGCGCGGCCGGGATCGCCGACCGGATGACGACGCCGAGGGGCACGACATAGTACTCGGCGATCCAGCGGCAGAGCGCGAGCATCGGCGCGCCGAGGACGGGTGCCGGATCGGGCGCGGTGAGCACGCTCCGGATCTCGCCGCGCGTCGGGACCGGGACATCGACCTCGACGCAGACCCCGACGGTGCGTCGCCCACGGAACGGGACGACGACGCGTGACCCCGGGACGACGGGGTAGGCGAGCGGCTCGTCGAGCGCGTAGGTGAACGTCTGAAAGAGGGGCAGCGGCAGCGCGACGGCAACGTGCTCGGGCATCGCCCGAAGGTTAAACGCGGGCCGAATCGGCCGAGCGCGCCGGGCCCGCGGGGTCGATCAGCTGCCGGTGGCCGCCCCGAGTCCGCCACGCCGAGCGAGCCAGCCGGAACGCGCGTCGGCGGGCGGCGCGTGCTCCGTGAGGTAGGCGATCAGCGCGTCGGCGACCTCGTCGCCGCGCTGATACCGGTCATCCGGCGCCTTGGCGAGACAGCGCATGACGATCGCCGCGAGCTGCGCCGGCGTGCGCGAGTCGACGACTTCCGGGGCGACGGGCGCCTCGTGCACGTGCTTGTAGCCGACGGAGTAGGAATCCGCGCCATCGAATGGCGGAAACCCGAGCAGCATCTCGTAGAGCATGATGCCCAGGGCATAGAGGTCACTGCGTCCGTCGACGAGCCGTCCCATCGCCTGTTCCGGCGACATGTAGTGCGGCGTGCCCATGGCCCGCCCGGTTCCCGTCAGCCGGCCGTGACGACGCGCCGTGGCGATCCCGAAGTCGGTGACGAGCGCGTGGCCATCCTCATCAAAGAGGATGTTGTCGGGCTTGATGTCGCGATGCACGACGCCGTGCCGGTGCGCGTAGTCGAGGGCGCACGCGACCTGGACCGTCGCGCTCGCCGCGACCGTCGGGGGCACGATGCGATCGCGCACGAGCCGGTCGGCGAGTGATCCGCCGGACAGGTGTGGCATGACGAGGTAGACGACCTCCTCGGACGCCCCGTAGTCGATGATCGGGCAGATGTGCGGGTGCGTCAGCGACGCGGCGGCCTCGGCCTCGCGCCGGAACCGCTCGCGCATCTCCGCCTCGCGCGCCAGCTGCGCGTGGAGGACCTTGATCACGAGGGGCCGCCCGAGCTGGACGTGTTCGGCGGCGTAGACGTGCGCCATGCCGCCCGAGCCGAGTCGGTGCAGGATCCGATAGCGGTTGCCGGTCAGTCGTCGCAGCTGCCCGATCTCGGTGTCCGGCGAGTCGGCAGGCGATCCGGTGATCGCCGGCAGGGCCGACGTGCAGCGGCCGCACTGCACCGCGACGGCGCGGTTCCACGTGCCGCAGTCTGGACAAAACAGGGGCGCTACCCTCCGAACTCCATGCGGACGAAGTCGTACGGAGGCCACGGCCCGCTCAGACGGACGCCGAGCGCCGGCTCCCTCGCGCACTCGGCGGCGACGGCCGCCTCGAACTGCGGCCAGACCGCGCGCTCGACCAGAAATGACGCGCTGGTGGTGGAGACGTCACCCGTCCGTGGCGGGGCAATCGTCCATGCGGCCGCGACCGCGGCGAGCGGCCGGAAGACCGCGCGAGCGACCGCCGCCGTCTCGGCCGCCCGGTATTCGGCCGTCAGCACCCCGACGCCGGCGCCGGCCCGCACATGGACCCGGGCCTCGGCGCGCCCATCGACGTGCGCGAGTGCGTCGCTGAGCACGGCGAAATGCAGCTCCAGCCACCGCACGACGGCATCGTTGCTGCGAAAGACGACGCCGGGCGGCGCCGGGACGATGGTGCGGCTGGCAAAGATCGCCTCGACGACGGCGCGATGCGCGCCGGGATCGGCGGCCGGAGGGCGCCGCAGGCGCCCGACGCCCGGGAGCGCGCCGACGACGGCCGCGATGTCGCGAAAGCCGAGCGGCGTCACGCCGTCCGGCCAGACGACCTCACCGAGCTGTCCGGTGAGCGGCACGGCGACCACGCCGTAGAGGCGCACGACGTTCATCGGCCGGGCGTCCGTGATCGACGGTCATGCCGCACGCGAGCAGGCGCGCGCGTCAGGCGCGCGGCGCCGCGGGCCACTTCACGCCCCTGATCAGCTGAAAGCCGATCGCCCGCTCGTCCGCGAGTTCGCGGAGCAGCCCGATCTCGCGCTGGACGCATGCACGAATCTCGCGCCAGCCGTTGCCGGTCGTCCGCATCGCGCGCCCCACGATCTGCGCCTTCTCCGACCAGGTATAGCCCGTCGGCCAGTCGTCGGCGGCGGAGGCGCTGCCGGGCGTCCAGTCCTGGACGCTCACGTCGACGACGCCCGCCGACCGAAGCATCCGCTTCCACTCGACGAGCAGGTGCGGCCGCATGCCGAGGCGCGCCACGACGAGCTCGCGCTCGTCGGCCGACAGCTCGGAGCCCCACGTCGCCTGCAGCAGCACGACGATGCCCATCGGCTTGGTTACCCGCACGAGCTCGGCGACGGCGCGCGCCGGATCCGCGGCCGACGCGACGGCCGGTTCACCGACGGCGACATCGAAGACGGCCGTCTCGTGCGGCAGGTCGTCGAGCGCCGCGTGCTGGAACGACAGTGTCGGTCGGCGGCGCCCGTCGCGCGCGGCCGTCCGCGAGCGGTGCTCGGCGCGCTCGATCCGGTCCGCATCGGCGTCGACCGCCGTGACCGACGCCCCCGTGCGTGTCGCGAGCCATTCGGCACTGACGCCGTCGCCGCAGCCGGAGACGAGGAGCTCGTGTCCGTGCGCGGCCTCGGTGACATCGGCCACCGCGTGGTAGAGCTGCTCGCCGGCCTCACGCCAGCGGCCGAGGACGGCCAGCTGGACCAGTCGGAGCACGGCGGGGGCTGGCGAGGGCCGAGGGGGCACACGCATACCGGCGAAAACCTACTCCAGGGCGCGCAGATGAGCGACGCAGGCGGCCGCCACGCGGTCCGGCGCGTACCCACCCTCGAGGGCGCTGACGACGCGGCCGTCGCACCACGTCGTCGCGCGGTCGACGACGGCGCGTGTCAACTCATCGACGTGTTCGAGCTCGAGCGTGAAGCCACCCAGCGGATCGTCGCGCAGCGAATCGAACCCCGCCGAGATGAGGACGAGCTCGGGGGTCCAACCGGTCGTCGCCGCGTCGACGGCGCCGAGCAGCGCCTCGACGTAGCGTGCGGGTGGGAGGTCGCCCGGCATCGGCACGTTCCAGATCGTGTGGTGCGGGCCATGGTCATCGGCGGCGCCGGTGCCCGGATACCATGGCCACTGGTGCATCGACACGAATCGCACGCCGGCGTCGGCTTCGACGAGCGCCTGCGTGCCGTTGCCGTGGTGCACATCCCAGTCGATGATCAGCACGCGCTCGAGGCGATGTCGCGTGCGCGCGTAGCGCGCGGCACAGGCGACCGATCCGAAGAGGCAGAAGCCCATCGCCTCGTGGTGCAGCGCGTGGTGTCCTGGCGGCCGCACCGCCGAAAAGCTGCGGACGGCGCGTCCATCGAGCGCGAGGTCGACGCCATCGAGCACGCATCCCGCGGCGACGGTCGCCGCGAGCCACGACCCGGGACTGGCGACCGTGTCCGACCCGAGCCGCGCGTGCGCGCCCGGCTCGTCGGCGGCGAGTCGCTCGCAGAGGGCCTCGATCGCCGCGACGTAGCGCGGATCGTGCACGAGCGCGAGCTCCTCGGGGGTCGCATGCCGACCCTCGCGATGCTGCAGGCGCTCGAAGAGCGCGGGGTCGTCGCGCAGCGCGCGCGTGATCGCGCGCAATCGACCGACATGCTCCGGATGGCCCCAGCCCGTGTCGTGACCGCCGCAGTCGGCGTGCGACAGGAACGCGACGGTCAGATCTTGACCGGCCGGCGCCGGCGAAACATGAGGAGCAGCGTGCTGCCGGTGACCGCGCCGATATCGGCCAGCGACGCGTTCTCGTCGAGCACCTCGCAGCCGAGGAACTTCACGACGAACTCCTCGTGAAAATCCGCCTCCGGGTAGAGCCGGGCGAGCGCCTGTACCTTGACGGCGACGACGGGCTCCGACGGCGGCGCCTCGAGGCGGATGGCGTCCCAGACCTCGGGCATCTCGACGCGCACCGCGATCACCGCCGCGCCGGGCTCACCCAGCCGGACCGTGTCGGTCCGCGCGCGCAGCGTCGACACGAGATCACTCACCGCGGGATCACGCCGACGTGTCCGGGGCGACGCCCTCGAGGCGGGGCGGGAGTGTCGAGAAGAAGCGGGCGACCTGTCCATCGAAGAGATACGTCGAGCCGGTGACGGACGTGCCGACGCCAGCGTCGCCCGCGACGCCAATGACGACCTCCTCGCCGCCCGGTCCGCGAAACGTCAGGTAGGTCGGGCCCTGTTGCTCGAGGAAGGCCGGATAGATCGTGTTGCGCCGCAGGAAGAACTGCTTCGCCGCCGCCAGCACCTCGCCCGGCGCGAGCGACGTGCGCGCATGCTGCAGCGTCCGACGTCCTGGTGGCAGGGGTGCGCCCATGGCCTGAACCTAATCCGCGGATGGCGGTGGCGCGCCAAGCTCGTCGGCGCCTGGCGCCGCGAGTTCCATGTCGAGCGGCAGTTCGACGGTGAACGCCGACCCGACGTCGGGCGCGGACTCCAACACGATGTCGCCGCCGAGGAGGCGGGCGAGCCGTCGCGCGAGGGCGAGCCCGAGGCCGGCGCCGCCGTGCCGGCGGGTGAGCGAGCCGTCCGCCTGGCGGAAGTCCTCGAAGATCACGGCGTGCGCCTCGCGAGGGATGCCGACGCCCGTGTCGCGCACGCGGTAGGCGACGCGCCCGCCGGCGACGGCCATCGACACGGTGACGGTGCCCTGCGGCGTGAACTTGTACGCGTTGGCGAGCAGGCTCCCGAGGATGCGCGTCACCCTGGCGCGATCGCTGCGCATCGCGGGCGCCGGCTCGGGGAGCGGTTCGACGACGAGGGCCGTGGCGCTCGGCCGGCCCCGGGTCCCGGCGACCGCGTCCTGCAGCGGCGCTCGCGGGTCGAAGGTCTCCATGCGGAGCGCGCCGCGGTGCGTCGTGGCCGTCATTTCGAGCAGCGTGTCGATGAGGCAGAGCAGGCGGTCGCTCGCCTCGCGCGCGAGCGCGACGTCGACGCGCTGCCGGTCGGTGAGCGGCGCGTCCACCTCCTCGGCGAGGAGCGCGAGGTAGCCCATGACGGCCGTCAGCGGCGTCCGCAGCTCGTGCGAGATGTTGTTGAGGAACTCGTCCTTCGCGCGCTTCGCATCGAGGACGGCGAGGACCTGCTGCTCCAGTTCCGCCTTGGAGTCGACGAGGGCGGCGTTGGTCCGTCGGAGCGCGGCGATCAGCGCCGCCTTCTCGGCGGTCGCGGCCATCTGCCCGGCGACGATGCGCAGCAGGCCGGCGCGTTCGGCCGACCCGGCGCCCGCCTCATCGAAGTAGAACGTGACGGTGCCGAGGACGCCGTGGGACGTCTGCAGCGGGAGCGCGATCAGCGCGCGGAAGCCGAGCTCCGACGCCACGTCCTGCCAGTCCTCGAGTCCGGGATCGGCGAAGATGTCGGGGACCTCGATCGAGCGCCGCTCGCTTGCCGCCTCGCCACTCGGTCCGAATCCGACGCGCACGCGGACCTGATCGAGCCATGGCTCGTAGCGCCGCGGCCAGTTGTACGAGGCCGCGAGTCGCATCAGCTCCGAGGCGCCATCAACGAGATAGACGGAGGCAAACGTCGCGCCGACGACGGGACAGACCCGCTCGAGGGCGAATCGATAGACGTCCTCGGGGCGGTCGGCCGTGAGGAACGCGTGGACGATCTCTCGGACGGCCACGAGCTCCCGCATCGCGGCGTCCTGGCCGACAGGGACCGGTCCGGGCACGGCGGGGAATGTACCGGCCCCATGCCCGGAGGGGAATCTCAGTCCAGCAGGCGCTCCACGGCCGCGATCACCGGCGCGAACGAGAGCCCGCGATCGGCGACCCGCCGGCCCACCTCGTCGGCGAGCTCGCGCTGCCCTTCCTGAAACAGATGTTCGACGATCCACGGACCGGCGGCCGGGTTGCGATACCAGTCGACGTCGAAGCGTGCCACGAGTGACTCGGCGAGCAGGGCGCCCAACTGCCACGCGCGGAGATAGCGCGCCGCATAGAACCGCGGATCGACGTCGACGAAGGCATCGGCGCGACGATAGCGGAAGGTCGTCGCGCCGGTCAGCAGCTCGACGTAGCGGTCCGGGAGCGCCGACCAGGGGACGGCCCCGCCATAGAGCTCGATCTCGTAGAGCAGCTTGGCCGAGTAGCGGCGCAGGTAGTGCAGCTCCTCGAGTGCGGCCGTGTGCAGGTAGCCCGCGACGTCGCCGCGACCGAGTCCCGTATAGCGGAGCAGCCAGCCGCGATTCTGCAGCAGGTGGTCGAAGAGCATCGCGTACGATTCGGTGACCGAGTTGTCGCCGACCCAGCGGTACTCGAACGGGAACTCCGGCCGCGTGTAGGCGAAGTGCAGGGCGTGTCCGAGCTCGTGGAGCAGCGTCGACCAGTCGGTCTGGCCGCCGTGCGGGCGGAGGACGAGGTAGACCTCCTCGGGGACGCGGACCGGCGCGCAGAAGGCGCGGGCGCGCTTGCCGTCGCGTTCGCCGATGTCGAAGCGCACGCGGCCGGCCGCATCGGCGTCGATCCCCATCTCGCCGACCTGCCGGCGCACCGACGGGTCCATCTGTGCCGCGGGGAAGAACCGGTCGTACGCCCGCGCCCGGAAGAGCGCGAGCGCGTCGGCGCGCGTCAGGTCGCCGGGGGCGAGCCCGAGGACGGTCCGCGCGGCGCGCGGCAGCAGGTCGTCCCACATCGCCGAGGTGTCGCGGAGAAAGGCCCGACAGTCGGCGGCGAGCGCGGTCAGATCGAGACCGCTCAGGCGTTCGAACGTCGGGATGTAGCCATCCCCGAGCGCGAGCGACTCGACGTAGGCCGTCTCCGTCTGCAGTCGCTCCTGCCGGAGCGGCGCGAGATCGCGCTCGACGAGCGTCGCGCGGGCCGCGTCGAGCGCCTGTCGATCGGCGCGATCGGCCGAGTTGGCGATCTCGATCGCCGCGCGCTGGTAGGGGACGACGCGCCCCTCGGTGACGCGGACGAGCGCCGTCGCCTCCCACGCGATCTCGCGCTCCTCGCTGGCCGCGGCGAGGCGTGCCGACCCGGCCTCGACCTGCCACTCGAGGAGCATCCGCGCGGAGCGGCGGGACGCGTCGTCGGTGGCCGCCGCGAGGGCGTCGCGGGCGACGGCGAGGGACTCGGGGCCGACGACGTCGGCGTGGCGCACATAGATCGGTTGCAGGTCGGCCGTCGACTGGTGTCCGGACTGCGCGAGGTAGTACTCGCGAGAGACCTCCTCCATCAGCGCCTGGCCGCCGTGCCGCAGGGCGTCGAGCGCGGACATCGCGGTCAGGCCGCGCCCAGGTCGCTCACCCGGGCATCGGTGACGTCGGCGGCGAGCAGTGCGGATAGCGCGGCCCCCACCTGATCGGCCGCGACGCGGACCTGTGCCAGGTCATCGCGGCCACGGATCGTCACGGTGTCGCCGCTCAGCGACTCGCCGTCGACCGTGATGCAGAACGGCGTGCCGACTTCATCCTGCCGCCGATAGCGACGGCCGATCGACCCCGACTCATCATAGAAGACGGGGACGACGCGGCGCAGGTCGGCCGCGAGCCGGCGCGCGTACTCCGGCATGCCGTCCTTCTTGACGAGCGGGAAGACCCCCGCCTTGATCGGCGCCAGCGCCGGTCGCAGTCCGAGCACGGTGCGTCCCTCGGTCTCGCCGGGGACGCTCTCCTCGCGGTACGCGTTGACGAGGATCGCGAGCGTGACGCGATCGGCACCGACCGAGGTCTCGACGACGAACGGGGTGTAGCGGCGGTTCGCCGGCTGGTCGAAGTACTCGAGCTTCTTCCCCGAGTACTCCTGGTGGCGCGTGAGGTCGAAGTCGCCGCGGTTGTGGACGCCCTCGATCTCCTGGAAGCCGAGCGTGCCACCGAAGTCGAACTGGATGTCGAAGGCCGCGCGCGCGTAGTGCGCGAGCTCGCCGGCCGTGTGCTGGTGAAAGGCGAGGCGGTCGGCCTCGAGCCCGAGCGCCTGGTGCCACGTCATCCGCTCGGCCTTCCAGTACTCGAACCACTGCATGTCGGTCGCCGGCTCGACGAAGAACTGCATCTCCATCTGCTCGAACTCGCGCGTCCGGAAGATGAAGTTGCCCGGGGTGATCTCGTTGCGGAACGCCTTGCCGATCTGCGCGATCCCGAACGGGATCCGCTGCCGTGACGCCTGCTGGACGTTCAGGAAGTTCACGTAGATCCCCTGCGCCGTCTCCGGCCGCAGGTAGACGACCGACGCGCTCTCCTCGACGGGCCCCATGTGCGTCCTGAACATGAGGTTGAAGTTGCGCGGCGGTGTCAGGTCGCACGCCTCGAACTCGCCCGGGTGCCGACTCGGCTTGAGCGGACAGGCCGCGTCCTCGAGCTTGTCGGCGCGGAACCGGCCCTTGCACTTCCGGCAGTCGACCAGCGGGTCGGTGAACGTGGCGACGTGTCCGCTCGCCTCCCAGACGCGGGGGTGCATCAGGATCGCGGCGTCGAGCCCCTCGACATCGTCGCGGGCGCGGACCATGGCGTTCCACCAGCGATCCTTGACGTTGCGCTTCAGCTCCACCCCGAGCGGGCCGTAGTCCCAGACCGAGCCCGTGCCGCCGTAGATCTCCGACGACTGGAAGATGAAGCCGTGCCGCTTGCAGAGCGACACGAGCTTGTCCATCACATCGGGTCGCGGGGCGGACCCGGACGGCGTGGCATCAGACATTGGCGGGGGTGACGAGCCGCTGCACGATCCGGTCGCCGTGATTGCGGCCGTTCTCGATGAAAATCTTGTTCGCGTCGTAGCCCGATGCCAGCACGCCGGCGATGAAGACGCCGGGGACATCGGTCTCCATCGTCGCCGGATCGTGCGCGGGGATCCCGGTGTCGGGCGCGATCGAGACGCCGAGCCGGTCGAGCAGCGCGCTGTTGGGCGTGAACCCGGTCATGCAGTAGACCTGGCGGGCGGGGAGCCGCGTGGCGGTCCGATCGGCGCCCTCGATCCAGACGGCGTCGGGCTCGATGCGCGTGACGCGGGACTTCCAGCGGACGGCGATGCTGCCGTCGGCGACGCGGTTCTGCATGTCGGGGAGGATCCACGGCTTGACGTTGGGATCGAACGTGCTGCCGAAGTGCACGACGGTGACGCGCGCGCCGCAGCGATAGAGGTCGAGCGCCGCATCGACGGCCGAGTTGCCGCCCCCGATGACCACGGCGTCCTGGCGAAACGCCTCGTGCCCCTCGCGATAGATGTGCGCGACGTGGGGGAGCGCCTCGCCGGGGACGCCGAGCTGGTTGGGCGTGCCGAAGTACCCGGTGGCGATGACGACGGCGTCGTACGTCGCCTCGACCGCGGGCAGGCCGTCGGTCGACGCGGCCTGGCCGGCATCGGCCGAGGCAGCGTGCATCCCGGGCACGGACCGGACGACGAAGCGGCCATCGACGCGCCGCACGTCGACGACCGGCTCGTACTGGCGCACGGGGAGGTCATAGTGCTGCACGACCATGCGGTAGTACGCGAGCGCCTCGCGTCGTGTCGGCTTCTCGCCACCGGTCACGAACGGCAGGCCGCCGATCGAGATCTTCTCGGCCGTCGAGAAGAACGACATGTAGATCGGATAGCTGGCGACGCTGCTGACGACGACGCCGCGGTCGTAGATGACCGGCGTCAGGCCGCCCTTGCGGAGCGCGATCGCCGCGGCGAGGCCGCACGGGCCGGCGCCGATCACGGCGACGGTGCGACCGTCGCCCTGGCCCTCGGTCGCCATCGTCCTAGCTCCCGATGATCTGGTCGCGCCGAGTGCCGACGCTGACGTAGCGGATCGGCGCCTCGACGAGCGCCTCGATCCGGTCGAGATAGCGGCGCGCAGCCGCCGGGAGGTCCTCGAGCCGGCGCGCCGCGCCGGTCGATTCCTTCCATCCGTCGAACCATTCGTAGCGCGGGACCATGTCATCGAGCGCCGTCAGGTCGCTGGGGAACTCGGTGAGCACCTCGCCCGCCGCCTCGTAGCCCGTGCAGATGGCGATGCGGTCGAGCGTGTCGAGGACGTCGAGCTTGGTCACGGCGAGATGCGTGAGTCCGTTGACGCGCACGGCGTAGCGCACGACGACGGCATCGAACCAGCCGCAGCGCCGCGGGCGGCCGGTCGTCGCACCATACTCGTGCCCGAGCTCGCGCAGGCGCGAGATCAGCGGTTCGCCGAGCTCCGTGGGGAGCGGTCCGTTGCCGACGCGCGTGGTGTACGCCTTCACCACGCCGAGCGCGGCGTCGATCGCCGACGGCGCGAGTCCGACGCCGGTCGCCGCGCCGCCCGAGGTCGTGCTGCTCGACGTCACGTAGGGGTAGGTGCCGTGGTCGACGTCGAGCAGCGACCCCTGGGCCCCCTCGAGCAGGACGGCGGCGCCGCTGCGTGTCGCCGCGTGGACCGAGAGGCCGACGTCGTCGGCCAGCGCGAGGAGTCGCGGCGCCAGCGCGTGGAGGATCTCGAGCGTCTGGTCGACGTCGGCGCGCCGCGCGCTGCCGAAGTGCTCCAGCATCGCGTTGGCGTGCTCGACGCCGCGGGTCACGAGCGCGGCGAGCTGCGGCGGGTGGCGGAGATCGACGACGCGGACGCCGCGGCGGGCGATCTTGTCCTCGTACGCGGGCCCGATCCCGCGGCCGGTCGTGCCGATCTCCTTGCTCGCCGCGCTCTCGCCATCGACGAGCTTGTGATACGGGAGCACGAGGTGCGCCCGGTCGCTGACGTAGAGCCGTCCCTCGACATCGACGCCGTCGGCGACGAGGAGATCGATCTCGGTGAAGAGCGTTTCGGGATCGAGCACGACGCCGTTGCCGATCGCGCAGCGCACGCCGTGATGCAGGATCCCGCTCGGGATCTGGTGCAGCACGAAGCAGCGCGTGCCGAGATCGACGGTGTGCCCCGCATTCGCGCCGCCCTGGTAGCGCACGACCCAGTCGGCGCGCTCGGCGAGCACGTCGACCAGCTTCCCCTTCCCCTCATCTCCCCACTGCGCACCGACTACGACCACCGTGCGCGTCGCGGCGTCGAACATTCAGGCTCTCCCGTGGACGCGCGCGGTCACGACTGGCGCGCGGCCAGTCGCTCGGCCGCGCCGGCGAGCGCGGCGGCCGCGTCGACGATGCCGGCACCCTGCAGATGCGCGACGGTGTCGCGCGACGAATGGATGCGCGCGAGGGTGCCGAGCGTTCCGCGGCAGACCGTGACGGCATCCCATCCGGCGTCGGCGAACGCGACGGCGTCGACGAGGATGCCGGGCAGCACGCGACGCGCCCTGGCGGCCCCCGCAAACGCGTCGATCGCTCGCGTCGGGCGTCGGTGCGAATACATCACGGAAAGATAACCGCGATCGTCGACCCCGTCGCAGTTGAGCATGACCGCATCGCGCGCTGGCGGCGTGGCGGCGACCCACGCGCGTGCGCCCGCCAGCCCGAGTTCCTCGGCGCTCGTCAGCAGCACGCCGACCGACAGCGCCGGCGCGAGACGCGCGGCGGCGAGGAGGACGGCGGCGACGCCCGAGGCGTCGTCGACGGCCCCCGGGGAGCGCGCGCCGACGACACTCGCCGCCACGGGGAGGCCGGCGAGCACGCCCAGCGCGGTCACCGCCGGCCACCATGCGCCGGGCCGCCAGCCGCCTGTCTGGGCGGCGGCGATGCCGATCGCGGCGACCCACCCGATGGCGACGGTGACGAGCCCCAGGATCCGCACCAGCATCGGTACCGGTTGCGACTTGCTGTCGAGATGCGCCACGAGCCAGACGGCGGGCGCGCCGAGCGCGGCGCGCACTGCGACGAGGTTCACGCCGTCCCGGCGAGCGAGCGGGGCCCGCAGGACGCCGCGGCGCATCATCCAGCGCGCACTCGCACCGACGAGCAGCGCGGCGACGACGAGCAGCGCGAGGGCGGCGCGCGGGCGTCCGTGTGCACCGAGGTGACCGGCGGCGGCGATCGTCGCGATCCACGCGACGCCGACGAGCGGGGTCGCGTAGCGGCCTGGCAGGGCCGAGTAGGAGAACGGCGCCGCGCGCACGGCGAAGCCGCGCTCGGCGAGCCACGCCGCGCAGTGTCGCCGGGCCGCGGCTTCGGACTCGCCCCCGGCCGGCCGTGGTGACCCGGCGAGGCGGGCGAGGAGCTGGCGTGCCTCGTCGAGCCGCCCCGGCCCGACGGGCGCCGCGGGCTCGCCCCCGGGCGCGCCGTCGCGCACCGCCTACGCCCGGCGGGTCGTATCCAGCCCCATCAGGCCCTTCACGTCGTGCATCGTCTCGTCGGCGATCGCGCGTGCCGCGGCCCCGCCGTCGCCCAGGATCGCCTCGACCAGGCCCGGCTGGGCCTCGATCTCGCGCGCGCGCTCGCGGATCGGCGCGAGCGTCGCGTCCATCGACGTCAGCAGGGCGCGCTTGCAGTCGATACATCCCCAGCCGGCGTGCCGGCACTGCTCGGCGACGTCGGCGACCGCCGGCTCGGGCGTGAAGATCCGGTGCAGGTGGTAGACGGCGCAGACCTCGGGGGTGCCGGCATCGGTCTTGCGCGCGCGGTGCGGGTCGGTGACGGCGAGCCGGAGCTTCGCCCAGATCGCATCGCTCGGATCGAGGAGGCCGACCGTGTTCTGCATCGACTTGGACATCTTGGCCTGCGCGTCGAGGCCGACGATGCGGCGCGTCGCCGTGAGCAGCGGCTGCGGCTCGGGGAAGTACGGCACGTCAGGCGTGAACCGCGCGTTCCAGCGGCGGGCCGTCTCGCGCGCGAGCTCGAGATGCTGCACCTGATCCTCACCGACCGGGACGACGTCGGCGCGGTAGAGCAGGATGTCGGCGGCCTGCAGGACGGGATAGGTCAGGATGCCGACGACGATGCTGTCCTGGCGCTGCGACTTGTCCTTGTACTGCGTCTGGCGCTCGAGCTCCCCGATCGGCGTGATCGTGTTGAATATCCACGCCAACTCGGTATGTTGCGGGACTGCAGACTGCACGAAGAGCGTCGCCGAGCCGGGATCGATGCCCGCGGCCAGCAGGGAGACGGCGAGCGCCCGCGTGCGGCCGGGGAGCGCGACCGGATCGTAGGCCGCCGTGATCGCGTGATAGTCGACGATGCAGAACAGCGACGGGTACTGTCGCTGTACGGTCACCCAATTCTGTACGGCTCCGAGGTAATTCCCGATGTGGAGCTCGCCCGACGGCTGGATGCCGCTCAACACCCGTGGCATCGGCCGAAGCTAGAGTCGCGCCACAGGCGTCGCAACTACTCGCCGCGAGCGTCCACGCGGCCGCCATCGCGGCGGAGATCGTGCAGCGCGGTGCCGCGTCGCGCAGCACGCTGCGGTGGGAAGAGAAGGGTCCCGCCGACTACGTCAGCGACGTCGATCGCGCGTCGGAGGATGCCCTGCGCACCGCGCTCCTCGCCGCCGTCCCGCACGCCCGCGTCCTCGGCGAGGAACTCTCCCCGGAGACCGACAGCACGACGGGCGTCGTCTTCGTCGTCGATCCGCTCGACGGCACGACGAACTTCCTGCACGGCTATCCCGCGTACGCGGTGTCGATCGGCGCGCTCGTCGACGGGATGCTGACGGCGGCCGTCGTCCGGCACGCGGTCACCGGCGAGACGTTCACCGCGATCGCCGGCGGCGGTGCGTTCCGGAACGGCGAGCCGATGCACGTCTCGCCGATCACGGCTCCGGGCCGCGCGCTGATCGGGACCGGGTTCCCGTTCTCGCATCTCGAGCGCCTCGGCGAATACCAGCCCCAGTTCGCGGCAATCGCCCGCCGCACCGCGGGGATCCGCCGCGCCGGCTCGGCGGCGCTCGACCTCTGCGACGTCGCGTGCGGCCGGTTCGACGGCTTCTGGGAGCTCAGGCTCGCGCCGTGGGACATCGCCGCCGGGCTGCTGCTCGTGCGCGAGGCCGGGGGGCTCGTCACCGACCTCGCCGGGGTCGACGCGCCGGTCGACCATACCGCCATCGTCGCCGGCAATCCGGCGATCCATGCGTGGCTCCTCGACACACTCGCCCGCGCCGGCTCGAGCCCCCTGGGCCACGTCCCCCCCGCTCCGCCGATCGCTCCGCCGCCCCGCGTCGCCCCGCACGTTGGCGCATGACGCGGCCGCTCGTCGAATGCGTCCCCAACTTCTCGGACGGCCGGCACCCCGAGGTGATCGCCGCGATCCGCTCGGCGATCGCGGCGGTGCGCGGCGTCACGGTCCTCGACGTCTCGTCTGACGCCTCGCACCACCGCACGGTGATCACGTTCGTCGCGCCGCCGGAGACGGTCGGCGACGCGGCGTTTGCGGGGATGCGCGAGGCGGCGGCGCGCATCGACCTGACGGCCCACCGGGGCGAGCATCCGCGGATCGGGGCGACCGACGTCGTGCCATTCATCCCGCTCGACGGCACGACGATGGATGAATGCGTCGCGATCGCCCGTGCGCTCGGGGCGCGCGTCGGTGGCGAGCTCGGCATTCCGGTCTACCTCTACGAGCGCGCGGCCACGGCCCCCGGCCGGGAGAACCTCGCCGACGTGCGACGCGGCGAGTTCGAGGGACTGCGGTCGGCGTTCCGGCCGGCGGACTTCGGGCCAGCGGCCGTGCACCCGACCGCCGGCGCGACGGCGATCGGCGCGCGCCCGTTCCTCGTCGCGTACAACGTGTACCTCGGGCCGGCGTCCAACCTCCCGGTCGCGAAGGAGGTCGCGAAGGCGGTGCGCGGCTCCTCGGGCGGACTCCGCTACGTGAAGGCGCTCGGTCTCGTCGTCGATGATCAGGCGCAGGTCTCGATGAACCTGGTCGACATCGACCGCACGCCGCTCTCGCGCGCCTACGAAGCGGTGCGCAGCGAGGCGGCCGCGCACGGCGTCACGCCGACATGGAGTGAGCTCGTCGGCCTCGTGCCCGAGCGCGCGCTGCTCGAGGCCGGCGTCCGGCATGTGCAGCTCCGCGGGTTCAGCGACGCGCAACTGCTCGAGCGCCGCGTCCGGTCGGCGATCGAGGCGACGTCGACCGACGATGCGCCGATCGGCGCCGGCGGGAGCCCGGCCGCACCCGGTCGCGATGATCCGGCGTCGCTCGACGGGTTCATCGCCTCGGTCGGGTCGGCGACACCGACGCCGGGCGGTGGCAGTGTCGTCGCGATCGCCGGCGCCCTGGCCGCGGCGCTGGCGCAGATGGTCGCCGGCCTGACGATCGGCCGGCCGCGCTACGCGGCCGCCGAGGTGGAGATGCGGCAGGTCGCGGCCGACGCCGCGGTCCTCGTCACGCGGCTCCGTGCACTCGCCGATGCCGATGCCGCCGCGTACACGGCGGTCTCATCGGCCTACAAGCTCCCGAAGGACTCGCCGGCTCGCGCGACGGCGATCACGGCGGCGCTCCTCGAAGCCGCGCGGGTGCCGCTCGAGACCGCGCGCGCCGCGGCACGCGTCGCCGCGCTGGCGGCCGCCGTCGCCGAGCGCGGGAACCAGAACGCCGTCTCCGACGCCGGCGTCGCGGCGCTCCTCGCCGACGCCGCGTGCCGTGGCGCGGCCTACAACGTCCGGATCAACGTCGCCGCACTGGCCGACCGCGCACTCGGCGCGGAACTCGCGGCCGACGTGATCCGGCTGGTCGCGACGACATCGGCGTCCGCGGCCGCCGTCGCGGCCGAGGTCGAGCGCCACCTGTGACCGCGCGTGTGACGGCGCGTGTGAC
>Ga0116229_10001396_pt1 | contig 37690 bp, 24 predicted proteins | sample S1TSphgellanicum_3_FD_87313 | JGI IMG/M metagenome (GOLD analysis project Ga0116229, IMG submission 87313) | Host-associated microbial communities from peat moss isolated from Minnesota, USA - S1T2_Fc - Sphagnum magellanicum MG | ecosystem: Host-associated > Plants > Peat moss > Unclassified...
CGGTGGCGGCGAGAGCCACGGCGGCGGCGAGAGCCACGGCGGCGGCGCGAGCCATGGTGGCGGGGGCGGCAGGCGGTAATTAAAGTTCGGTTATGTCAAAGGCTTGTGCCCTCGACACGGAGAGACCTACATGCGGCTTGCAATATCCAACACGAAGAGACATGGCTTGGCGGGTCGTCCCGATCTGGCCGCACTCGCCATGCTGTTGCTGGCGTGCTTGCCACTGCGCTCGATCGCCCAGCAGCCCGGTCAGAAGACCTTTGCATCTCCCGAAGCGGCAACCACGGCCCTGGTCACCGCCGTGAAAAGCGACGACGAGGCGTCGTTGCTCGGGTTACTGGGTGCCAAAGGCAAGGCTCTCGTTTCATCAGGCGATGCCGCCGAGGATGCAGAGAGCCGCGCCAATTTTGTAGCGCGCTACGATGAAATGCACCGTCTCGTGAACGAGCCCGATGGCACCGTCACGCTATATATTGGTGCCAGGAACTGGCCAACGCCCATCCCTCTCGTGCATAAAGGCGACTCGTGGTATTTCGACACCGATGCGGGCAAGCAGGAAATACTGTTTCGGCGAGTCGGGGGAAACGAGGTATCGACGATTCGCGTTTGCCAGCAACTGGTTGCGGCAGAAAACCAATATCACGATGCCCAGCACGGCGAATACGCCAGCAAAATCTTCAGTGACCAGGGCCAACACGACGGCCTCTATTGGCCTGCTGCCGCAGGTGAGGCACAAAGCCCGATTGGTCCATTGGTCGCTTCCGCATTCGATGAGCGTGGCGAAGGTGGCGGCAACTCTGCTGCCATTCCGTTTCGGGGTTACTACTTCCACTGGCTCAGCATGCAAGGAAAAAATGCACCCGGTGGCGCGAAACGCTACGTCATGGACGGCAAGATGACCGAGGGATTCGCTTTCGTGGCTTATCCCGCTGAATACCGCTCCTCCGGTGTCATGACCTTTATCGTGGGTCGCGATGGAATCGTCTACGAAAAGGATTTGGGCAGGAATACCCGGGTCATCGCCGAGGCATTGAAGAAATACGACCCCGATGCGACCTGGCACGCAGTTCAAGAGCCGGAATTGGAATCGGCTCGCGAGTAACGATCGCTCGCGTATTTGGCGCATTTGTCTTTCACAATTCGCGTTGAGCGCGCCGGCATGATCGGCGATCACCGGCCTGTTTCAGACCTCGCTTGACGACATTGCCGGGCCACGGAAGTCGGCTACGCAAGCGCTCCACTCGCTCCCTCTTCCGTGACGTCTTCTACAGGCAGCGAAGGCTCCAATGGATACGCCGGTACTCAGCAAGCCCACTACCCAAGCCAGCGCCGTGCAAGAAACCGCTGCGGCCAGTGGCACCCGCTACACCTGTCCGATGCATGCCGGGATCGTGCGCAATCAGCCCGGCAGTTGCCCGACGTGCGGCATGGCATTGCTGGCGATCATCGCTGCTGATGCGCCACACGCCAATGCATACACATGTCCGATGCATGGACAGATTCGCGCCGCGGCACCGGGTAACTGCCCGATCTGCGGCATGGCGTTGGTGGCCATCGCGGGCGCCATCGAGCACGGCGGGGAACTGAACGAGCTGAGCCGCAGGCTGTCGGTCGGCGTCGTGCTTTCGCTGCCGTTGGTCGTTTTGGCGATGGCGCCGATGGTCGGTATTCGCGACCTGTTCGATCTGGAGCCGGCGATGACCGGCTGGATACAATTCGCGCTTGCCACACCCGTCGTGTTCTGGGTAGGTTGGCAGATCCTGCTCAAGTTCTGGCTGTCGCTGCGCAACGCCTCGCTCAACATGTATACGCTGATCGGCCTGGGCGTCAGTCTCGCGTATCTGTATAGCCTCATCGCAGTGCTGATTCCGGGCATTTTCCCGCAGGCATTTCGCCAACGCGATGGCTCCGTAGGCACTTATTTCGAAGCCGCTGCGGTGATCACGACCCTCGTCATTTTGGGCGATCTGCTGCAGTTACGGGCCATGGGCCAAACCAACCGCGCGATTACGGAATTATTGCGGCTCGCGCCAAACCTCGCCTGGCGCTTGCGCGCTGACGGCAGTGAGGAACAGGTGCCACTGGAAGCGATCGTGCCTGGCGATCTGCTGCGCGTAAAGCCCGGCGAAAAGGTCCCGGTTGACGGTACCGTGACGGACGGGAGCAGCAGAGTTGACCAGTCGATGCTCACTGGCGAGCCCGTGCCGGTGGCGAAGGAGGCAGGCGACAAGGTCACCGGGGCAACGGTCAATGGTAACGGTGCGTTCACCCTGCGCGCCGAACAGGTGGGTTCGGATACCTTGCTCGCCAGGATCGTTCACATGGTGAGCGAGGCGCAGCGTACGCGTGCACCGATTCAGCGTCTGACCGACATCATCGCAGCCTATTTCGTGCAGGGGGTGGTGGCCATCGCGGTCGTGACGGCGCTGACCTGGTGGTTTGTCGGCCCCGAGCCGCGATTGGCCTATGCCCTGATCAACGCGATTGCGGTACTGATTGTCGCCTGCCCTTGCGCCGTCGGGCTTGCGACACCGATTTCGATGACTGTTGCGATGGGGCATGGCGCTCGCTCGGGCATCCTTTTTCGCAACGCCGAGGCGATCGAGCGCATGCGCAACGTTGATACCGTGGTCGTCGACAAGACCGGCACGCTCACTCTCGGTCATCCTACGCTGACCGACTTCATCGCCGAGGGAATTGCCGAGAACGAAGCACTGGCGATGGCCGCCGGCGTGGAACAGCTCTCCGAGCACCCCATCGCCCTTGCCATTGTGGCAGGCGCCAAGCTGCGCGGGCTCGCGCCCGGGATGGCAATCGATTTTGAGGCGGTCAACGGCCTCGGCGTTAGAGCCGAGATCGGCGGCAAGCGCATTCTGGTCGGTAGTCGCAAATTTCTCGAGACCCTTGGAATTGACGCGACCCGTTGGCATGCGCGCGCAAAGACCTGGGGCGCCGAAGCCAAGACGGTCGTGTTCATTTCGATCGATGGCATTGCAAGCGGAATCGCCGCAATCGCCGATCCGATCAAGGACAGTTCGGCCGATGCAATCCTGGCACTCAAGACATCCGGTGTGCGCGTCGTGATGCTAACGGGCGACTCCCGCGCGACGGCCGACGCGGTCGCAAGGCAGCTCGGCATCGCCGAGGTCATCGCCGAAGTTCTGCCCCTGGACAAGGCGAGCCATATCAAGCGCCTGCAGGCGGAGGGCCACAAGGTCGCGATGGCCGGTGACGGGATCAACGATTCGCCCGCGCTGGCCCAGGCGGATGTCGGCATTGCCATGGGCACCGGCAGCGATGTCGCGATGCAAAGCGCGGGCGTGACCTTGGTCAAGGGTGACCTGCGCGGCATTGCGCGTGCGGCAGTTCTTTCCCGCGCGACAATGCGCAACATTCGCGAAAATCTTACCTTCGCGTTCGGCTACAATGCAGTTGGCATCCCGATTGCAGCCGGTGTGCTGTACCCGGCTTTCGGAATCCTCTTGTCACCGGTTTTTGCCGGCGCGGCGATGGCCGTAAGCTCGGTCTCGGTCGTGACCAACGCGCTGCGACTCAGCCGCATCAAGCTCTAGGGTCGGCGCACTCGCGCCATCGGTCAAGCTGTGGCGGGGATCCTTCCACGGATCATCAGCGCGGGCGCAAGAAATATCGAGGTCAGGCGCAACTCCTGCTGCTAGGCGAGTGCCAATGATCAGGACCGGCCGGTTGACGCGGCCGGGATTGGCGCTAAACGCAGGTCAACCGGCGGCAGGTGCTGCTGCAATGCGGCGACGATGACGCCCGGGCCCGGACCAGCTTCGAATCAGTCATTGTCCTCGCGGCGCGAACTAACGGATGGCAAATTTGGCAGGAACACCGGCCGATCTGATCGATTGCCCGGACTGCGGGACACTCCAGCGCATTCCGGCGCGCTGGGGCTGGACGGTCCTGTTGTGCAAGCGCTGCACGGGTGTGCTTGAACGCACCAACCTGCGCAGCTTCGACGCCAGCCTGGCTCTGAGTATTGCCGCGCTGCTGCTGATGGTGCCATCGCTGTCGCTGACCTTTCTGACGACATCGATATCAGGTGCAACGCGGTCGAGTCTGCTTGGCTCGAGCACGGTCGCCATGATCGAGGATGGCTGGCCAGTGCTTGGCATTATCATCTTCCTGTTTACCGTTATCGCGCCGCTCTTGCGTTATTCCTTGCTCAGCCTGGTATTGGGCCTTTTGCGGCTCGATGCGCATCCGCACTGGCTCGGTCGCGCTTTTCGTTTCGCCAACGCGCTTCAAACCTGGGCCATGACCGATGTCTACCTGTTGGGTCTCGCAGTCGCCTATATGCGCCTTAAGGCCTCTCTTAACGTCCAAATGGGTGCTGGCGCGAAGTGTCTGATCGTCGTGGGCGTGCTGAGTCTTTTCATTCGTGCCGTGCTTGACAAGGAAGAAGTGTGGCGCGCCATTGGCCTCGGGCGGGCGGCCCGATCTGGCCGCGTTGAACCTGCGAACGCCATGCCTTTAACCAACGGCAATAGTCCGATCACTTGTCTAGGGTGCGACCTGGTCGTCATAGCCAGTAGCGAAGGCCACAACTGCCCGCGCTGCGACAAGACCTTGCACCGGCGCAAGCCCGACTCGATTGCCCGCGCCGTGGCCCTGACGACGGCCGGGATTCTGCTTTACATCCCTGCCAACGTTTATCCGATTGCGACCCTTCCGATCGGATTCTCTTCGGTCAAATACACGGTGATCGAAGGCGTCATCGACCTCGCCAAAGCCCGGTTGTGGGGCTTGGCGCTGCTGGTACTGACGGCGAGTTTTGCGATTCCATTGCTCAAACTGATCGGGCTGGCCTGGTGTCTGGTGTCGGTTGCAGCGCGCTCGGTTTGGAGACTGCCGCTCAAGACGCGCGTGTTTCGCGGCATCGAAGAGATTGGCCGATGGTCCATGATCGACCCTTTCGTGATCTCGTGCTTTGTACCCGTGACCCACTACAACGCATTGATCTATGGCCGGGCCGAGCCGGCTGCGCCGGCGTTCACCGCCGTGGTCATCCTCACCATCATCGCCACCAAGTGCTTTGATCCGCGTCTGATGTGGGACGTTAAGGGAAAAGCGTCGTGACCGGGGATCTTGGCCTGGATGACAGCAACTTGCCCGAGGCCCAAGCCAAGCGAAGCCGCTGGTTCGGCCTGGTCTGGGCGGCACCCCTGGCGGCCTTCATCGTCGTTCTCTATCTCGGTATCCAGTCGCTCAGCCAGCGCGGCATCGAGATCGTCGTGACGTTCAACGATGCCACAGGCGTCAGTGTCGGCGATACCAAACTCATCTACCAGGGCGTGATCGGCGGCAAGGTCACGAAGATCCAGATCAACCCTGACGGCCATCGGGTCGATGTGACATTGCGCGTCGTTCCGCAAGCCGAGCCGGGACTGAACACCAATACCAAATTTTGGCTGGTCGGAGAAAAGCCGGACCTCTCCGACATTTCATCGGTCAAGGCCGCGCTGCTGGGCTTGTCGATCGGCGTGTCTCCAGGGGTGGGTGGCACGCCGACGCGGCACTTCGTGGGCCTGGATGCGCCACCGGTGATTTATCCAGGCACCAAGGGAACGCCTTACGCGCTGACCGCCGAGCGGCTAAGCAGTGTCAAGTCCGGTTCGTCGATTTTCTATCACGGCGAGGAGATCGGCAAAGTGACCGAAGTGCGTCTCGACGACAAGAACGTCTTCCGCATTGCAATCTTCATCCTCGCCCCCTTCGACAAACTGGTCGACGCAAGTTCCTTGTTCTGGATCTCAAGTCCGTTCAAGGTCAGCGTCTCGGGCGGAGCGTTAAGCGCGAACATTGATCACGCCGGTACATTGCTTACCGGTGGGATCGAAATGGATCGTGCAGAGGAAATCGCCAGCAGCGCGCAAAGTCCAGACAACCGCCTCTTTCCGCTTTACACCGACGAAAATGAGGCAAGAGCGGGTCCATCCGGACCGGGTGTCAGCTATGCCTTCAGTTTTGACGGTGTGGCAGGCGATCTCAATCGGGGTGCACCGGTGCGCTTTCTCGGCTTTCGCGTAGGCCAGGTCGAAAGCGTCCGGCTTGATGTTGACGCGCGCACCGGTGCTGCGAAAACAAGGGTTCTGGCAGATTTGTTTCCGGGCCGACTCGGCCTTGCAGCCGCGGGCAATACGGCTGAGTTGCGCACTGCCACGGATGAATTGATCAGACACCTGATTGCGCGTGGCTATCGCGCCCGATTGGCGCAAAGGCCGGCCTTGATCGGCGGCCTCGTCATCAACCTTGACGCCGTCAAGGCGGCAGCAAGCGCAACACTTCTCGCAGGCACGCCGCCGATTATTCCAAGCACTGATGGCGGCAGCAGTATCGATGACGTCACGGATCACGTCGCGCAGATCCTGGCCAAGGTCGATAGCGTGCCGATCACAGCCATTGGCCAGGACATCAAGAGCATCACGGGCAACTTGAATCGGCTGATTTCTTCGCCAGAACTCAGTGACAGTCTGCAGCACCTTGACAGCAGCCTCGCCCAGGTCGATCAGGTCATGACCGAAGTGCGGCCCCAGATCGGCCCGCTGGTGCAAAAGCTGAATCAGGTGGCAAATGAAGTGTCCGGTACTGCGGCTGCGGCGCAGGCGATATTGAACGGTCAGGGCGGCAATGTCGACGCCAGCGTTCCCGCGGCGATCCAGCAGCTGACGGAGGCGGCACGCTCGGTTCGTGCGCTTGCCGACTATCTGGACAGGCACCCCGAGGCATTGATCCAAGGCAAGGGAAAGGATAAGTAATGAGATCGATTCGCAAACTCGACATCCTGTTTGCCATCGCGCTCGCGCTTTTGCTCTCGGCGTGTGGCTCAAGTCAGACCACACGATTTTACGGTCTGCAGCCCGAGGCGAGCCGGCAACAGGCGCCGCCCGCCTTCACCGCCGGGACGGTCCAGATCACCGCCTTTAACGTTCCTGCGCTTTTTGACCGCGACGAAATCATGAGGGAAGTATCGCCGGGACAGTTCGAAATCGAGGAGTTCGATCACTGGGCCGCGCCTTTTGCGCAGCTGGCGCGGCAAACGCTAAGCGAAGACCTGGCGGCGCGGCTACCGCCAGGAGCGGTCGCATTCCCCGGGACACCAGCACCGGTCCATCCGATTCAGGTGTCGGTGAATCTGCTCGCCTACCGGGTCGTCGGCAACAGCGCCCAGCTCGAGGCCAGTTGGTCGGTGAAATTCCCGCCTGCCGGTCGCGACAACCTGAATCGTATCGATACGGATTGGCAGACAACGAGGGCCGTGCTTGAAGCGCCGATCGGTGAAGGCGGCGGCGCTGCTACCGCTGGCGCGGTCAATGACCTGCTCGCCAGGCTTTCCGAGCGCATCGTCGCTTCGCTGTTGCCCCTGTGACGTTGGCAACCCGGCACCTCAAGGTGGCTCAGAATCCGCGTCAAGGCAAGCCCGGCTAGGATTTCCTTGCGTGACGGCACCATTCCAGGGCCGCGTCGATCGGTATCGGGGCCTGGATGCCATAGCCCTGCAATTCATCGATGCCAGCGGCAAGTGCCGCCTGCGCAATCTCATTGTCGGCGACGTATTCGGCAACGGTGCCAATGCTCATGATCCGTGCCAGCCGCACGATGCCCGTGACGATTTCAAGATCAATGGCGCTGTGCGCGAGATTTCTTATGAAGCTGCCATCAATCTTTATATAGTCGACGGCAAAGCGCTTCAGGTAGTCAAACGTCGCAAGCCCGGTGCCAAAGTCGTCAAGCGCAATGCTGTAGCCGGCCTGGCGCAGTCGTTGCACAAGGGTGCCTGCTGCGTCCATGTTCAGGATCGCCTGGCTTTCCGTGATCTCGAAGGAAAAGGCGTGCGCATCGAGTTCGGCTTCGCTGCGGCAGCGTTCAATCCAATCGAACAATGAAGGCGACGACAGACTGGAGCCAGCCAGATTGATGGCGACGCGCTCAACATGCGCCAGTTGCCCGCGGCGCGATGCGAACCACTGGAAAGTGGCTTGGATAACACGCCGATCCAATTCGACCGAGATGATGTTCTGGGCGAGTACGCGCGCCACCTCGGCAGAGGGCAGGAACTCGCCGTTACTCGCCTGCAAGCGCACGAGAATCTCCATGCTCGGTCGTCGCTTCGGATCGGCGGAGATGACCGGCTGGCCAAACAGGATCAGACGTCCGCCGCGGACTTCGTTGCGGATCGAATCCACCAGAATCTCGTAGTTGCGGCGCTTGGCGCCCAGCTCGATGGTCCAAGGGGTGAGTTTGGGACCTTCATCGGGATAGAACAACGCCTCGTTAAGCAAGGTGCGTGCACCGAGCATCAGTTCGCCCGTCTGCCTGACCGTCATGGGCGGGACATCCAGGCCGGCGGCGATCAGGCGCATCTCAATGCCGCGACTCCCCCAGCGCCGCTCAAGCAGGGGCACGAGCGACCCAGGCCAGGGTGAGCCCCCGTTGATCACACAAGCGAAAATGCCGGCCTGCAGGCGCGCGGGCCGACTCAGCGTCGGCGTCTCGCGGAACATCTGCGTCAATTCGCGCTGGACGTCGTAGCTTGCGCCAATGCCTGCCAAAATCTCGAACTCGGGCCAATTTTCCAGCGCGAGCAAGACGACCGCAAAGGGCGGCTGCATCTGATCGAGCAGCTGCGCAAAGCTGCGCTCGTTGAGCAGCCCGGTGAGCGGGTCGAGTTCGGCCTGTCGCGCAATCTCGGCGACCGCGTCGCGCCTCTCGCTTGCCAGGGCAGCCAACAGCTGACCCATGACGCTCAACGTCAAGATCACCAGCGCGAGGCGAAACAGATCAAAGCTGGACGTAACCGAGTTGATCCCGCTCAAGCGCCATGCCTGGCTACTCAGAACCGCGACTGCGACGACGACGAGGAGCCCGTTGGTGCGCTGCACCGGTTCTGTCAACGCACACCAGGCCACAAGCGGAAAGTAGGCATAGATCAAGAGATCGGCGTACTCGGATCCCACCGTCGCGAAAAGCAGCCAGCGCAGTGTTTCGATGACCACGGGTACAGCCAGGATCCATCGATGCCGCGGCGCCGAAAGCGGTGCTGCGCTGGCTGCAGGTGGGTCGCGCTTGAGCCATTCGATCGCAGGTGGTGCGAACAGCACCACGCCAATCGACTCGACGATCATATAGGCCAAAAAGGCAGCCGGAACGCTTGCCAGCGCGAAGCGATGCTCGGCGAAGGCGCCCATGGTGCCAAGGGCTGCCGCGAGTGGGCAGGCGGCGAGCAGCCCGCTCACGTAAAACGACAGCTGCCAGCGCAACGCTGTAGGCGCAGGCGCGCTGCGCTGAGTCAGACGTCGAAGAACCGCAGCGCCGAGCCATGGCGCACCGGTCTCGCCAAGGACAACGCAGATGGAGCCCCAGGCGGGATAGAAGAGGAAGGTCGGTAGTGCAATGCCAAGGGCGACCCATGGCACTGCCCGCCCCCCGTATCTCCAGATCAGAGCGTAGCCAATGCCTGCGGGCGGCCAGAACAGGGAGAATGCCAAGCCGGAAAAACTGAGCGCCTGGGAGAAGAGCGCGCTTGCAGCCAGGATCACAGCCGCCAGAACACCCTGGCTAAAGCGCAGCCGCATCAAGGGCCAGTCGGATCCGCCCGACAGTGAGAGTGCTGCGTTCGTCGCAGAGTCGCGCATCGTGCCTATTGGAGCAGAATATTCGGCTGCCTGCCAAGCAGGCTCCGAAGGGCGAGGAGAACATCACGCTGAGGCTGGGTCTACTCTTTGGCGAGCACAACCCGGTTGCGTCCGCCGCTTTTTGCCTCGTACAGGGCAGCGTCCGCTGCCGCCAGGAGTTCGGCAACGCTGCGCGGACCACGGTCCTTAAGTCCAGGCCATGCAGTTGCACCGCCAACACTGACGGTCACGACCGCACCAGCCGGATTATCTTCATGCGCAAGGCCAAGGCCGGCAACCAGCCTGCGCAGGCGTTCGGCGACATGCGCCGCACCGTCGCGATCAGTGTGCGGCAGCAAGACCAGAAACTCCTCGCCGCCATAGCGTGCCACAAAGTCTGCCGGCCGCTGGGCGGCCGCTGTGAGTTGCGTCGCAATCGCGCGCAGGCAATCGTCGCCCGCGGGGTGCCCGTAACGGTCGTTATACGACTTGAAGTGGTCGGCATCGAGGAGCAGTAAAGACAAGGGTCGCTGCTCGCGGGCACAGCGCCGCCATTCGGTTTTGGCAACGCCATCGAAATGGCGGCGGTTGAAAAGACCTGTCAAGCCGTCGGTGGCGGCCATGCGCTCCATGCGTTCCAGCGCGGCCACCAGTTTGAACTCGACGGCCTTGCGGTCCGTCGCATCGCGTAGCGTTACCACGATTCCGTCTGGTCCTGCGCCATTGGCGCCCATGCGCAGGCGCGAGCGACCATCGACCCAGAGCCACGAGCCGTCACGGCACAAATGCCGAAAACACACGGCAATTTCGCTGACGCTGCCCGCATGCAGTGCCGTACTGAGCTCGAGGACAAGCTGGAGGTCTTCGGGGTGGACGAACTCTGCCGGACGACTGCCGAGCACGGGGGCGCTTCCGACCAGCTCGTCAGGTCGCCATCCCAGGAGACGCTCAATGGCAGGAGATACGTAGCGGCGAGTGCCGTCGGGCGCAAGCGACATGACGGCATCGCCGGAGTGCTCGACAAGCAGGCCGAGCTCGGCTTGACTCTCGCGCAAGGCCCTTCTCGTGCGCATGGCCATTTCGGCTTCGACGGCCGCGCGCAACTCACGGGCAAGCGCCAGATCAGCCTTGGTCCAGGGCATCGAACGACCTCGCACCGATTCCTCCCATGCGGCGAAAGAGGTGCGTGGAGAAATCTGCCCGGTCGCAGCATGCCAGGTCGCGGGTACGGATGGATTACCGCCCCAGGTGATGGTGCGTACGCGTTCTGGGCGGAACCAGAGGATCACGTCCTCATTGCCGGAGGCAAGCGGCAGCAGCAGCACGCCGCTACCCTCACTCGTACAGGCGATGAGTTGCGGGTGTCGCACACCGAGATTGTCAAGCGCGAGCACCTCGCCATCGGCAAGCGGCTGCAAGACCGAAAGAGCAAGCTCGATGGCGGCGGCAGGCGGCGTCTGCCCGATACAAACAAGCTCGCCAAGCACGCGCACCACAGCCCCCCCGGCATCGACAAGACGAAGCAATTCCGGCGCCGCCTTGATAAACGCTTCTGGCAGCGCGACGGGGGCGGCAAGGCGATCGATAAGCGCTCGCAGCACGGCCATCCGCGCGATGCGCTGGGCATGGACTTCCGCCTCGCCCAGGCCGCCGAGGCCCAAGGATACGACTCGCCCGATCATGTCCGCCGCAACCCGAAGTTCTGCTCCGGCGATGCGCGGCACGGCGTGATGGCACACCAGCATGCCCCAGAGGTCTGGTCCATGCGCGAGTCCAATCGTCAGGCTCGCCGCGGTATTCATGTTGCGCATGTATTCGCGGTGCACGGGCGAGGCACTGCGCAGTGCACTATGGGTCAAATCGAGCGGTGCGCCATCATCCAAGGCTGGGTCAACGCACAGCGGTACCGGGGTGTAGCTGGAATCGGCAATCGCGCCGACGCGTTGCCGCAGGTACAGCCGCCGGGCCGTAGCCGGAATGTCAGATGCCGGATAGTGCTGTCCCAGATAAGGTTTTAGGTGGGCCTCGCGCGCCTCTGCGACGACTTCGCCGTCGCCGTCATCGTCAAAGCGGTAGGCCATCACCCGATCGTAGCCACTGATGGCTTTCAAGCCCCGGACCGCGAGTTCGCAAAGCTCGATGACGGCCCCCGCCTGCGTGAACGTCTCCGCCACGGAGAGCGCAAGGAAGATCGGCCGTCTGTGCAGGGGCTCGAACTTGATGCGTTCGATGTCAACGCACAGGTGCCGCCCCGTCCGGTGCGCACGCAAGAAAAGCAGGCCTCCATCTGGCCCGATGAGCGAATGGACCGGCTCAGCCCTGACTTCGTCGCTCGGACCCGCATTGACGAGCGCGAGACAGGCCGACTCGCCAATCGCATTGGCAAGCGGTAGCCCGAGCACAGCTTCAAAGGGCCGGCCCAGAATCGTCACGAGGTTGGCGCTGGCGTGGGTGACAACCAGCCCGTCCGCCAGTGCCGCGAGCACTGCGCCATGGGGCTGGATCGCGCCGGGAATGTGGACCTGTTCAAGCTCGCACAGGGCGAGATTATCGAGCGCTGCGGAGCCCACATCGTCGCTCATGGTCGACTCACGACGAATGCGCAAATGCGCACCGAAAAGCAACGCCAATGGGCGAGTCCGGTGAACGCTTGGCAAGAAGAAGGATCACGCCGCGCCTGCTTTCTAAGACGATCCCGTGCGATCGGGTTGCCGCTGGAGAGTACCACCCGCAGTCTCATCCCTCAGCGAGGAGGATGCCCCGCGGCACTTTCTTCGCAGGTTGCGGCTGCGATTTGACATCTGCACGGGCGGACTCACCGAAGGGCAGATGATGCATCCGCAGCCAGCTACGCAGGAAACGCCCCATTCTTGGCACTGTCGCCTTGTTCGCGCCTGCCGTATGTACGTTACCGCACATCGATTGCGGGTCAGAGCGCCGTTTGGCACCCATCCGTGATGGACTGGACAACGACGTTCGCTCCCGCCTTTCTCAGCACCTTGAGGTAGCGAGCCATTTGCATCGCACCGCCCAAGCGCTGCTCATTCCGAATCGTGCGACCCGCGACATTCGTGTCGGGCTGCAGCGCTTTCGCCCATCGGCCAATTTCCATCCGCGCCACCGATGCGTTCGACTGCGCATCAACGCTGCCTGGCGAAACCGCAACCGCCGGGTTCAGATGAACCACCGTGGCGCAGCGCAGCTACGCTGATCAAACATTCGGTCCTTGCCCTGGCCTGCATCCAGTCAGAGGGGTTCTGCGTCGACGACGAGACCCGATCGAAGCAACGCAGGCTTTGCATCGCTTCCCCTGATCGAGGCAGGATGCCTTAAGAAGCTGCAGTGCGTCATCGACCAGAGCTTGACGCAATGACGCTGGGCATCGAATGCCACGGCGCCATGAATGGGCGCAGGCGCCTCCAGCCCCCATTCGGGCTGCCACTGAGAGACTCGCACGATAGTTCGGCATACTTGACGCTTGCTTCACAAAGACGCCGTGCAATGATTTCGGCGTGATTCAGTTCGATAGCGACCAGCTTGGAGTGCGTCACCAAATGCACGACTGCCGCGAAGGCATTGATGACCTGCGGATCGAAAGCCGTCCCGGACTGCACAACGACATAGTCGAAAGCCTCTTCCGGGGGCCATGCTTCCTTGTACGGGCGCTTTGCGAGCAACGCATCGTATGCATCGGCCACGGCGACGATTCTTGCAGCCAGAGGAATTGCCTCTCCGAACAGGCCGTCCGGATAACCGCTGCCGTCCCACCTTTCGTGGTGTGAACGGCACACGGCAGTGGTGACGACGCCGTTGGAACAGGTGCCGCGGCCCAACAGGCAAACGACCCGGGCTCCGAAGATCGTGTGCTGGCGCATCGCCGCATGTTCAGCCTTGGTGAGCGTGCGCGACTGCAGCAGGATATCGTCATCGACAAAGAGCTTGCCGATGTCATGATTGAACGCGGCTTCGGCTATCGCCGCCGAGCGTTCGCGCGTAAGTCCGAATTCAATCGCGATGGCATAGGCGAGGAGCGCGACGCGCTTGCCGTGCCCAAGGATCAGATCGAACAGCGCGACGCTCGGCGAACTCGACGCGCCAGGATCATGCCTCGCGAGAGGTGCGATAAAGCCAGTGATCCCGTTGCCTGGATAGACTGCTCTCACGATGTTCTCCTTGGGAAGCAGTGCACTTCGAGGCGACTTCGAAACGTGCACCACGGGAAGCTATGAAAGCAATGTACGGGGCAACCGATGCGCAGTTATGACCAATCTATGAAAATTCGTTGACGTTTTCGATGGGGCCCTGCCCCCACATCACCCGCGTTGACCGCAGACGCGATGCCCACTTTCGTCTCTTGATTCGACAGCGAAGCAAAGCCTGAAAATTCCCGGGCTGACGCGGTCGCTGGCGGCTCTCCCACGGGCCATTGGCAAATGAACCTGGGCCTGCGCTACGCAAGGCAATTGTCTTTTGAGCAAGGCCGTTCGCGAGCGGTGCTCGTCGGCGCTTTTGCCCCGGGGCCCCGAGGGGCCGGATTTGGCGCGCAACCGATCAGAGGGAATTCTTCGGACCGCGATCAAAGCGCCACTTTGAAGACCAGCTGACCTTCCGTCGATTTGTACGACTGCGCGCCGCGTTCAAGTTTGACGCTGGTGGAAAGTGCTGCGATGTTGGAGACGCGCCATTCGAGTCCCGCCATCAACTCATAGCGTTCGCGCGGCAGCGTGACGCTGGTTTCGCTGCCATTTTCGACGATCGCCGCTGCGTTACTGTCATGCCAGAAATTTACACCGAGAAACGGCGCGTAGGCTTGGTCCGCGTTCGTGCCAGGGCCAGCGATTCTGAAGCCGAGCCGACCCGTCCACGATGTGCCCCCTTCGGACAGCGCCATCGCGCTCGAGTCATTTAGCGTACGTCGCATCAGGTCGTTGGCAATCAGTTGCAACTGCGGGGTCACGAGCACCCCGGCAGCAAACGGCATGGTGTAGCCGAGCTCGATCGAACTCTGTGATTCTGCTTGACTGCTATTGACACGCTCGGCACTGCTCGTCACCCGATCATTGATGCCGCCAAGCAGCGACCAGGCGTCGATGTACCAACCGCGGTCGAGCCTGGCATTCTCGAACCAGGTGGCGTAGAGGCCCGCAGCCAGGCCATTTGCGGCGACCTGGGCATTTTGGGTGCCATAGCGGCTGGTCCCGTCGCCTGAAAATTCCGCGTAACTGGCCATCGCACCCAGGCGAATGCTCGCGCCCTGGTCCAGTTCCCACGTCTGCAGATCCGAGCCGAACTGGGCAAGATAGTTCGATGCGTCGGTTGTCGCTGCGCTTGCCGGCTGGCCCCAGCTGAGGCGACTCGCATCCAGCCGCATCCAAGGTCCAAAAAGCCGGCCATCGCCAGCATCTTCAGACGAAGGCGGCTGCTGATTGCCAAGCCGGTCGTAGAGGGAAAGCCTGAAAGCCGAGCGTGCAAACGCCTGGTCGGCGAGGTGCGCGGTGGCTTCGGAGGTCACGGTGGGATCAATCACGAACATGCCGTTGGCATTTCTGAATACCGCTCCTGCGACCGAGCGCAGGTACCAGGAGCCATTGCCGGCGCTAGCGTCAAGGCCACCCTGATCGAGCATGTAGACGTACGGGCCGACTTGCAGCGGTACCATGTGGAATGCCTGCGGGTCTGAGCTGCCACCGACGTCGATGAGCGGGATGCCGTTGCCCACGGTCAACCCGCCGCGTCCGCCGAGATTGATGACGACCACCTGTGAGCGTGCGCCTGTCGTGCTGCCATCGATGACGAGCTGATTCGATTGCCCGCCAGTTCCTTGCAAGACCGTGTTGAAAATCAGCCGTCCGCTGCCACTGTAGTTGCCAAGCACCGTCAGGCTGTTGAACGCCGTGGGTGCAGAGCCTGGCATGACGCTGCCGAGGTTGTTCAGGCTCGCGATGGTTCCAAGGCCGGCCAGCTGGCCAGTGCTCTGGACCAGTACCGCCGACTGGGACAGGATGGTATTGACCAGCAGTTCGCCCGAGGTGATCGTTGCAGACGTGTTGCCAGAAATCGGCTTGTCGATGGTCCAGGCGGACGCTCCCTCCTTGATCAGATCGGTTGCCTGGACCGTGCCGGACACGGCGCTCGAGAGAGCCTCGTTGCCCGTGCCCGCGAGAACGAGCGTGGCACGCGGGTCGCTCCCCAGGAGGAGATCGCCTGTGATGCTGCTGCCCCGATACAGGGTCGCCGTGTTGGCGCCGGTGCCAAGATTTACCGAACCGTCGATCTGTCCGTAGTTCACCAGACTTTCATTGCCAAGGCCGACGATGGCAATGCCGGATGCGCTTTGCAGCACGCCCGTGGCGGCGTTGATAATCGTGTTGGTGCCGAATGCCGGCGGTGTGACGATGAAAATGGCAGACCCGTTGGCGCCGCCAGCGACGATCGTGCCGCTATTGATGATCGTGTTGCCGCCTCCCGTGGTGCCTCCTCCGGAAATAACCTCGACGCCGACGAATGCGCTGTTCGAGGTCATGATCGATCCAGCATTGACGGCGGAGTTGTTACTGCCGGCAAGGAGCACGCCGGCAGCCCCGCCGTTCGCGCCTGGATCATTGGCGAGCACGATGCTGCCCGACGTCTGGTTGACGATCTGGTTATTGTTGCCCGCGGCGACGATGCCATAGGCCGGTGCTGAGGCGATCACCGCGCCGCTGTTGCTCACCGAACTCTGGCTGGAGACGATAATCGGCACGCCAACGACGTTAAGCGTCGCTGACGGACTAACGTTGACCGTGACATCAATCGTGCCAGGCGGGGCGCTCACGGACGAGGTCGAATTACCGCTGCATGTCACCGTCTCACCGCTCGCTGGCGCAAGCGACGAGCAACCTGCGCGGGCCTGAGGCATTGCCAGCGACGCCAGCACCAGCGTCCACGACAAAGCCAGAGCCCGTGTCGCAAGACGGCCTGTCCTTTGGCGCTTGTCGCGCAAAGGCGACTCGAGACGACAGCCAGAAGGGTTCATGGCGAACTCCGTGCAAGGGCCTCGGCGAATGCTCATCGCCAAGCACGTATTTGCCAGGCGGCCTGCTAGTGTCGTTGGAAAGGGCGGCAAGTATCAACAAACTGGAGGCCAACGTCGTGAGGTAGAAATACTTCGAGCCTTCTGAAGAATTCCCAAGCAATCCATTCCCGAAGAACACTTAGGCAAGCCTAAGGACCATGCTTGGCTAGAGAAGCCACGCGAGATTGGGAAGCTTGTCCACGGTGCGTCGTGAGGAAGCTGCACACGCCAGGACGTGCTGGAAATACTGATCGGCGGGACCGCACGCGGCCCGTCCCGCCAGAGCCACCCTGATCGTTTCAGCGGCGGCGTCGAACGCGCCGTCCGCGAGTTCGAGCCGCCCATGGATGATCATCCCGAGCGGGTTGCCCGTGAGCCAGTTGCCGGCTTCGGCCGCAAGCACTCTGCTGTGCGCAACATCGTCTTCCTCCAACGACAGCCAGGTCGCAAGGAGCAGCGCTCGCGCGCGAATCGAGCCCTCCTGGATGTTCTGAGCGACCTGTTCAAGACGCCGCCTGGCCCCGACGACATCCCCCATCGCGTGCTCCGCGATCGCCTGGGAAATTTCCACAAGTGCACTCGCGTGCGCGTATTTTCCGGTTCGATTGGACAGCTGATGGCGCGAAGCCGCACCCTCAATGAGCTCCTGAAACAAGCTCCACTCCCCGGCCGAGGCCAGGATGATGCCGATGTAGAACGGAATTTCCGTCTGGCCACCGACCGCCGACTCAGCGAGCAATCCGAGATTTGCGCCCTTAAGGTGCCCTGCTGCGTCAGCGAAACACCCGAGGCGCCAGGCTGCAAAGGCCCGGAAAAAACAGACATGCGATGCGAGCAGCTCGTCATCGTCGCCGGACTCATCCTCGTACGTTTCAAGGCACGCAAGCGCGGCTTCAACCTGCAACTGCAAAATGCTTGTCTTAAAGACGGTCCAAAGCGCCGTAGTTCTCAGGTGCGCGGGCTTCTCATGCCTCTGAAACATGCGCACGGCTTCAGTCGCCTCGACATGGGCCTCGCTCAACTTGCCCGCCTCCTCGAGCGCTGCTGCAAGATTCATCACGGCGATGCGCAAGTTGTAGCGGGCGTTGATCTGACGGGCGAACTCCACCGCAGCCCGCAGCTCGGCGATGGCCTCCTCGCTGCGACCGGCGGCATCGAGCATGGTGGCGGAAGCGATGAGCACGGTAAGCTGAAGCGTGAGCGGCAGTCGTGGGGACAATTGGCGCAGCTGTTCGCATTGTGCGATGGCGTGGTCATCCACATGCTCGCGATAATAGGCGACCGCAATGGCTTGCAAGAGCACCCGTGCGCGAAGGACTGGATCGTCGACGTCTGCGAGCACGTGCTCAGCCCGCGTGACGTACTCATCTGCTTCGGCAAGCTTGCCTGCTTCGCTGCAGTAGCGCGACAACGCCACAAGGATCGTCACTTCGGCCATTCGGTCGCGACCGGAGACGATTCTCTCAAGCACGCGGTTGCCGTATTGCAGGACGTCTGCATCTCCCCGAGCGGCCATCAGCCGCACACGGAAGGCATCGACATAAAGCGGCGGCGTGCGCGACTGGTAGCACAACTGCAGCAGCTTCCAGCTGTTCTCGAAGTCTTGCAGTTCCCAGGCGCTTGCGGCGCGCGCAAACGCTTCGTCGGCAAACGCCTCACCGGTCACGCCGTGCGTCGCCCCCGCTGCCGTTGGCGCTCCCAGATAGGCCCCTGCCCGCTCGCCCAGAATCGCCGCCATGCGCGGCAATTTGCGACCCAGCACCTCGACGCCGTTAAAAATTCTGCTCCCGAGCAATCTCCAATTCATCCGGAACTCTTCGCCATCGCGCGTAACGGTAATGGCCAATACCGCAGCCGCGCCCAGTTTCTGGCACAAGAGCTCGGCCTTCTGCTCAGCCGGTAGAGACGGGTCCGTTGCCGTCAAGGCAACAATCGTGTCTCCCATCGAGAGCAACTGAAGTCCGCGGTCGGCCATCGCATTGATCACCAGTGCGACGAGGCCAAATTCAACCCACTGAAGCTCCGGACCGGCGTCGCGCAGCTCAACCGGCAAAAACGCAACCCGACCTTTTTCCGGCAGGACGCGTGCCGGGGCGGTCGGCTCGTCCGGAATCGGCCCAGGCACCGTGCGCACGTGTCCGATAAAGCGATAACCGACGCGGTGAATCGTCTTGATCAGCTGCGGCTCGTCACGCTCGTCACCCAGCATGCGCCGCACTTTGACAATCGCCTGCGGCAACGCACTTGCGGAGAGATGCGTCGTGCCCCACACCTTTTGCAGCAACTCGTCTCGCGAGACCACGCGATCACGGTTCTCGATCAGATACACGAGCAGGTCAAACGCCCTTCGTTCGAACTTCTGCAGCACGCCATTGGTGATGACCTCACGCGTGTGCAGGCGAAGCTCGAAGCTTGACCCAAACAGGGTGTCAGCAGAAGCGGCAGCGGTAGAGCTACTCATGGCCCTCGACGAGAAAAAAATTATGCAATGCGCTCGGGCAGATCAACCTCTGCGATACGATGAAAGCGCCAAGTCATGGTACGGCAAAAGGGCGTTGCACCCCTCCCCTTTCAGAGGCGTCTGAATCGATTCAACCGGAACCAGATCCGCCTCAAGTCGCTTCGGCCGTGCAGATTTGATTCGGGGTTGAGCGAGGACAACGACAACCCTTGAGTGTAGAGGGCAGACGGCACGAGCGATCGATACGGCTCATTTGATCGACTTGATTGCGCAGATGGGTCAGCGTACTTTCGCGCACGTGCTCGACGCATTGAGAAGTGCACGCCCTGATCGTCGGATCGATTCGCTTCCCTACCGCTTCATCGCGCAGGTTCATGCGGCGGTGCCCCAATCGCGGTTGTGCGTCAGTACATGGAACAGCAGAAGACGCCAGACGAGCACCTGCGAAGGACGCCCTTGGCGTTAGCGCTATCCTCTGAAGGGAGAGGATTGCCACGCACCTGTTCACAGAACCAAATTGCGCAGTGTCCGGGGTCTGCGCAATCTGCACCTGATCGAGCCGGTTCAACTGGCAGACTGAGTTCCGGCCTGGCTTCGGAAACGGGTTTTGCTTCAAAGAACGTATGGCACTCGAATTAAATCCTGTCCAGCTCGGGTTACTCGAGCGTTTTCACGAGCATCACGTCCAGTACCTCATCATTGGTAGCCACGCAAAGCAGTTCCATGGTTGCAATTGCGCGACCGAGGATCTGGCTATCCTGTTAGGCAACGCCCTGGGAAACCCCAAGCGCACCGTCACGGCGATCGAGTCACTCGGGCTGCATGGCTCGAACCGGCTCGTAGAACGGCTGGCGAGCCCGCATCAACAACTCAAGATCAGGGGTGGTTACGCGACCCGGCTGATGACGTCGATCGACGATTTCAAGTTTCGTGAAGGCTACGAGCGACGGGTATTGACACTTGAGCAAGGGATCACTGTCTCGATCATGGGATTGGCCGATCTTCTCGCCAACAAGGCCGCTTTGAATGGACGCATCGAGGTGGACGGCAGCGCCGGCTTCGCAAGCGTCCCACCCGCAAAGTGCCATTCATCGCGCAGTGAAATTTCAGCGCACCAGGCCTTTGCAACCCACGGACTTCACCTGAGCTTCTGATGCGAAACTCGGTGTCAGTGCGTCCTCAGGGCAGGGACGGCAGAAACGGTGCCCGCGCAAGCTCGACCGGGCGCCGCTCTTGCACGGCTTGACGGTAGCGCTTTTCCGTCACCACCGTGAACTCGCTTCTATCGTGTGGAAATGCACTTGTGTACTGCAAGTGTGATTCGAGCGCGGCATCGAATTCGTGATTTGCGAACTGCCAGCGCGCCCGTACCGGGAGTGCGCGCAAACACTGGCCAAGCCATGCGGCGCTCTCCTGAACCGGGCGTTTTGCATCGGTGACTCGCCCCTCCTCGGCCGCCATCCAAATCACGTCGAGCAATGCAGCACACACGCCTGGAGCTGTCGAATTGCGATAGCCGGCATTCAGCTGCACAACGGTGTCCAAGGTGGCGCGCGCACTGTCGTAGCTACCCATCGCGTATTGCAGATGCGCTGTGCATGAGGCATGCAGACTCTCAATTGTCGGATCATCGAATTTGCCGCAACTTTCGCGGATCTTCTCGATCAGCTGGCGCGCGTCATCGAAACGGGCAAGACGCAGATGGACGGCGAGCAAAAGCGGCGCCTGCAGCAGCAATTGCGGACTGTTGAGGACGGTCGTTTCGATCGGCGTCGTGAATGTCCGCGCACCTTCGAGGTCGCCCTCTGCCAACGCCGTCGCCGCACGCGCCAGCGCCAAACCGATACGATCGCGAGCCGAGCCGCGTCGCGCCGCCTGCTCGAGATCGGATAGAGCGCTCGCCGCGCCGGCGGCGTCGCCGCACAGGTGGCCCCGTGCCCATCGGGCGGTGGCGATGCGAACGCGCGCCAACTGCGAGCCGGCTTGATCGATCAGCGGCAGCGCTTCTTGAATTGCTGCACCGGCCAAATCAATCTCACCCGCCCTCAGGTGCGCTTCCGCCAGCCCGGAGAGCCAGAGTCCTTGCCAGGCCACCCAGCCCCTGCTAGCCGCTGTCGCTGCGGCTGCGGCAAAGTGCAGAGCTGCTGCACCCGCGTCGACGCGGGCAAGCGCAATCCAGCCAAGGATGCCACTCGCCCGGTTTCCAAGAATGGCCGGGACGTCGTCGTTGCACAAGCGCAGCGCCTCGTCGATTGCGGCCGAGGCGCGTCGAAAGCGCCTGTTGCGCCATTCGATACCGCCGATGACGATCAGAAGCCGAACTTCCTGCTCCACGGTTTCGACATCCGCAAGAATATCGCGACAGCGATTGAGTGCCATTTGCGCGCGATCGAGCTCGTCAAGGTAGCCATAGAGGATCGCCAGCTTCTCGAGCACGCGCGATTTGTCGCCAACCGCCAGCGACTTGTCCGGATCCGACAAGAGCGCTTCGCCAATGCGCACGGCGCGTACGTCAAAGGCATCGGCAAGACTTGCAAAATGGTCGATTTCGGCGCTGATTGGATGCGGTTGCGCCGTGACGCACACGTCAAGCAATTCTTGCGCGTCGCCAAAACGCCCCTCGTGATAGGCCTGCATGCCCATCGCATAGGCTTCTTCAAAGAATGGATCGGCGAATCCGCTGCGCTGCGCACGAGCGTCTCCCACGGACACTTTCTGCACAATCAGCTCCGCGAGATCTGTCGCCAGGCGCAGCAAATCAGGCCCGTCAATCTCGCCACCGACTGACATGCCCTCTGGTAGATGGAGTGACCAGCGCAGGCTGAAGCGTTCTGCGTTGGACCGAACGTTCGCGGTCAGAAGATATTCCGTGCCCAGTTTTCGGACCAGGTCGAACCTGCGCTCGGCTGTCAATGCCGTTTCCGAGAATCCGGAGGCAGTGGCAATGACTTCCTCAATCGGGACGAGCGACGCTTTGGCATTCTCGATTGCGCGATAGACCATGGTCATCAAGCCGAGCTCGACCCAGTCGTGCTCGCGTGCTCCTGTGCGATTGGCAAAGGGCAGCAAGGCCAGACGAGGTGCTGGCGTGCCGTGCTTGACGGTGGATCTCGAATCGCCAATGACTTGAAGATTCTGAGGAGGCGTTGGCACGAGGGTGCCAACGAAGCGGTAACCTACCCGATGGGCGGTTTTTACATATTGAGGTTCGGACTCGACGTCTCCGATGGCGCGACGCAGTTTCGTGATCGCCCGGGCAATGACACCGTCAGTCAGGTACGGCGTGTTCCACACATTGATCAGGAGTTCGTCTTTGGTGACGACCCGGTCGCGATGTTCGATCAGGTACCGCAGCACGGAAAACGCCTTCGGTTCCAAATCGCACGCCACGCCTTCGCAGAGCAGCTCCTGAGTGGACACCCGCAGCTCGTACGGGCCAAAGCGAAATGCCTCGGCCTCGCGGTGATTTTCAAGCATAGATTGCGATTCGGATTGGGGGAAAGCTGCGGCTGTTTGCTGCGGTAGCTGGTTAGTGTACGACGCTTCCAAGGCGTTGTGCCCCTTAACAGAGGGGCTTTGCGCCCACCGCCGGTTTGCATCGAGCGGGTCCTGATGATCGACCTGCCGAAGGGCAAGCGCGCTCGATACTGCGCGCGCTTGACAAGCGATTTCGCGTCACGAAGCAGCACGTCGAGAGGACCCACATCCCTTTAGCAGTGAGCCTGCCCGCCTTTCACCCGCGTCACCGCTTAAGCCTCGCGAGAGCATTCGCGATGTTGCTACCCGTGCCAAACGCTGCCACTGATGATGACGATTCAGTCGCGCGAAATCGTCCTGAATCAGCGCCAGCAGTCGCTTGCTACGGCCGGATTGCTGGTGGTCTTCAGTCCGCTGCTTGCCACTGCGAAGTTGCCGCATGCGTCGTTGACTTGGTCGTTTTGCGCGGTTGCCGTGGCGACATACGAGGAACCATCTGGAGCCACCGCAACGCTCAACAGGTAGTACGTCGAATTCGCATCGGGCAACGGCACTGGCGTTATGCCGTAGCCCAGGCTCGTGACCAGATCCGGACTGTAGACGTTGTTCGCCGAGAAAAAGCGTTCTTCGCGTGCGGCCAGATCCAATAGCGTCGTCTTCGCTGGCGTGCGATGGGCCTTGCGGATGTAGCTTTGATATGCCGGGAAGGCAATTGCGGCAAGAATTGCGACGATGATAACGACGATCATGACTTCGAAAAGGGTGAATCCACGCGAACGCAAGGCGTCGCAAGGTGCAGCGCGGCGACCGCTTGGGGAGAATCGGCGATGCCGTTGAATTTGCGGGACGCGCATTTGAGTGGCACTCATCTCAGTTGTATCCAGGTGATCCGGCTGCCGCTGCCGCCGCCGGGTGGAAAAACGCGATAGGCCGTGCCCGACCCGCTCAGCGTTTGTGTGACAACCGTTGTGGCGCCGGCGGGACTGACGACGATCGTTCCTGTGCCCGAGGCATTGAACTGCACTCCACTTACGACAACGCCATTGCCAAGCGTTAGCGGATTGTTGTTGCCGTCGGAAAAGAAGGGCGTGGGCAACGCGGCGCCGGATGAGGCATCAAGCGCCATGGTCCAACCGGTGGGCGTCTCGGCCAGACAGTTGAGCGGGCTGTTACTGGCCGGAACGATGGTGTTGACAAGGAAGGCGCCATTGACCAGCAACGGCGGTGCGATCACCTGCTCGTTTGCGCCGGGCAGGTTGAGATAGAAACCGCGTTGCGAGCACCCCGATTGTGAGCCTTGCCAGCAGACGCTATTGGTGCTGAGGGTTCTATTCGCTCCGACCGTTGTCAGGACGGTCTGCTGCTGCAGTTGCGAGAACGTTACAGCGCCGGACGTCGCAAGCTTTGCGTACTGCTGAGCCGACGTCGCGTCCCAGGCCGAGAAATTCGCGTCCCAGATCCCGTAGAGCGCTTGCGTGCCCTTGGCATACGAGGTCGGCGTGGTGAGCGTCTCTGGCGTCTTCAGTCCGGTCCCGAATTCAACGATGACGCGAGGCACGCCACTGGAGTTGGTCGAGGAGACAACCTGCACGGGCGTTGAAATGGGCTGGCCTTTAGGTGTCGTGAACAACAATATCGGCGCAGTGTTTGCCCAGTTCGCCGGAGTGGCCGAGGTGAGGTCGAATCGCCACACATTGCCCTGCAGGTCGCCGGCATAGACGTAGTCGGCAATGTGATCGCCATCGAGATCGACCGGCGTGATGCCGACGATGCCGTTGCTCGCGCCAGGCGATCCTGACCCCGTATCAAGGAAGTAAGTGCCAGTCACGGTCCCTGTGCTGCCGATGATCATCACGAACAGGCCGGCGTGGCCGCTTGCGCTGTTCACGCCATTGCCAAACAACAGCGCCCACAAACCGTTGTGCAGCCGACGGATGGCCGGCGTGCCATAGGTCTGACCCAGGTTGTTGCCGCACTGCATGGTGACGTTGACGCACGCCAGCGTGGTGCTTGACCACTCGCCCTTCACCAGCGATGAGGCGTTGGTTTCACTGAATTGCGTGGGATCGGTCGCATCGAGCGCAAAGATGGCGTTGCCACCTGGGCCAAGGCCGCCGACCAGCCAGGTATGCCAGGCGTTCGCGTAATAAAGATCGCCGGCGTAGGGCGTCGCATCGACAAAGAAATTGTGGGCGTAGAGCGGCGACGAGAAATCAAGCGCGGGTGTCATCGGATCATGAATGGTCTTGAGCACCGCATTCGGCGCATAAGCGATGACCTCCTTGCCGTCGTTGCGAGTGGGGACAAAATTGCCAAAATTGCCCGCGCCTGATCCTGTGCCATCGTAGGCGCCCGCTTCAAAGCCGTGCAGGATGCCGTCGTTCGCGCCGACAAACACGACATTGAGGCGCTTTGCCGCTCCTTTGGCAAAACTCGAGTAGGTGTTCGGCCCGCTGTTTTCGGGCGGGGTCACCGCTTTTGAGCCCAGCAATTGGTCGGACCAGACATCCCCGTAGGGGGCAGCGGGCGGGCCCGACCACGTCGGGCTCGAGTCGACGATGTCGCCTAACACGCCCGTGCGATCGCGAAAGGGTCCAGACTGACTGATCTCCCCTTGCCGATCGCCTCGCAAGTAGGCGAGCCGGGTCTTGCCCAGACCGTCTGCAGCATTCAATGCGGTCTGTTGCGATTTCGCGAGGCTTGCCCATTCCAGGGGCGTGCCGAGCTGCGCCGTCGGATTCCAGGTGATGATCGTGCGGGCACTCGAGGCCTCTGCGTTATTTGTGCCGCTCGTCGCGGCGCAGTTTCCCCCGGTAAGCACGCAGTTGGCATCCCAATTGGCGATGGTCGCAATCGAGAGTTGCTGCGTCGACGCGTTATAGACCAGGTTTTCCGCCGTCAGCTGGCCCCACGCATTGTCGGAGTGCGCAAACGCCAAATAGACTTGTGATCCGGCCTGGACCTGGCCGCTTTGCTGCGTGTTGGTCCCAGCCGATGTCGTCGTGGTATCGGCCGGAGTGGCCTTGAAACAAGTAATCTCGTGGACGTTGTTATATCCACCTACGGACGCGGCGAAGCCGAAAATGAAGGACTTCGGCACAGTCGCGTTATCCGGGGAAAGCGACGCGATCGGCGCCTGGTTGAGGATCGGTCTGAACGTTCCGCCGTTATAGCTATAGGAAAAACTCAGAAGGCCGTTTTGGGTCAAGATCAATTTGTAGCTGATCGGGGTTGCCGCAAGGCGCGTCGTCGCCGCCTCGTCAGCCAGGGGCTTGGTACTTGGCAGCACGACATAGCCGCCAGGAATTGCGGGATACGCTGCAACGTGGATGCCTGTATTCCTTGCCGAAGACGCGCTGTAATCCCAAAGCGTGCCCGAGGCGCAGGTCGACTCGACCGCTTGCAACCGAGATTGACTCGACAGCGTCGCGGGGTAGTAAGCCGGGTAGTTGGCATTCAGCCACGCCCAGGACACCGTGCCTGCACCGCGCAGGCCGATTCGATTGCTCTGGGGGCCTGGGGTCAAGCCATTGACGCTGTTGGTGCTGGCCAGAAAATTGCCGTATTCGTCGATTCCGAGTCCGAGGTACCCGGCGGTGATCCCATCGGCGTCGTTCGTGCCCCCATGCGTACAGGTATAGCCGAGCGTGCCGCCCGTGCCCCCGATGTCCTTGATCGTGCGCGCGCCATCGGCCAGGATGAAACTCATGCCGTCAGCACCGGTACCGCCGCCGCTATCGCCGCCGTACGTAACCGAGGTGAACGTCACCTGGAGTCCGGCCTCGGCCGGGAAAGGGTTGGGCGAGAGGATCGCGCCATTCTGGTCATACGACGACGTACCGTTGGTCAGCCGCAAGGCGCCGTTGCCCGCGACATCGGGCAGCGTCGCAGTGGCCCCGCCAACCAGCGTGTTGTTCTGGTAGTACGGATTTCCGACACACGCCGGAATCGATCCGGGGGCATTGTTGCCGGCGGTCAGACAGGCTCCGCCGAAGACCGTCCAGGGGAGCGACGACGCGCTGCCGGTGAAATCGTCTTGCACAATGACACCCTGGGCATGAGCGAGTGTGGCAAAAAGGAGCTGCGCACACCCGATCGCGAACCATTTCACAATGCGATTCATCACAGACGTCCCAGCGAGGTCGTTCCCGTCGTCACGCCAAAGGTGGATTGGACAACGGCCATCGTTGTCGGCGCGCCGCCATAGCCAACGCCCGTCACCTCGAACAGGGCTCGTCCGTCTGCAGCGTAGCCAACGCTGCGAATGTAGAGCTGCGGCGACAAGGCGTAATTGGTGTTGCCACTCGCATCCAGTCCCCCGCCGGTGGCAACCGTCAGGTTGGGTGGCGTGTAGGTCATGCCGGCGGTGAGCGGTGTGACCGGCAGCGGCAGCGGGTCCTTGCATATCTGCACGGGCGCAGCAGCGCCCTGCGAGGCGTTGGTCGTCAACAGCGTTGAACACGCCACAGGCGCTTGCGTGCTGTGGCCCTGGGACAGCCACCACTCGCCAAAGGCAAGGGCGCTTTGCGCCGCCTGGAAGGCGCGCTGCTTGTCAGCGGCGTTGCCCGCCTTTTTCTCGAGAAGTCCGACGTTGCGAAGCATGGCAATGGCCATGAGGGCAACAAGAACGGTGAGCAACAATGACAGAACAAGGATGAATCCTCGTGGTGCGTGCTTAGGACCAGGTGGACTGGCGTACCTCTTCATGTGATCTCCTGGATCCGGTTTTCGATGGCAATGACCCGCGACAACGAGAACGTCGGCGGCTGGCCGGGGCTGCCGGCCTGGGGATTCACGAAAGTGAGCGTCACAAGAACCGACAGGACCTTGCTCCACGAATTGGCCGACGTCACGGCATCTGCTGTCATGTATTGCGTGACCGAGCCCGTCGAGCTCGTGTCAATGCCGTAGGCAATCTGGATGTTCTGCACGCCCTCTAGCGGCGTGCCGACACCCCCGACGAGCGGCTGGGCCGGGCCGTTCGAGACCTGGCAGGTGAGTTGGTTTTGCGCAACCGCAAACAGATCGACTGCGAGTCCATTTGTGGCTCCTATAGCGCCCGAGGTCCCGAGGCAATCAATGGTTCGTGCAGGTGTCGCCGTGTCCGGTACGAACCGGATCGTGATCGTGTCAGGTGCCGTAGACGATGTGTGCGTGCCAAACACCACCTGCCCTGCCGCGCTGAAAGGTGGACTCGGCGGGAAGGCGGAAGACTGGGTCATGCTCGTTGGCGACGGAAAAAATCCCGCGGACTGAATCGAATTCGACAGGATCGTCATCGCAACGCGCTCGTCATCTTGCAACTGCGACCATCCCTGCTGCGCCGCGAGCGTCGTGCGCACTGTGGCAAAGACAACGTACACGGCCACGAGCAGGAACAATCCCAACACCAGGGCAACTAGCAGCTCGATCAGCGTGAAGCCGCGCTGCTGCCTGCGCATGGCGTTCACGGTTGCACCACCTGGGAATAGGAACGGGTGATTGGTGCTGCGCTGGCCTGTGCGCTGTTGTTGTTGATCGCCACATTCTTTTCCTGCCAGGTCAGCGTGACGAGACAGTTCACGGGGCCCGATCCAGGCACTGCGCAGGCAATTGAAGCGCTCGGCTGAACGAAGGCTCCAGACTGAGTCGCGCCGGATTTGGTCAAGCCGGCGGCCCAGGTACTGACGTCATAGGCTGCCATCGCCAAGGGTGTACACGGCGTCACGCTGGTGCCTGAACCGGAGGCAAGACAGTTTGAGCTCTGTGAACTCAAAACGCCCGAGCTGCTGCTCGCCAAGGCGGGACAAGGCGTCGGCGCCGTCACCTGATTGATGAACACCTGCCCGGCAGCAGTCGTTGCCACGCAAACCGTGCTTGCCGTGGCGGCAACGCCCCAATAGGCATGATTGGCCGACATTGCGGCGGCAAGACTCGAGACTTCGATGGCAGCGAGCGCGTGGTACCTGGCAACCGTCGTGTTGTTGACGGAGACCGCCTGCACGCCGGCAAAGCCCAGCAATGCGGTCGAGATGATGAGAATCGATATCATCACTTCGATCAGCGAGAAGCCGCGTGAAGCGTGTGCTGACGACGTGCGCATCAGACGCACCCCGCCGTCCCGGGCGTCGCCAGGGCCAGAAAGCCGACGACCGAAAGAGAGATGCACCTCGAATAATTCGGCGTGTTCTGGTAGTCGTGAAATGCAAAGCTTTCGGCGTTTGCGACCGCCGAAAAACCTTCGCGATTGAAACTCACCGATGAGATGCTCGGGGTGGCCACGACCGTATCACTGACTGCGCCGCCAGCGAAGGGCTGCTGCTGGCGCAAAAGCACATCACCCTTGGTCGGGTCGTAGGCTCCGCTGCCACCGACATCAGAAAATACGATCCAGCCATTTTGCCAACTGGACGATGCTCCGCATGTCGGCGGATTTGCATTTGGATCCGCAATCGTGCAAACCACGACTGTCAGTCCTTGCCGCACGGATTCCGAGCGCGCGTACTGAAAGTCGCCCATCAGCGCGCCGATCTCGCTCGAGATCCGGTTCCTGGTCGTGACAGACCGGTAAGAAGGGACGGCAACGCTAGCCAAAACTGCGATGATCGTGATGGCGATCATCATTTCCACTAAACTGATTCCGGCGCACTTTCGCATAAGAAATTCTCCGGCAATGCCAACGATCGAGAAGTCGGGCTTGATCTTGGTTACGTGCAGGTTAGCCGACGGGTTTCCGTCGCATTTGACGGAACAATGACTATTCGATGACGTTCAGGCGCGAGTTATGACGCGCGCGGATTTGACCCGGTCAGGCCAATCTAAAGGGGCATCCGGGACAGCTGCGTCGCCTTGACGGGCGCGGATTGGGCGCCGCGCCTGCGAGGGGTCGGGGGCCGCACTCTACGGGCGATCGCATGCAAACGAGAGCAGGATCAGCCGCAAGTACGCTTGCGATGAAACGCTTGTGCCTGGGCGGCGAAGCGCTGGTTCAGCGCTTGCCAGCCTGCCGTGGCAGCCGCTCGATATTGCCAATCAGTGCATGCGGTTGCGTCTGAGGGTCTCGCTCTCGAACAACTCGACTGGGGTTGGCGGACTGAAAAGATATCCCTGGTAAGCATCGCAGCCGCTCTCCTGCAGGAACTGGCGCTGACCCTCACTTTCCACTCCCTCCGCGATGACCGACAGCCCGAGCGTGTCGGCGAGCAGGATGATGATGCGGGAGATATCGCGGTGATGAGGATTCGTCAAGATTTCCTGAACAAACACGCGATCGATCTTCAGTTCGTTAAGCGGCATTCTTTGCAGATAGAAAAGCGACGAATAGCCGGTGCCGAAATCATCAAGCGAGAAGCCGATACCCACCTCTTTGAGCATCGCCATTTTGGAGATCATGCCTTCTATGTCTCTTGCGACCAGGCTCTCGGTGACTTCAAGCTTGAGCTTGCGAGGATCCGCACCGGTCTCATTCACCACGGCAAGGACGGTGCTGACAAAATCAACCGCGTTGAATTGGCGCACACTCACATTCACCGACAACGAGAGTCGGCTAAACACCGGATGATTCGCCCAGTGCTTGAGTTGGGTACAGGCGGTGCGCAAGGCCCAGCCTCCAAGCTGCAGGATCAGCGCACTTGATTCTGCGACCGGAATGAATACGTCGGGCATGATCATGCCGCGTTCCGGATGCTGCCACCTCAAGAGTACCTCTGCGCCCAGCACGCGGCCTTCCACCGAGACCTGGGGCTGGTAGAACAGGCGCAACTGCTCCGCCTGAACCGCCTTGCGAAGCTCCCTCTCGAGGTCAAGGCGCTGGTCCACCGTGGTTTGCATATTCAGGTCGAAGAAGCGCAGTGTGCTGCCCCCCATCGACTTGGCTTCATACATGGCCAGGTCGGCCTGGCGAAGAACACTCGCCGCGCTTGGGTCGGAGCCATCGATCAGAGTGACACCGACACTGGCCGTAAGCACGTGGCTATTTCCGGCAAGGACGTAGGGCTGACCTAAGCTATCGAGGATGATCTCCCCGATTTGCTCGGCTTCGACCGCCGCATCGCGTACGGACACCGGCAAGTGCTCAAGCAGCACGATAAATTCGTCGCCCCCGAGTCGGCCAACGCTATCTGCATCCCTGACATTCGCCCTGAGCCGTTCCGCAACCATTTTCAGCAAGGCATCTGCCGCGTCATGCCCCAACGTCTCGTTATAGATTTTGAAGCTATCAAGATTGACCAACAGCAAAGCCGCGTATCGCCTGCTTCGCGATATCCCGCGAATCGCCTTTTGAATCTGTTCAACCAGGAGCTGGCGGTTGGGCAGGCCCGTCAAACCGTCGAAAAATGCGAACTGATAGGCCTGCTGTTCGAGAAGCTTGCGCTCGGTGAGGTCCATGTTGGTTCCAGCGACCCGCAGCGGCTGCCCGTTCCCGGAACGCAGGATCAAGCCGCGCGACAGGATCGGCACGTAGTGACCATAGGCGTGCAGGAGCCGGAACTCGATCTCAAATGACGACGAGCCATCTTCCAGGGCGCGCTCGTACTCATCGATCGCGCGGGCCCTGTCCTCGGGATGCAAGTAGTCCCTCCAGCTATCCAGGCTTGCTGGAGTCGACGCGGGGTCGCGGCCAAGCATGGACCACCAGCGCGACGAAAAATACTGAACGCCCGTGACCAGGTCGACATCCCAGGACGCGTCGTTGGAGCCTTCGATCACGAGTCGAAGTCGCTCCTCCGATTCATAGAGGGCCCGCTCGACGGACTTGAGTCGCGTGATATCCGTGAAACTCACGACTGCTTCGACGACCTCGCCCTGGTCATCGAGAACCGGCTCGGCATTGCAGATCAGCCAGATCAGCTGCCCATCGCTTTGCCTGCGCAGGCCGACGATGAGGTCTTCGACGATTTCTCCACCGAAAAGCGCCCGCGTGGCCGGGTATTCATCGACTGGCATGGGCGAGCCGTCTTCTCGACAGAATGCCCAGCGCGGATCATCATTTTGTACGCCTAGCAATTGGTCGGGGGGCCACCCGAGCAATCCTGCAGCTCTTTCATTGGCGTAGCGGATGCGCGATGTCCGTTCGTGCACGACGATGCCCGCACGCAGGCGGTTGAGCACGGTCCCGAACTGAGCTTTTTCTTCTGTCATGGTGTTCGCTGCCTGGCAGAGCGGGTCGGTCTAGGTGCCCAACGAACTGGCCATTTGATCCGCCGAGCCTGCGGGCCGGGATAAGCCCGTTACCTTGTTCCTCGCCCCATTGTCTCAAAGGTCGCAGCCTCGGCCAATTCGCCAGACGAGCAGGCGGCCCTTCTGCCCGATGCTGCGCGAGAACGACGCTGCAATCAGCAGCGATCGCCGCTGGCCAGGCGGCTCTGGCACGTCCGCATCGAATGCACCTGCCGATACTCGCGATTACCGCTTAGGGGTTTCCCTGGACTTCGCAAGACGGCCCTTGCGCATCAGGCGAGGCGCAATCCCGGGACTTCGGCTTCAGCTTCGTCATCGCGCACCTCGCGGGGCGATGGCAGCGACTGTCCATTTTGTACTGCGCGGATGATGGCATTCAACGTCTTGGGGTCAACCGGTTTCGTGATGTGCAGATCGAAGCCGGCTGCAATGGTTTTCTTGCGATCGAGTTCCTGCCCCCATCCGGTAATCGCAATGAGCGTCGCGCCAGCTCCATGCGGCAGCGCTCGGATATGGCGAGCTGCGTCGAGCCCGGACATGCGTGGCATGCCGACATCGAGCAAGACAAGTTCGGGCCTCGCGCGGCCGAAAATCTCAAGTGCCTGAAGACCATCAAAGGCAACGTGAACGTCATGTCCTGCGAGCCGAAGCAATTCGGCAAGCGTCTCGGCTGAATCACAGTTGTCATCAGCGATCAGCACCTGGGCCGCGCTGCCCAAGGCGGTCTGCCTTGGGCCACGCTCTTCACTGTCAGCGGACTCCAGATGGGGCAGGCTGCAGAGCACTTCGGGCAGGAAAGCTTCGAAGACGCAGCCGCGCCCGAGACCCTCACTTCGCGCCGTCAGTCGACCCCCGTGGAGTTCGACGATGCTGCGCGCGAGTGAAAGACCAATGCCAAGCCCGCCTTGCGAGCTTGTCAAGCCCTCCGGCGCCTGCACGAACATCTCGAAAATACTTTCAATGTGTTCCGCAGCGAGGCCGATGCCGGTGTCCCTGACCTTGATCGACACATCGGCACCGCTGACGGTCACATCCAGGAAAATTGTCGACTGCTCCTCCGAATACTTGGCGGCGTTTGCCAGGAGATTGGTAACCACCTGGCTGATTCTGAGACTGTCGACGTTAACGCCAAGGTCTTTCTCCGGCATCGCAATGACGATTTCCTGGCGCTTCGCATCGCGCAACGGTTTCGAAGTTTCGATCGCCGCATCGATGACGCCGCGCAGCGAGGCCTTGCTACGGCGTATCTGGACGGTGCCGCGCGATACCCGAGAAACGTCAAGGAGGTCCTCGAGCAACAGTGCCATGCGCTGCACCTGGCGTTCCATGATTTGCAGACTCTTGCGGCGCCTTATGTCGTCAAGGCCGGCGGTCTCGAGGATCATCACGGCCTGGCGGATCGGCGCGAGCGGACTGCGTAACTCATGCGCCAGGGTGGCCAGGAACTCGTCCTTGCGCTTGTCGGCTGCGATCAAGCGCTCCTGCTCAAGCCTTCTTTGTGCCTCGAGCTCCACCTGCGCTGCCGCCAGCTTTTCATCGAGGATCTTCCGTTCCGTGATATCGACCGTCGCCCCGTAAGCTCTCGAAAGACCACCCTTGGCATCGCGTTCCAGGGTAATGCGGGAAAGTAGCCAGCGCGTCTTGCCGTCTGGAAGCAACACGGTCATCTCGCGCTCGTAGCTCAAATCGCCCTGCGCGAGGCGCTCCTTGATCGAGCGGGCGCTGCCTTCACGATGTGCCTGGTCGAGACTGTCCAGCCACTCCTTAAGCGGTATCGGGCCATCGAACACCGGTCTTCCCAAAAGCCTGGAAAGCCCTGCTGAAATATAGGCCGTGCCAGCTGCATAATCGAGCTCGAACACGCCCATGCCGGTATTTTCCTGAGCCAGCAGCAGCCGCCTTTCTGTATCTGCGGCGCGCGCGGTGGCGACGCGAAGTCTGCCACCCAGCAGGGCGGCGCCAAACGTCAGCGCAAGGTAGAAGCACAGCGCCGTGACGTTTTCTGGCCGGCTCAACACCGATCGATCGGACTGCGACATGACGAGGAGCAAATTCACGGCGCCAATTGCAATGACAATCATCGCGGGACGCCGGCCAAGGCGCAGTCCGACGAAAAGCACAACCGGAACCAGGAGAAATGGAACCCGTCCTCCGACCAGGGGCTGGATCAACCACTGGCAGGTGGCTGCAGCGAGGCCCGCACCCGTGGCGAGTAAATAGGGGTGCCAGCGTCGAGAACCGACCGAGATCATGTGACGCATCCGGTCTTCCTGTTAGAAAAAGAATCGATCGCTGCGTCGTTGGCAGCCTGCAAAGAGACCTGCCCTCTACATTGATTGCGCACTGAATGCTTTCGAGCCTACTACAAAAGTTCAAGACCGAACAGAGTGCGTGCTGCGCACGAACCTGGCCCAGCAGTGGGGCCCGATTGGAGAGATCGACCGGGAATACTGTTTGCTGAGATCCTGGCGCCTGAAAATTCGTGAGGGCGAATACAAAAGCGTTCATCGCGGGGTATTTTTGCAGCGCCGAGGCGCCGCAGCGACCGATAGCGCACTCGAGTCCAAACATGAAATCACTTGCCCTGACTTATGGCGCCACGCTGTTAACTCTGGCGATCCTCGACCTGTCGTACTTGAGTACGATCGGCATCAGGCTTTTCAAGCGGCAACTTGGCCCCGGCGTGTTGCGTGAACGCCCCGTCGCCTTGGCCGCGCTGCTGTTTTATGTCATGTACTGCGCTGGTCTAGTCCATTTCGCGGTGCTGCCCAACGCCGGCAAAGACTTGGGTCCGCTCGCCATTGAAGGGCTATGGGTCGGCCTATTCGCCTACGGCACTTATGATTTGACCAACATGGCCACCTTGGAGAAGTGGACATGGACACTGGTCATAGCCGATATGATCTGGGGCGGCGTGGTGACGGCTCTTGCGAGCGCTGCGGGCGGCTACGTGAGTTTGCAGATGGGCTAGATTTCTGCCCCAGGCTCGCCCCGCGAAATCACCCGAGATTCCAGGAGTTGCCGACGTCGCTGATCACGGCGCAAGGGTGCGCAGATCGTCTAGCGTCTGCAGCAGGCCATGTGTTACCCGCTCGAGCTTGCGCTCCATCGGCTTGAGCGATCCGGCGATGGTGACGACGTAAATCGAGCCGTGCAGCGTGAAAATCCCCGAGACCGTGAGCGAATCCTCGACAGTCTCCTCGTTGTTCAAAAACCAGCCGCGTTGCGCCGACACCTTGAGCTCACGCTGAAGTTCCGCCTTGCGGGTGACTGTGCGCGGTGTCAGGGGCACGAGCCTGGTGTGGGAGAAGAACTCGGCGAGCGCATCAGGATCAAGCGTCGACAGCACGGCCTTGCCCGCGGATGAAGCATAGAGACTGCGCACGTGATCGCCTGGCTTTAGCGCCAGGCGCAAACGCTTCTCCGCGTGCAGGACCGCGAGGTAGACGATCGACAGGCCATTGGCCTTGGCCAGGAATACAGATTCATCGAGATGGTCGCGCAACTTCGTCAATGCCGGCGCGATACGGGCGAGCGCAGCATCGTGCTCAACGATGATTCTGCCAAGTTCCAGCAAGCGTGCAGTTGGATAAAAACCGGCCCGCGCCCGCAATTCGTACAAAAAGCCGCGCTCTTCCATGGCGCGCAGCACGCCGTGGCAGCTCGAAGGTGGAATGCCCAGGATGCGCGACAACTCGGTTAGCGACAGGGGCCGCTTTTCCTCGGCAAACGCCTCGAAGAAATCCAGCACGCGAAAAACAATTTTTGACATCGATCATGCACCGGGTGAGTTGCGCAGCATCGCGGCCACGTTGACGGCGACGGCGCGCCTTGCGGCCGGCTTGACGCGCCCCGCCGTCCCGCATAGTATTTCATACAGGAGAATTGATTTTCATGGTAGTGAAAAATAATAATGCGCCAGGAAACGCCCTGCCGCTTGCGGGCATCACCGTGGTCGAGTTCGGCCACAGCGTGGCTGGCCCGTATGCAGGGCAGATCCTGAGTGATCTCGGCGCCGAAGTCGTGAAAATAGAAAAGCCCGGAGGCGACGATGCGAGGCGCTGGGGTCCGCCCTACCTCGATGGCGTCGGCGCCACATTTCAGGCGCTCAATCGCAACAAGCGCAGCGTCGTCGCCAGCCTTCGCGAACCCCAGGTGGTGAGCAAACTTATGGACTACATCGACGCGCACGCCGATGTGGTACTGCAGAACCTTCGCCCCGGGCAGGCCGATGAACTCGGACTTGGCGCGAGCGAATTGCGAAAGCGCAAACCGACGCTGATCTACTGCAACATGGGTGCCTTCGGCGATAAGGGGCCGCTTAAGCGCCACCCCGGCTACGATCCGCTGATGCAAGCCTTTGGCGGCATCATGAGCGTGGTTGGCGAGCCGGGCCGCCCGGCCGTGCGCGTTGGGCCCTCGATCATCGATTCAGGCACCGCCATGTGGGCCGCACTTGGCATCGTGTCGGCCCTTTATCGCTTGCGCGAGACCGGTGTCGGCAGCGTTGTCGACGTTTCGCTCTTCGAGACAGCCGCTGCATGGATGACCGTGCCTGCGGCCCAATACAGCGGTGGCGGCGAGTTGCCAAGAAAGGCGGGTTCTGGCCAGGTGGGCATCGTGCCGTACCGGGCCTACCAGACGCTCGACGGCGAACTGGTCGTAGCCGCGGGAAACGACGTCACGTTCCGACAATTCTGCGCGGCAATTGGCCATCCCGGATGGAGCGATCAAGCCGAGTTTGCGAGCAATCACGCCCGCGTCGTGAATGCCGAGACGCTTTATGGACTGATCGAGCCGGTGATGCTGACAAAGACCAGCAAGGACTGGTCGGCGCAGTTCGAGGCCTTCGGCGTGCCCTGCGCTCAGGTACAGAACATTGCCCAGATGCTCGAGCACGAACAGACCGTAGCGCTTGGCATTTACCAGGACGTACCCGGCTCGACATCGAAGCTCATGGGGCTGCCCATCTCCTTTGATGGCGAGCGACCGCGGCCACGCTCGGCAGCACCCGCGCTTGGCGCCGATAACGCGATGATTTTTGCCGCTTGCGAGAAGCAGCGCAGCGGGCATATCTGATGACGCTTCCGAACTACGCGACCATCGCAGTCGAGCTTCATGGCGAGCATGTCCTGATCGCAAGGCTTAACCGGCCCGAGGTGCTCAACGCGATCAACACGCAGATGGGTCACGATCTGCTGGCGCTTTGGACCTGGCTTACGGTCGATGCCGGCCCGGTCCGCTGCGTGGTTCTGACCGGCGCAGGCGATCGCGGCTTTTGCGCTGGCGGCGATTTGAAAGAACGCAATGGCATGAGCAACGAAGCCTGGCGCTTGCAGCACGAATTATTCGAGCGCGGCGCAGTGGCCTTGTGGGACTGTCCGGTTCCTGTCATCGCCGCCGTCAATGGCGCGGCCTTCGGAGGCGGCCTTGAGACTGCCCTGTCGTGCGATTTCATCTATGCCGCAACCCATGCCCGCTTCGCGCTGACCGAAGTGCGCCTTGGCATCATGCCCGGTGCAGGCGGCACGCAAACCCTGCCGCGCGCCGTCGGTGTGCGGCGTGCCAAGGAACTGATCTATGCCGCCCGGCCTTTCTCGGCCGAAGAGGCAAAGCGTTGGGGCATGGTCAACGAGCTGTGCGCGCCCGCCGATCTGATGGCGCGCGCCCTGGCAACGGCGCAGGCGATTGCCGAGAACGCCCCCATGTCGATCCGCCAGGTGAAAAGGGCGATGCGCTATGGCGCGGAGATGGACCTGGCAAGCGCCTACCGCTTCGAAATCGAAGCCTATGGCCGCCTTGTGACGAGCGAGGACCGCATCGAAGGGGTGACGGCATTCAATGAAAAACGCAAAGCCAACTTCAAGGGGCACTGACACCTGATGGAGACGACGCCAAGCC
>Ga0116229_10001397_pt1 | contig 37688 bp, 31 predicted proteins | sample S1TSphgellanicum_3_FD_87313 | JGI IMG/M metagenome (GOLD analysis project Ga0116229, IMG submission 87313) | Host-associated microbial communities from peat moss isolated from Minnesota, USA - S1T2_Fc - Sphagnum magellanicum MG | ecosystem: Host-associated > Plants > Peat moss > Unclassified...
CGGTTCCACCATTGGTGCCGACCTGCGGCGCCTCGCCGCTGCCGAGCGGCTTGAACATGACGTTTGCCGGGTCCGCCGCCGCCAGTGTTCGTTGCAGCAAGGGCGCGTCTTGCCGGGCCAACGCCCATGCTTCGGCGTGGGCCGCCGACGCTTCCGCGTCGGTTTCGCGGGCAATGACGAAGGCCGACATGGCGAAGGCGAGTGGCGCGCCGGTGCGTGGCCGGGCGCGGGCGTCGGTGACGAGCGCGGTGATATTGGCCAGGCTCTGGCCATTGAGAAACCAGACATCGGCGAGTTCGGCGGCCAGCGCGCGGGCCGGCTCCGATTCGCCACCGGCATAAATCGGCGGCCGCGGCCGAAAGCGGCCGGCCGGGCGCAGCTTCATGCCGTTCAGGTTGAAATGGCGGCCCGAGAAATGCACCGTTTCGCCGGCCATGAGGTCGCACACGACGCGTAACCATTCGGCGCCGTAAGCGTAGCGCTGGTCGTGCTCGGCGAACGGAATGCCTGAGCGTTCGAATTCCGGCTTGTACCAGGCGTTGACAAAATTGATGGCAAAGCGGCCGTGGCTGATTTCCTCGATCTGTGTCGCCATCTTCGCCAGCACCGCCGGATTGAACAGGGCCGGCTTGATGGCGGCAATGATTTCAATACGCTCGGTGACGGCGGCGAGCGCCGCACACGCGGTCCAGGTCTCGAGCTGGCCCAGTTCATCATCGCGTACGTGGAACAAATGTTGAGCAACCAGGGTGCTTTCGAAGCCCAGGGCTTCGGCTTGCTGCACCAAGCGGCGATTGCGGTCCCAACTTGCGTCGGGCGGGTCGTCCGGATGGAAGAGAGAGCCGGTGGCACCCGATACGAGCGCCCATATTCCAAAGCGTGGCGGCATGGTTCTTCACGTAAGAAGGAAGTAGGGCCAATCCCCCGTGCCACCGCGCACGGGCGCACCGTATCTTTCTGCTTACCCTAACAAATACCAGAGCCGAAAAAGCTGCGTCTCGGCAAAATTCTGGCGCCGCAGCCCTGTGTGGCGCAGGGCGCGCAGCCGCAGAGCGGTGCCGTCGGACAGGCCGGCCAGTATCATGTTGAGGGCCTCGCGCGCTTCGGGGGAAAGCAACTCCGGCTGCGCGCTGAGTGCACTCGTATGCTGGCGGAAGGTGCGCATGAACACGCCGGGGCCGCGCCGGACGGCGGCCAGCGCGCGCTTGCCGGGGGATAGCGGCACGCCCACTGCATTTTGGCGGTGCTGCCGGTAGAGCACCGTTGGTTTCTCGTCCATCAGCACGCGGCCGCCGGCGGCGGTGACCACGAGGTAGGCCCACCAATCATGCAGGGTTCCGGCCGGCTCGCGGCTGGCTGCGATCAGCCGCACCGCCGCGGCGTTGAGCATGACGGTGCAGCCGGTGGCGATGTTCTGGGTGAGCGCCTGGGGGAAACCGGGGGGTTCGAGCAGCCTGGCGCTGAGCCCGATCGGCTGCAGGGCGGCGTCCACCAGCGATTGCCGGGCGCAGTAAAGCGCCGGCGCCTTCGCATCGACCCGGCTGAGCGCGGCAACGCCGCGGGCGAGCTTGTCGGGAAGCCACACGTCATCCTGGTCGGCAAAGGCCACCAGGCTGTCTTGCGGAGCGCGCCGCAGCAGAGTGAGGAAGCTGGCGGTGATGCCGATGTGGCCGCGATTGTCGGAGCAATCCACCACGCGGCTCTCGGGCTGCGCGGCGGCGAAGGCGCTAATGATGCCAGCGGAGCCGTCGGCCGAACCGTCGTCGCGCCAGTAGAGGCGCCAGGCGGGACCGGCCAGGCCAAGAAAGCTGTCGAGTTGCTCCGGGAGATAGGCGGCGCCGTTCCAGGTGGACAGCAGAATGGCGACGCGGGGGGGCTTCATCCTTTGCCCTAGGACACCATGGCTGGTGTGTTGCAGGCTGGCGTGTTGCAGGCTGGTGTGTTGTTGCAGATGGCGGCGACGGCGCGACGCAGGCTGGTCTGCCACGGCGGCAGGCGGGCGCCGAAGCTGCCGGCCAGCTTGCCGCAATCCAGCCGGCTATCGGCGGGGCGCCGTGCCGGCGTCGGCCAGTCGGCGGTGGCGATGGCGTCCACCGCAGGGACTTTCCAGCCGCGTGGCCCGGCTGCCTCGAAAATGGCGGTGGCGAACCCGTGCCAGGTTGTCTCGCCGCTGCCGGTGGCATGGTAGATGCCGCCTTCCGCGTCGCCGCGCAGCATGGCTTCTGCGACTGTGAGTACGGCGGCGGCGAGGTCATCGGCGTTGGTCGGCGTGCCGCGCTGGTCGGCCACCACGCGCAGGCGGTCCATGCGTGTGGCGGCATTGAGCATGGTGCGCAGGAAGTTCTTGCCGGTTTCGGCATAGACCCAGGCGGTGCGCAGGATGACGGCGCCCGGCAGGGCCGCCAGCACGGCTTGCTCGCCGGCCAGCTTGGTCGCGCCGTAAACGCCGGTCGGGTTCACCTGGTCGGTCTCGACATACGGCGCGCCCTTCTCGCCGTCGAACACGTAATCGGTGGAGACGTGGATCAGCCTGGTATTATGCCGCGCGCATAGGGCTGCCAGGTGTCCCGGTCCTGAAGCATTGGCACGGGCGGCTGCCTCGGGTTGGGATTCGGCCAGATCGACGGCGGTCCAGGCGGCGGCGTTGACCACCAGGGCGGGCGCCTCGCCGTTGAAAAGTGCGTCCAGCGTGGCTGTGTCGTCGAAATCGAATTCCGGGCGGCCCACCACGCGGACGCGGTGTGGCGCAGCCTTTGCGAGGGCTGTCGCCAGTTGGCCGCTGCCGCCGGTGACCAGAAGTGTGGTCATGCGACGAACCATTCGGAGGCGGCGTGCCAGGCCGGCAGTATCTGGTCCTTGTCCGACAGCACTGCCTGGCCGCCCGGTAGGGGCCAGGGCAGTTCCAGGGTCGCGTCATTCCAGATCACGCCCCGCTCCGCGGCACGGTCGTAGAGGCTGGTCACCTTGTAGAACACCTCGGTATCGGGTTCGAGGCTGCAAAAACCGTGCAGGAATCCCGGCGGCACCCAAAGCTGAGCGAAGTTTTCGGCCGACAGTGTTGCCGCCGCCCACTGCCCGAAGGTGGGGCTGCCGGCGCGCGCATCGACCGCGACATCCCAGATTGCGCCGCGCAGCACGCGCACCAGCTTGCCCTGGACGAACGGCGCGACCTGGCAATGCAAGCCGCGCACGGTGCCGGCGGCGGCGGAAAAGCTCTGATTGTCCTGCACGAACGCCACGTCGATGCCGGCGGCCTCCGCCAGCCGTGGCGCCACGAACGTTTCGGCGAAGTAACCGCGCGCGTCGCCGAACCGCCGCGGCGTGATGAGTTTCACGTCAGGAATGTTCAGAGTCTGAACCTGCACCGATGTCTCCGCCAGAAGAAGTAGTTCTTTTTGAAGAAAAGAACCAAGAAACTCTTGATTTGTTAAGTTCGTTGCCGAGAGAGAAAGATGCCGGATTTGGCGCGCACGCCCGCTTTGTTCTTAAGTGCTGCCAGGCTCAACATAACTTCTTTTTTTCAAAAAAAGTGCTGCCGTCTTCTACGCATGCACCCCATCCGCGAGGTCATGCAAAAGCCGTCCAAGCTCGGTCTTGCCCAGGCGCTTGGCGTGCGAGCGCAAGGCGGGACAATCGATGAAGCCCATGCGGAAGGCGACTTCCTCGGGGCACCCCACCAGCAGGCCTTGCCGGCTCTGGATTGTCTGGACGAACGCGCCGGCCTGCAGCAGGCTGTCGGGCGTGCCGGCGTCGAGCCAGGCGCAGCCGCGGCCGAGGCGCTCCACCTGAAGTGATCCGTCCTCCATATAAAGGCGGTTCAGGTCGGTGATTTCCAGCTCGCCGCGGGCGCTGGGCTTGACGCTGCGGGCGAATTCGGTGACCCGCGCGTCATAGAAATAGAGGCCGATAACTGCCCAGGGACTTGGCGGGTCCTTCGGCTTTTCGATGATTTCGGTCACGCGTCCGCTGTCGTCGAACACCGCCACGCCGTACCGCTCGGGATCCCGCACCTGATAGGCGAACACGGTGGCGCCATCCGGCCGGGTCGCCGCGGCGCGGAACGTCGCCGAGAGATGCTCGCCAAATATCAGATTATCGCCCAGGACGAGGGCACATGGCGCGCCGGCGAGCCATTCGTCGGCGATCAGGAAGGCCTGGGCGATGCCCTCGGGCCGGGGCTGCTCGGCGTAGGAGAACCGCATGCCGAGGGCCGCGCCGTCGCCCAACAGGCGGCGGAATTGCGGCAGATCCTCCGGCGTGGAGATGATCAGGATGTCCTGAATGCCTGAGAGCATCAGCACGGTGAGCGGATAATAGATCATCGGCTTGTCGTAGACCGGCAGCAATTGCTTGGACGCCGCCAATGTCATCGGGTGCAGCCGGGTGCCGGAACCGCCGGCGAGCACGATGCCCTTCATATGCATGTCTAAAAACCCTCGCGTGGCGGGAGCGGGCGACTGCCCCCGATGAATGAAGCCGCGGTGTGTCAAGCGGCGGTGCCAAGCCTTTGGCCCGAATACGCGCCGGCTCGGATTGATTCCCACCACGGCCGGTGATCGAGGTACCATTGCACAGTTTGCCGCAGGCCGCTCTCGAAATCGTGTGCGGCGTGCCAGCCGAGCCCTTTTTCCGCGTGACCGGGCTCGATTTCATAGCGGAAATCGTGCCCCGGCCGATCGGTGACGAAGCGGATCAGGCGTTCGCGCGGGCCGGCGGGGTCGGGCAGCAGCCGGTCCAGCACGGCGCAGATGGCGCGCACGACATCTATATTCTTACGTGGCTGCCGGGCACCGATGCAGTAGGTTTCGCCGACGCGGCCGCGTTCGACGACGGCGACGAGAGCCTCGGCGTGGTCCTCCACGAACAGCCAGTCGCGCTCGTTGGTGCCGTCGCCGTAGACCGGCAGGGGGCGGCCTTCGAGCGCGTTCAGCATCACCAGGGGGATCAGCTTTTCGGGGAATTGCCAGGGGCCGTAGTTGTTGCAGGTGTTGCTGACGAGCGTTGGCAGGCCATAGGTGTGCTGCCACGCGCGTGCCAGGTGATCGGATGCCGCCTTGCTGGCGGAATACGGGCTGCGCGGGTCGTACGGGGTGGTTTCATTGAAAGGCGGGTCGCCGGCGCCGAGCGCGCCGAACACCTCGTCGGTGGAAATGTGGTGAAACCGGAAGGCGTCGCGGGCCGCGCCTTCCAAGGTGGCGAAATAGGCGCGGGCCGCTTCGAGCAGGCAGAAGGTGCCGACGACGTTGGTGCGGATGAAGTCGCCCGGGCCGTCGATCGAGCGGTCGACGTGGCTTTCGGCGGCCAGGTGCATCACCGCGCTGGGGCGGGTTTCGGTGAAGACGCGGCGCATGGCCTCCGCGTCGGCGATATCGGCGCGGACCAGGCGGTGGCGGGGGTGGTCGTGCGCTTCCTCCAGCGCGTCGAGCGATGCCGCGTAGGTCATCTTGTCGACGTTCACGATTTCATGATCCGTGTGCCGCAGCACATGACGGATGACGGCCGAGCCGATGAAGCCGCAGCCGCCGGTAATTAAAAGGCGCATTGTCAAAAGTTTTTCGCGTTCCGGTTGTGTATGCTGGGTGCATCCGGCCACGTTGTTGGCAAAAAGGCAACCAAAACCGGCTATAAGGCGCGATGTTTCCGCGTGCCAACCGATACGGGCGCGGGCTTTCACTGACTAGAAAGTGATGCGGCCAAGAAGGGTTCGTAACTGCCATGATGTTGTTTGCGATGAATTGGGTCGATCGGCCGGGGGGCGTATGAAACAGCTCTCGCCGGTGCGGGTGGATTGCCGCGTGACCCCGGATGGCATGGTGCACGCGGTGCTGCGCGGGCCCGGCGCCGTATCGCGCGAGCATGCGGCGGTGTCGCTGGATGGCGTGGTGCAGGCGGTGGTGCAATTGACGCCGGCGAAGCGCGCCCGGCATCTGCACTGGGCATTGCCGCGCCAGACGATTGCGGCGGAGCTCGACTTGCTGGGGGTGGAAGACGGCTCGACGCTGCTGGGCGCGGCCATCGGGTTGCAGCCCGTCTATGCGCTGCGGGCCGAACCGCCGAAGCTGCAGGGGTTGGTGCTGCAGGGCAGTTTCTCCGCCGCCGCCTTCCTGGCGGATTGCCTCGGGGTGGAATTGGTGGACGAGGCGCCGCCGGATGGGCAGACGCCGGATGGGCCGGCTTTTGTGGGCCAGACGTTGGCGCACCGGGTGCCGGGGCGCGACATTTGGCACTACAGCCTGCCGGTCGGGGTGCTGCTGGCGCCGGGACGTACGGCGACATATAAATTGCGGATCGGCGGTGCCGTGCTGCGATTGCCCGTGGTGACGTTGTCGCCCGCCGATCTCGGCTATGTCGGCTGCATGGATGTGGCGACTCCGCATCGGGTGGCGGGGTGGGCGATCAATTTGCGCGCGCCGGACCGGCCGGTGATGCTGGAAGTGGTGGTCGATACGGCGGTGGTGGCCACCGTCGCCGCCGACAAGCTCCGCCGCGATCTGCGCGGCGCGCGGCGGCTGGACGGGCGGTGCGGCTTCGCGGTGGACTTGCCCGAAGCCGAAGACCCGCATGCCCGCAAGCGCATCGGCGTGCGGCTCGCCGGTGAGCGCACCGAGTTGTCCGGCAGCCCTGTCGTGCTTGAGCCGATGCCTGATTTGCTCGGCCGGTTCGATACGCTGCACGGCATGTCGGCGCATGGCTGGGCGATGGACCGGGCGCATCCGGGCCGCAAGCTGATGGTGGAGGCGATCGGGCCGGGCGGCGAAGTGTTGGGCATGGCGCCGGCGAACAATTTCCGCGGCGATCTGTTGGGCGCCGGGCTGGCGGACGGGCTGTGCGCCTTCAAGATCGACCTGTCGGCGCATTTCGACCGGCTGGTGGGGCGGGATATCGCGGTGCGGATTGCCGGCACGGATGTGCGGCTGGCCGGCTCGCCGATCCGCATCATGCCGAATGGCAACATGCAACGTTTTCTCCGGCGGCGGGATGTGTTTGCGAGCAAGCCGGGCGTGTTGCCGCGGCTGAAGCGGGCGCTGACGCATCGCGCCGGCACGCGCGGCATTTCCATCATCATGCCGGTGCACAACACGCCGCGGGCGTGGCTGTCGGAGGCGCTGGAGAGCGTGCGGCACCAGTTCTGCGACAACTGGGAACTGATCTGTATCGATGATGGGTCGACGGCGCCGCACGTGAGCGAATTGCTCGCCAGTTACGCGCGCAACGATGCCCGCGTGCGGGTGCTGAGTTCACCGCACAATGTCGGCGTGACGCGGGCGACGAATTTCGGCCTGCGTGCGGCGCGGCACGACTATGTGACGTTCCTGGATCATGACGATTATCTGGAGCCGGACGCGGTGTGGCAACTGATCCGCGCCGCCCAATTGACCGACGCCGATTTGCTGTATGGCGACGAGGTGCTGACCGACGAGAATTTGCGCGGCGTTCTGGAATTTCGCCTGCGCCCTGCGTTCAGCCATGATTTCTATCTCAGCCATCCGTATTTCGTGCACCCGATCTGCGTGCGAACCGAGATTGCGCGGGCGATTGGCGGCTGGGATGAAAACCTGGCGATTTCGGCGGATGTGGATTTCGTGTTGCGCGTGATCGAGGCGGCGAAGCGCGTGGCGCATGTGCCGGCGGTGCTGTACCGGTGGCGCACGCATCCCGCCAGCACCGGGCATGCCAAGCAGGACCAGGTGATGGCGGCCACGACCGGCGCGCTGCAACGCCATGTGGACCGGCTGGGACTTGGCGCGCGGGTAAGCGAAGGTCCCTGGTTCAACCAGTTCCGCGTCGATTGGCCTGCGAGCACCGGCAAGATTTTGATTGTGGTGCCGACGAAGAATGGCCGGGCCTTGTTGCAAACCGCGGTGGACAGCATCGAGCGCACGGCCGCGGGCGCGGACTACAGGCTGGTGGTGATCGACCATGAGTCCGACGATCCTGATACCCAAGCCTATTTGCGGGAGATCGGGACGCGGCACACGATTATGCCATATGCGGGGGCGTTCAATTTCTCGCGCATGAACAATCAGGCGGTCAAACGTCACGGGGGCGATTGCGAATTTCTCCTGTTCCTCAACAACGATATCGAGGCGACGCAGGATGGCTGGCTCGACCGGCTGCGCACCTTGGCGCGGCGGCCCGAGGTGGGCGCGGTTGGCGCGCTGCTGATGTATGTCGACAAGCGGGTGCAACATGCCGGCGTGGTGCTCGGCTTCAACAATTCGGCCGACCACGCGCTGCGCTTGCAGGAAGTGTTCCTCGACGATAGCGGGCGGCGCAATCTGGGCTATAATTGCGGCCTGACCAGCGTGCGGGAGTATTCGGCGGTGACGGCGGCGTGCATGATGATGCGCCGCGTGGTGTTCGAGCAGGTGCGGGGGTTCGACGAGAAATTCGGCATCGGCTTCAATGATACCGATTTGTGCCTGCGGGTGGGCGAGGCGGGATACCGGATTTTGTATGATGGTTATACGATGCTGTTTCATTACGAGTCCGCCACGCGGAGCCAGACCAAGCAGGTGTTTCATCCCTCCGATACGAAGCGCATGGTGAAGCGCTGGGGGAAGATGCTGGCAGAGGGAGATCCGTTTTACAATCCGAACCTATCGTTGCGGACGCAGGACCATGTGCCGCGGGAGGATGCGGGGTGCCGGATTACGAACCGGCCTCGGGTTACGGAGATCAGGTAGGGGTAGGAGGTATTTCTTTTTTGAAAAAAAGAAACAAAAAACTTTTGCTTTTTTGGTGATGGGGTTGCATGAGCGATCACCGTCATGATGGGGGTCGATATGCTGAAAACGTTGCTCGTTGCACTGGGAGTGCTTGCCTTGCCGGTGACGTGTCTCGCCGATAGTGGGGCGGATTACTGCGTAAGGAAGGGCGGGATCGTGCAGACGCGGATTCCGGAATACGGCACCAACGGGGGTTCACCGACTGTGCTCGCCGGGCCGCGCCAGTTCTGCCAGTTCCTGTCCAAGGACGGCACGACTCAGATCGACGTTCTGCTGACCACGCTGGTGGCCAGGCTGCCGTCGCTTGCGGCGCTCGCCTACTATGCCGAGGTGCCCTACAACGACCCGAATTGCGAGGGCAGTCCGGGTTCCTGCTACTGCTCGCAAATCGGCGGCACCGATCTGTTCGGCGGCATCAATGCGGCCGGCGGCGGCTGGGTGTTGAACACAAACGCCAACGACGTGCTGGATGCCTGCATTTTCCCCGATCTCTCCAGCATCGACACCTACGGACTGTTCTATCATTCCGCCGGGATCATAAGGGGCCGTAACCTCGACGGCAAATTGCGTTATAAAAATCCAAACTAAAAAACAAAAGTTTTTTGGTTCTTTTTTTCAAAAAAGAACTGCTTCCTGCCTTACTTATCCCGAAACGAAGCCCGCTTGTAAACACCAAGAATGCGGATTTCGCGGGAGAAGAAGGCGAGTTCCTCCAACGCGCGGCGGAGGGCGGTTTGTTCGGGGTGGCCTTCGACGTCGCACATGAATTCGGTGGCGGTGAAGGCGCCGCCGACCATGTAGCTTTCGAGCTTGGTTATGTTGACGCCGTTGGTGGCGAAACCGCCGAGCGCCTTATACAGCGCGGCGGGGACGTTGCGGACGGCGAAGATGAAGGTGGTGATCAGGCCTGGGGTTTCCGGCGGGGGGACGGCGGGGGCGGCGGCGGCGATGTAGAAGCGGGTGGTGTTGTGGGCGGCGTCCTCGACGTTGGCGCGCAGCACGGTGAGGCCGTAGATTTCGGCGGCGAGCGCGCTGGCGATGGCGGCGTCGGCCGGGCGGCGCCATTGGGCGATCATTTGAGCCGCGCCGGCGGTGTCGGCCTGGATGACGGGTTGGGCGCCGAGCTCCCGGATGACGCCGCGGACCTGGCCGAGGGCGACGGCGTGGGAATGGACGCGCTCGACGTCGGCGATGGCGGCGCCGGGAACGCCGAGCAGGCAGTGTTCGATGCGCTGGAAGTGTTCGCCGACGATGGAGAGGCCGCTGCCGGGGAGCAGGGCGTGGATGTCGGGAACACGGCCGACCAGGGAATTTTCGCAGGGCAGCATGGCGAACGCGGCGGTGCCGTCATGCACGGCGCCGATGGCTTCCTCGAAGGTGGCACATGGCAGCGTGGGGCGGTCCGGAAACGCTGTGCGGCAGGCGAGGTCGCTGTAGGCGCCTTGGGTGCCCTGGAAGGAGACGGGTTGCATTCAGGACAACATGGCACGCGCGCGGGCCAGATCCTCGGGGGTGTCGACGCCGAACGGGGCATCGTCGACCTGGGCCACCGCGATGATGATGCCCGCCTCCAGTGCGCGCAATTGTTCGAGTTTCTCCCGCTGTTCCAACGGGCTCGGCGGGAGCGACACGAAGCGGCCCAGCGCGGCGCGACGGTAGGCATAGATGCCGACATGGTGCCAGAGCGGGCCCTCGCCCCACGGCACCGCGGCGCGGGAGAAATAGAGGGCGCGTGCGGTGGGGGCGCCGCCCGCAAAAGCGCAGACGGCTTTGACGACGGAGGGGGCGTCGGCTGCGGTGGCCTGCGTTACCGGGGCGACCAGGGTGGCGATGCCGACTTCGGGGTCGGCGAGCGGGGTGAGGACGGCGGCGAGGTAGGCGGGGGGCAGCGTGGGCAAATCGCCTTGCAGATTGATGACGACGTCGTGCTTGCCGGTTGGGTCGAGCGCGTGCAGCGCGGCCCAGACGCGGTCGGAGCCGCTGGGGAGGGCGGGATCGGTCATGACGGCGATGCCGGCGGCGGCGCGGACCGCGTCAGCGATTTCGGGGTCGCCGCAGGCCACGGCGACGGGGCCGATGGCGGCGGCCAGCGCGCGGCGCAGGACATGGACCACCATCGGCAGGCCGGCGATGTCGGCCAATGGCTTGCCGGGCAGGCGCGTGGCCGCCAGGCGCGCGGGGATGATGACGATGGGAGACAATTTGTGTGGGTTGTCGGGCCGCGGGGGCTTGTCTACAGGAACGCGTCGCAACATTGGCAGGATGTATGGCTGCGGGCAAACGGCCGGGCCGGTATCCTCTCGTTCGGGAAATTCGCCGTAGATGGACAGCATGGAATGGAACAAGATCCTGGGCGCCATCCTGGCGGTTGGCATCGCCTTCAGCGGGTTCGGCATCATTGCCGAGAACGTGGTGCACGTGCACCCGCTGAAGGCGTCGGCGATCAAGGTGGAGGGCGTTGCCGAGGCGCCGACCGCTGCCGCGCCCGAGGCGCCGAAGGCTTTGCCGGACATTGCGCCGTTGCTGGCCAAGGCGAGCGTTCCGGCGGGTGAGGCGGATACCAAGAAGCTCTGCACCGCGTGCCACAACTTTGCCGAGGGCGCCGGCGCCAAGATCGGGCCCGATTTGTACGGTGTGGTCGGGCGTGACCGCGCCAGCGTGGCTGGCTTCGATTACAGCAGCGCGCTGAAGGGCCAGCCGGGCAAATGGACTTTTGCGTCGCTCAATGAGTGGCTGCACAGCCCGCGGACGTTTGCACCGGGGACGAAGATGACGTTTGCCGGCATCGATGACGACAAGGAGCGGGCGGACGTGATTGATTATCTCGATAGCTTGTCGGCAAAGCCGGTGCCGCTGCCGCCGGCGAAGTAATCAAAAGTTTTTTGTTTCTTTTTTTCAAAAAAGAAATACTTCCTTTGGACTTGATTGGTTTAGCCAACGACTTGGCCGATGTCGCCGGTGCGGTTATCCGGCCTTACTTCCGCGCTGCGCTGCACGCTGACGAAAAGCAGGATTTGTCGCCCGTCACCGCGGCCGACCGCGAGGCCGAACAGGCGATGCGGGCGCTGATTGCCGATCGGTGCCCGGATCATGGCATTCATGGCGAGGAATTCGGGCTGGAAAACCCGGATAGGCCGTATCGCTGGGTGCTCGATCCGATCGACGGGACGCGGGCGTTTATTACCGGGCGTCCGTTGTTCGGCACGCTGATCGGGTTGCTGCATGAGGGGCGGCCGATGCTGGGGGTGATCGACCAGCCGATTACCGGGGAGCGCTGGCTGGGGGTTCGCGGGCAGCCGACGGTGTTTCGCGGGGAATACGGGCGTCCCGGCACGCGGGCCTGTGCAGCGTTGGCGAACGCGGAGCTGTCCGCCACCAGCCCGGAGTTGCTGGGGGACGGCCGCGCGGATTTCGACCGGTTGGCGGCGCGGGTGCGGCGGGTGACGTGGGGCGGGGATTGCTACGCGTATGGCCTGCTGGCGCTCGGGCATATCGACATCATTGCCGAGCGCGGGCTGAAGATTTGGGATTGGGCGGCTTTGGTGCCGGTAATCGAGGGCGCCGGGGGGCGCATGACGGACTGGCGCGGGCGGCAGCTGACTTTGACGCGTGCGGGGATGAGTGCGGGGGAAAGCGAAGGGGATGCGGTGGCCGTGGGTGATCCGTCGCTGCTGGCCGGCGTGGTGGGGTGCCTGGCCGATGCGGGGTGAACGCGCGCGCGAAACGTGCGATCGTCGGCGGATGGCTCGTGCACCTCGCAAACCGCCGGCGACACCAACCGAAGCTGTGCTGCATGACGCGGCGTTGTCGCACCTGGCGCGCTATGGCACTACGCGGGCCGGGCTGCTGCGGGTGCTGGATCGCAAGGTGGCGCGCTGGGCAGCGTCGCAGCCTGGCGACCACGAGGCGAAGGCGGCGGCGCGCGAGGCGGCGCGGCGGGTGGTGGCGCGGCTGACGGAAAGCGGGGCGGTGAGCGACACGGTGTTTGCGCAGGCGCGGGCGCGGACGTTGCATCGGGCGGGCAAATCGGCGCGCGCGATTGGGGCGCATTTATCGAGCAAGGGGGTGGCGTCGGGCCTGGCGACAGAGTCGGCGCGGCAGGAGCCGGCGCGCGAATTGGCCGCGGCTGTCATTCATGTGCGTAAGCGTCGTTTGGGGGCGTTTCGGATGGCGGCGTCGGCGCCGGAGACGTATCGAAAGGAATTGGGGTCGCTGGCGCGGGCGGGTTTTTCGCATGCGGTGGCGCGGGAGGCGTTGCGATTATCGAGGGAGGAGGCGGAGGCGATGATTGTAGCGTTTCGGGCGGAGCTGTAGGTGTCCGTCCGTAAGGCCGCGCGGCGGCGATCGCGACTTTCCGGACAGCCACGCCGAGCCAAGAGCATTTTGAAATGAAAAAAGTTTTTTGGTTCTTTCTTTCAAAAAAAGAACTTCTTGTTTTCTACTTCTTTGCGGAGTTCACGTGAATGCTCGATAGTGTCAGCGATACCGTGGTGGAGGGTCGGCCGGGCCCCGTTTTCACACCGGTGTTCGAGGCGGCGGCCGGCGAGGAACTGACCGATATCGAGGCGTATCGGCGCGGGCATCCGTTCGCGACCTATGCCCGGTTGCGCGCAGAGGCGCCGGTGTGTTGGACGCCGGAGCCGTCCGACAGGCCCGGGTTTTGGGCGGTGACGCGCTATGCCGAAGTGGCGCAGGTGAATAGCGATCCGGCAACCTATTCCAGCCAGAAGGGCAGCATGCTGATGGCGCTCGGCAAGCCGGAGGCGCGGCATGAGAAGCTGTTTCCGGCGAGCATGAACACGATGATCAATCTGGACGGCGGCGCGCACATGCAGTTGCGGCGCGAGCACATGGCGTATTTCTCGCCGCGGTATCTGGATGCGCTGAAGCTGCGCGTGGCGGCGGAAACGTCGCGGCTGCTGGACGGGCTGGCGGCGGCGGCGGGCGGCGGCGAGGTTGACCTGGTGGAGCATTTTTCCAGCCGGCTGCCGCTTTATACCTTGTGCGAAATTCTGGGTGTTCCGCAAGCGGATCGGCCGAAGGTGCTGAAATGGATGCACTACCTGGAGATGGCGGAGAAGGTTGCCACCGACCGCGCCAGGATTACCGAGCCGACGGTGGAACTGATGCAGTTCGTTATGGAGTTCAATCAGAACGTTGACGAGATGTTCGAATATGGCCGGGATATTCTCAAAGCCAGGCGGGCGGAGCCGCGCGATGATCTGATGAGCGCGATTGCGCGGGCGCAGGTTGATGGCACGTTGCTGTCGGACGAATATCTGGACGGCAGCTGGTTGCTGATTGTTTTCGCCGGCAACGATACGACGCGAAATACGCTGTCAGGCACGGCGAAGTTGCTGACCGAGTTTCCCGATCAGCGGCGGCTTCTCGCGGCGGAGCCGGGGCTGCTGGGCAATGCGGCCAACGAGTTCATCCGGATGGTAAGTCCGGTGATCTATATGCGGCGGACGGCGACGAGGGACACCGAGTTGGCGGGGCAGCGGATCGCGGAGGGCGAGAAGGTGATCATGTATTACGGTGCGGCCAATCGCGACCCCGCGATGTTCGCGGATCCGGATACGCTCGATGTCGCGCGGGCGAATGCGGACAAGCATATTGCGTTCGGATTTGGCCCGCATGTGTGCCTGGGCAAGCGGGTGGCGCAGATCCAGCTCGAAGAGGCGTACGGGCAGATATTGCGGCGGTTCCCGGAGATTTCGTGGACCGGGGAGATCGATATCGCGCCGAATAATTTTGTCCACGCGATTCGGTATTTGCCGGTAAGATTGACACCTTGAACAGAAATCCGGCGGTGGGTTTGGACCCGCGATTGTTTCGATGAAATTGCTTACGTGGTACGGTACGATTGTCAGAACGGCGCGCGGCGGCGGTGCCCGGGTCCATGCGCCGCTCTGGCCGCTGCGCGATTGCGGCGATGATTTCGAGATCGATGCGCCGTGGGACCGGACGGACGGGCGCCATATTCTGCCGGGCGATCCACCCACGGTTTTGCAAAGTGCACCGGCGGGGCGCGGACTGCACATAGCGCAAGACAACAAATATCTGTCGGTGCAGCCGGATCGCGGGGAGGTTGGGTTTGTTCGCGACACGCCGCGGCCGACGGAGATTTTCCTGCCGCTGACCGCGGCGGAAATCGGGCGGCTGCGCGATATTATCGGCCATGGCTGGCAGATTGTGGAAACCGGCGCGACGGTGGCGCCAGGCGAGGTCACGGTTCTGGATGCTTTCGTTCTGGCCTTGGGACGCGAACGGATATCGCTGCAGGCCGGGGTGCCGATGCTGGACGTGTCGGGGCAAATCCTGATGATGACGGCGGTAAATGGAAACAGCCTGAATGCGCGGCGCGGCGCGGCGCGGCCGCCACGTGATGAAATGGCGCTGCTGCCGCATGCGCCCGGGCCGCCTGAGGTGGCCGATGCGGCGGCGTTTGCGCATGCCGCGCAAGGCAGCCTGACGTTACGCGGAAAGACCGAATATGGATTTCTGCCGCTGACCGCGCGGCTGTCGCACCAGGGCTGGATGCATCGCCGGACCTGGCGAGCGGAGGGTCCCACGCTGGGACCGTATCATGCCAAAACCAGGGTGGTGCGCGAGCGTGACAAATATGTGATGCTGACGGCGGGACAGGAGGGTGTGGTTTTCGATGAAGCCGGCGTCACCAACGAAGGTGGCTATCTGCTGAACCAGTGGGTGAACCATTGCGGCATGATGATGCGCGAGGGCGACCGCCTGTTTCTCGATCGCGCGGTGCTGGCGGCGGCGCCGCGTCTGGCCGGGTGCCATGCCATTTTCGCCAACGGCAATTTGTCGAACTATTATCATTGGGTGATCGATGCGCTGCTGCCGCTGTTCATCATGCGCGACTTTCTGCCGCCGGGCACCAGGTTGCTGATCCCGAGCCGGATCGCCGATTTGCGTCGCGTGCACGGCATCGTGGACCACATGCAAGCTCTGCGGGAATGGGGTTTCGGCGACATCGATAGTGTCGAAATGCCGCCGCCGGTGTGCCGGGTGGAGGAGGTGGTGTGGGTGGATCAGACATCCTCGGTGAATATTCTGGCAGAGTCCCTGGTGGCGGCGCGGGCGCATGTGTGGTCGCGCGTGGGTAGAGGCGGTGGCGGCGGTCGGCGTATTTATGTTCGGCGGCATGGTTCGCGCGCGCTGCGGAATGGCGCCGAGGTGGAGAGCGTGCTGGCGGAATTCGGGTTCGAGACATCCGAGATGGAGGCTTTTTCGCCACGCGCGCAAATCGAAATGTTTCGCGATGCCGCCTATGTTGTGGCGGTGCACGGGGCGGCGTTGGGCAACATCATGTTTTGCGCGCCGGGGACGCGGGTGCTCGAGATTTCGCCGGACGCGGAATATCGCAGTTGCTATGCCGAGCTGAGCGACAAGCTGGGGCTGGTACACGCCATGCTGCCCTGCGCGGCGCTCGATAATGATTTTTTCGGCGGCATTAACGTCGATGTGAGCGACCTGCGCGCGCTGCTGACGCAATTGCAAAGCTGGCGCTGAGATGGCATGCAGGATTGGCGTGGTTGGCAACGATCAGGCGTCCGGCATTGCGGCGTCGTTGCGCGCATTGCTGCCGGGTAGCGATGTTGTTGCAGTCAGGGCGGATGCGGCGCTGACGGGGACCGCGCGGCAAGCGGCCTTCGTTGCGTTGCAGCAGTGCGATCACGTGATTGCGCAGCCGTTGGGGGACGCGTGCGAGCCGCTTTCGGCGACCGTGCTGCGGGCCGCGATCCCCGCGACGCACTTGCTGCCGGCGGTGGAGTTTGCCGGGTTTCATCCTGATGTGGTTACCGTATGGACGAATGGAAAAAAGCTGGAGGGCCCAACCGGCGTGCTGCACTCGCGCATTGCGGTGCTGGGATATCTGGCGGGATTTTCCATCGGCGAGACCGTTGCGCTGTACAACCGGCTGGTTTTTGCCAAGTTGGGGTATTTGCGGGCTTTTGCGGCGGAGACGGCGCGGCTGGGCGCGGTGTTCAGTGGCGCGGGCATCGATCTGGCGCCGTTACAGGCGGCATGGTCCGCGCCCGGATGTTTCATGCATGCGCCTGACCGGCCGAAAATCAGGGTGGTTCTGGATTTGGCCCGTCTGGCGTGCGGCATGATGGGTGCCGGTTTCGATCGTGCCGGTGCCGATAGTGCCGATGTTTCTGCTGCGCAACTGCCGGACGATCTGGCCGACGGCGCGATGCAGCCGGTGTTTCCGGATATCGCCGTGGCGGCCGGGGTAGCGCCGGAAGGGCAGTTTCGCGCCCCGTCGGTGCCGGGCCGGGCGCCGCGCGCGCTGTCGATGAGGGCGTATGTGGAGGGGTCGTTCCGATCATTTGCCGACACCGACGCCGGCGCGCTGCGGGCGGCCGATGGGGTTGAAGCCGGTGTGGCGGCATTGGGGCTGCGCATGCGGGGCAGGCCGCGCCACACGCGCGCGCTGGGGCGGGGCATGGCGCTGCTGACATGGCACGGCACGGTGCTGCGGCAAAGTGTGGCGGGGAGCGGCCTTCGGCACCTGCCGCTCACGGTTTCATTGCATGATCGGGCGCCGCTGACACTGGATTTCCCGAGCGCCACGCAATTGCACGGATTTTCCGCGCCTCAGCTGGGCGGTGTGCGCGTGGCGCCGGGGCGTACCGCCGATGTCGTTGCGTTATGGCGGCAAAACCGCGTGCTGTGCGCGGAACTGCACCACGAAGGGGCGGATTTCACGCGCGAGGCGGTGGGTGACTGGGAAGGGATGCTGCCCGTTCGCCTTGCCGACCTGGCCGTTCTGGCCACCTTAGTCGCGCATGATTGGCGGGTGGAGGCGACCGGCGAGACGGTGCCGCGCGCGGCGGTATGGCTGGCGCCCGGCTACCTGTTGCGGTTCGGACGATGGCAAATCGATTTGCGGCACGACCTGCCCGCGTTCGAAGCGGCGGCGGCAGATGCAAGCCGGCGCGTTCGGCTGGTGTTCGGCGACGAAACGATGGTGGCGGTTTGCCTCACGTCAGGAGCGCCGACGTCGGCGCAATCCGTAACGACCGCGTTCACCTTGCCGCTGGGTCAGCGGCAAGTCGTGACAGGCGGGCAAACGTTGCTCTGCCTGCCGATGGTGGGGTGCGCCGGAGACCGGCAATGGCTGTATGACGCCTATGACGGGCCCAAACCGGTGCCGGCCGGCCGCTTCCAGCATGCCGCCGTGTTGTGCCGCATGCCTGACGCCACCTTGCGCTTCGACGATGAGGGCGCGGTGCACCCGGCGCCGGATGATGAAATGGCACGGCGGATCGGCGCACCGATATCGGGGCAGGTGGTGTTGGCAGCACCGCCCGGCATCAGGCTGCGAGCCGGCTGGGTGGACGCAACGTTGCGCCTGTTCGTTCTGTGGCCGTATCTGCCGCCAAATGCCGCCGTGCTGCTGCCACCCCTGGGCCTGCCGGCCGGCGTCGCCGTGCTGTGGCAGGAACTGGATATGGCGCGGCCTTGCGTTGTGGCGCCCGCCGAACTTTGCGTCGCGGCGGATCTGATGTGGCTCGGGCAGGCGAACACCGCGGAACTGCCAGCCGAAGTGCTGGTGCCGTTTCGCGACCGGGTGCAGCGTCTGGTGGACGGCGCGGGGGGCACCCGTCGCATCTTCGCGTATGGCCTGGCCGGCGCCACAGCTTCGGCGACACTGGCGGCCATGCAGGCGCGTGGATTTGAGCTGGTCGATCTGGGGGCGCTGACACCGCTCGGGCAAATGGCGGCGTTCACGAAGGCAGCGTGGGTGGTCGCCGCAACCGGGCCGGACCTGGCCGGGTTGGCGTTCTGCGCGGCGGGCACGCGGGTCATCGAACTTGCCGACGCGGCGCGTTTCGTGCCGTCCGCCTGGCTGGTGGCGGGCAAGATCGGGCTTAATCCGGCTGTGCTGCCTTGCCAAAATAGTGTGGACTGGACGCGTTTCGATGCATTGACGATGATGTTGAGCAACAGGGAGGTTTGAGGCAAGAACAGGAAGTATGTTCTTTTTTGAAAAAGAAACAAAAACTTTTTCTATCTGAAGTTGTACCGATCAGGCGGTGCAACGGCGTCACCAAACAAGGGAAAGTCTTTTGGTTCTCTTTTTCAAAAAAGAACTACTTCCCTGACCTTCCTTCGCGCCGCCGCTTCGCCTACACCCTGCCGCCATGACAACGCAGCGCCGCGCCCTCATCACAGGCATCACCGGACAGGACGGTGCCTATCTGTCGCAACTCCTGCTCGACGAGGGCTACGAGGTCTTTGGCGTGATGCGCCGCTCGGCCTCCGCCGAGATTATCGGCGAGCGGTTGCGCTGGCTGGGCATTGCCGGCCGGGTCAAGCTGATCAGCGCCAACCTGATCGACCTGCCGAGCCTGCTCGACGCCATGGCCGAGGCGCGGCCGGACGAGGTGTATAATCTGGGTGCCCAGAGCTTCGTGAAAACCTCGTGGCAGCAGCCTTATGTCACCACGGATGTCACCGCCGGCGGCGTGTTGAACATGCTGGAGGCGGTGCGGCGCGCGGCCCCGAAGGCGCGCTTCTACCAGGCGTCGTCATCCGAAATGTACGGCGGCTCGAAAATCTGTCCGCAGAACGAGGATACGCCGTTCTATCCGCGCAGTCCCTATGCGGTGGCGAAACTATATGGCCACTGGATTACGGTGAATTACCGCGAGAGTTTCGCCATGCATGCCAGCAGCGGCATTCTGTTCAATCACGAAAGTCCGTTGCGCGGCATAGAATTTGTCACCCGCAAGGTGACCGACGCGGTGGCGCGCATCAAGCTCGGCCTGGCGCGCGAATTGCGCATGGGCAACATGGAGCCGATGCGCGACTGGGGCCATGCGCGCGATTATGTGCGCGCGATGTGGCTGATGCTGCAACAGGACAAGCCGGGCGATTACGTCGTCGCCACCGGCAGAACCACCTCGGTGCAGGAGATGTGCGCCATGGCGTTTACCCATGCGGGGCTGAATTGGCGCGATCACGTGACGATCGATCCGGCCCTGTTCCGGCCCGCCGAAGTGGACCGGTTGCAGGGCGATGCCACGCGGGCGCGCACCGTGCTCGGCTGGGTGCCGAAAATCTCGCTGGAGGAAATGATCGGCGAAATGGTCGATGCCGACATCGAGCGCCTGCGGGCGCGCATGGCAGCCGGTTGACACCCGAGCGGCTGCTGGTGACCGGCGCCGCGGGTTTCGTCGGCCGGCATTTCCTGGCCGCGGCGCGCGACGCCTGGCCGGCGGCGCACATCACCGCCGCCGCCCGCGCCCCCGACCTGCCGCCCGAAGGCTTGCCGCAAGCCGATGCGGTGGTGCCGATGGACCTGCTGGACCAGGCCGGCATCGCGTCCGCGGTGCGCGACGCGCGGCCCGAGGCGTGTGTACATCTGGCGGCGTTCTCCGACGTGGCGGCGTCGTTCGGCGCCGGTGACGCGGTGTGGCGCGCCAATGTGGACGGCACGCGCGCCTTGGCCGCGGCAATCCTGGCGCATGTGCCGGACTGCGTGCTGCTGCATGCGGGCAGCGCCGACTGTTACGGCCTCAGTTTCCAGGCCGGCCTGACATTGGACGAATCCGCCGCGTTCCGGCCGGCCAACCCGTATGCCGCCTCGAAAGCCGCGGTCGATGTGGCGCTGGGCGAAATGGCGCTGCGGGGTTTGCGCGTCGTCCGCCTCCGTCCGGTCAATCATGTGGGGCCGGGCCAGTCGCCGCGATTTGCCGTGGCGTCGTTCGCCCGCCAGGTGGCGCTGGTCGCGGCCGGTCGGCAGGCGCCCGTGATCAGCACCGGCGCGCTGGACCGGTGGCGCGAGTTCCTCGACGTCGCCGACGTGTGCGCCGCGTATGTCCGGGTGGTGACCGGTGCCGAGTCTTTGCCGGCGGGCGCGGTTTTCAATCTTGCGAGCGGTGCGCCGCGCCGGCTCGGCGACGTGCTGGCCGATCTTCTGGCGGCGGCGGGGGTTGAGGCGAGGATCGAGCAAGCAGCGGCGGCGCTGCGTCCGGTGGATGTCGTCCGCGTGAGTTGCTCGGCGGCGGCGGCACATGCGGCGCTCGGTTGGGCGCCGGCGGTGCCATGGGCGCAGACCCTGGCCGAGACATTATCTTATTGGCGGCAAGTCGCCGCGTATGAGCCGGTGGGCGCGTGACGGAAGCCCCGATCGACGCACATGGGGATGCGCTCGATGAACTGGTCGCCGGCTACCATCGCTTCCGCCGCAGCACCTGGCCGGACCGGCGGCTGCTGCTGGAGGGCTTGGCGTCGCGCGGGCAAAAGCCGCTGGCCGTGGTGATCGCGTGCGCCGACAGCCGGCTGGACCCATCCTCCATTTTCGACGCCGCCCCCGGCGCCTTGTTCGTGGTGCGTAATGTCGCCAACCTGGTGCCCCCCTACCAGCCGGACGCAGCCTATCACGGCACCAGCGCCGCCCTCGAATTCGCGGTGAAAGGCCTCGGCATTTCCACCATCATGGTGCTGGGCCACGCGCAGTGCGGCGGCGTGGCGGCGCTGCTGGCCGATAAAGCCGGCGCGCTCACCGATTTCGTCATGCCGTGGATGCAAATTGCGGCGCGCGCCCGTGCGCGGGCCTGGCAGACCGGCGCCACCGCGGCCGAGCGGCAGACAGCCTGCGAGCACGAAACGGTGAAGGTCTCGCTGGAGAACCTGATGACTTTTCCGTGGGTCGCCGATGCCGTGGCGGCCGGCCAACTCCGGTTGCAAGGCGCCTATTACGGCATCGCCACCGGCGTGCTGCAATTGCTGGGTCCCGACGGGGTCTTCCAGCCGCTCATGGCCGGTTCGACATTAACTGAATCACGTTAAAAGACCTGCCAGCCGAGCCTCTTGCAGGACAGAGGCGAGCAGCGGCGCCGCCCCCAACGCCCTTGCAGCAGGGCGCCTGGCGCCTCACAACCGTGCGGCAATCACCAGATGCTGCCGGTCCACTGTTCGGTTGCACGCGCGGCGTTGGCCGTTGGTGGCGCCCATGGCCGATCCGGCGCGACCGGGCTGGTCGGTCCCGGAAGCCGGCTTGTTACGCCCGATGCGCTGTCGGCGTGATTGCCGGCACGCTTCGCGCGCACGCTGGGTTGCCAGCGGTATCAGCGCCAGGAATGCCTCAACGATGCGTTGATTTTCTTGACGGCCGCGAACCCGGTCGTCCGGTGTTGACCGCTGATCGGGACGAATTCGATCTTATTCAGCAGAACGCCCCAGAGGGTAGGTTCATACATTGCCGGGTCATCCGGTCGCCCGGATTGTTATGAGTTCCTGTCGGGCTTTGCCCCGGCCGGCTTCCTTCTTCAACCAAGACAATCGCCACGGCTCCAAAAAGAGAAGGGGGAACCGGTGACCGGTCCCCCCGAGTTTACCATGCTCTACAACATAGGGCTGTGGGCAGGTTTCAGCCTGGCACTGCCGAGGGGCGCAGTTCGGAGGTGCGACCGTTAACAACCTGCCCACACGTCGTTAGTGGCAGCTTAAGGTGTGCCTCGCAAGGAAGATTCGCGTATAGGTTGTAGATTCTTTGAGGGATCAACTTAAGGTCTATAAAACGGCGTCCTGAGGTTGAAGTCGCGCCGCAATGCGGGTGGCCAGGGTGTCTAGGCTGTAGGGTTTCTGCACCAGGTCGAGGGTTTCCGGCCATTCGGCGAGCACCTGGCGGTCGCTGTAACCGGTGGCGAACATGATTTTCAGATCGGCCCGCAGGCCGCGGGCGGCGCGGGCTACCGCGACGCCGTTCAGGCCGCCGGGCATCATCACGTCGGTGAACAGGAAATCGACATGGCCGCCACGGTCGAGGGCGGCGAGGGCGGCGTTGCCGTCCGCCGCCTCGATGACACGGTAGCCGCGCTGACGCAGGCCGTCGGCCACCGTGTGGCGCAGCAGCATATCGTCTTCTACCACAAGCACGGTTTCGCCGTGGCCGTTGAGGCAGGATCTGGGCTCGCAGGGCGCCTTGCGGACGTCGCAGGGCTCGGCGCGTGGCAGCAGCAGCTCCACGGTGGTGCCGAGGCCCGGCGTGCTATCGAGCCGCACGGCGCCGCCGCTTTGGGTGGCGAAACCATAGGTTTGCGACAGCCCGAGCCCGGTGCCGGCGCCGGTTGCCTTGGTGGTGAAGAAGGGTTCGAACGCGCGCGCCAACACGTCGGGCGTCATGCCGTGCCCGGTGTCGGTCACCGAGATGCCGACGAAATCGCCTGCCGCGAGGTGATCCTGGCCGAGCGCCGCGATATCGGCCGCCGCCAGGGTGTAGTTCGCAAAGCGGACCGATATGCTGCCCTCTCGCGGGCTGCTGGGGCGGGGGCTTTCCGGCCGGTCGCGCTTTGCGTCGCCGGCGATGGCATCGCGCGCGTTGATGACGAGGTTCACCAGGGCGACTTCGAGCTGGTTCTGGTCGGCCAGCACCGGCCATTGCGCCGCGCTGGGCGGCGGCAAGGTGAGCGCGATATGCTCGCCGGCGGTGCGTTGCAGCAGGTCGCGAATACCCATCAGCACGTCCGCCGGCACCAGCGACGCGGGCGACAGGCGCTGGCGGCGCGAGAAGGACAGCAACTGGCTGGTCAGCCGCGCGGCGCGCTGCGAGCTTTCCAGCGCATTGCGCGCCAGGCGTTGTCCGCGGGCATCCAGGCCGCTCTGCCGCGCCAGCATTTCCAGCGAGCCCATGATGGTGGTGAGAAGATTGTTGAAATCGTGCGCAATGCCGCCGGTGAGCTGGCCGACCGCTTCCATTTTCTGCGATTGGCGCAGCCGTTCCTCGCTGGCGCGCAACGCCGCCTCGGCGCGCTTGCGGCCGGTGACGTCGGTCAGCGCCACGAGGATGCGGTCGAGCCGGCCGAGGCTGTCATGCTCGATTTCGTAGGTCGCCTCGACGTCGCGGATTTCGCCGTCGCCGCGCCAGATGCGGCGCTCGGTTTTGCGTTCGCCGCCGCCGCCGCGCAGCGCCGCGAGATGGTCCTCCACGACATCGCTGAGTTCGGGCACATAGAAATCGCGCATTTTGCGGCCGATGACGTCGTGGCGGTGATAGCCGAACAGGTCGAGCCAGCGATCGCTGACTTCCAGCAGGGTGCCGTTGCGGTCCATGGCGTGCAACGGCGCCGGCGTGCGGGCGTAGAGGCTGCGCAGCATCAGCCGGCTTTCGTTGAGCCGCACGTTGGCCATGTCGCGTTCGGCAACCTGCGCCTCCAGCCGCGCGTTCAACCGCCGCATTTCGGCGGCAGACGGCATATTGAGGAGCCGCGGCAGCAATGGCCAGAGCAGGATGGCTGTCACCACGGAGAGCGCGGCGGTGACCGCCTTGACGGTGCCCTCCAGCCAGTAGAGCGGCACCCAAAGCGTGACGACGCTCATCAGGTGGGTTGTGCCGCAGGCCAGGATGAACACGGCGAACAGCAGGATCACGGGACGGAACTGCACATCGCGGCGGCGTGACAGCACCACGAGGATGGCAGCGGGAATTGAATAGTAGGCGGCCGCGGTCAGAAGATCGGAGGCGGCGTGCAGCCAGATCAGGCCGGGTTGCCAGGCAAGGCAAAAGCCATGCGGTGTGAAATCGGCCAGTCTCCCAATAATCCCGAGTTCGGAAAGGATGGTGCTGGAAGGACCTGCGGCAGCCATTGTCATGCGGTCTCCGTTGACGGCCCCTGTTGTGTTCGAGTGTGCTCAGGCCGGCGGATTACGGGCGGGATGCACGTTTAAGGCGAACTGCGATGCGGCGCGACACGTCTTTGCCTGCGAGATTGGCCCGCGTCTCGACACAAGTTTTGTGAGTTCGATCACGATTGCATGAGGCGATTGCATGAGGCGATCCTGTTTGCGTAATTCCTTCTCGTTCAGTATGATTTGCAGGTTGCCGCTTGAGCGTCCGAAACAGGGTCGGCGCGCCTGGAGCGCGATCGGTGCAAGTTGACTTGATTGAACGGTCGATCGCGCTCTAACGCGTTGTTTGAGAGCGTGAGCAACGCCGACGGTTATTCAACCTCAAGCGATCACGCTCTAACCGGCGGCGCGGTTGGCGAGGGATTTGGAATGGTGGAAAATGTGTCGGCGCGGGCGGCTTGGACAGCGCTCGCGGAAGATCCTGACGCACAGCTGGTTGATTGCCGCACCGATGCCGAATGGCAATATGTGGGAATACCCGACTTGCGACCGGCCGGCAAACAGGTGGTGCTGGTGAGTTGGCAATATTTTCCGAGTGGTAATGTGAATCCGTCGTTTGTCGCCGAATTGCGCGACGCCGGATTGGAGCCGCGCCACCGGCTTTATTTTCTGTGCCGCAGCGGCGTGCGTAGCATGGCAGCGGCGCGGCTGGCGCTGGCGGAAGGTTTCCAGCACGTATTCAATATCGGCGATGGCTTCGAAGGACCCCAAGACGCCGAAGGCCATCGCGGCGCCGTAGCCGGCTGGAAGGCCGATAAGCTGCCCTGGCGCCAGTAATTTGGCCGTCGGCCGTCGGCCGTCGGTCGCCGGATGCGACTCTTTCCGATGACCGACGGCCGACGACGACCTAGCAGTGGCTCTTCCGCGGCTTGGGGTCGTAGCCGCTTAGGCCGGGGACGCCGTCGCCGGGGATGACCATGTTTTCAAGGTCCTCGGGGCCGGGCGAGCCGCCGAACCAGGCGGCGGAGAGTTTCGCCACGGTGCCGTCCAGCTTGAGGCAGCGCAGCGCGTCATCGATCTCGTCGCGCAAATCCACCGAGTCCTGGGCGACGGCAATGGCCATCTGGGTGCGGGTTTCCGGCAGCGAGAGGCCGCCGGACAGGGCCGGACCGTGCTGGGGGGTGCGGGCGACAGCGCCGCGCAGGGCGGCGCTGTCGCTGAGGCTGGCGTCGGCGCGGCCGTCGCGGACGGCTTCGAATACCGCCGACAGGGTGGGTACCGCGAGCGTGGTGAAGCCGACGCGGCTGCGATTTCGGTCCGCCCATCCGGCATATTCCGAGTCGGTCTGCACCGCGAGCCGCTTGCCGCGCAAATCGGCCAGGCTGTTGATCGTGGCGCCGGCGCGGCTGCCGAACTGGTCCTCCTCCCAGATATAGCCCTCGGTAAAGAGCAGGTCGGCGGCGTGCTCCGGCGTCGCGGGGATCGGGCCGGGCAGCACATCGAGATGTCCCGCGGCCAAGGCCGATTGGAGCGCGGGGAGTGGCGCTTCGCTGAAGGTAACGTCGCGCTTGAGGCGTGCGGCTATGGCGCGAAAGAGAGCCACCGAAAAGCCGGAGAGCTGGTCGCCACGGTCGCGCACCACGAAGGGAGGATCGGCCGGGACCACGCCGGCACGCAGCTGCAACTCCGGCGTGGAGAGGGCGGATTGGGGCGCAATGGCGGGCGGCGCCGTGACCGGCTCCACCGCGGAACTGGCATTTTGCGATGAGGCGGGGCGTGGCGGACCTGACGCCGGGGCCGCGACTTGCGGCTCCTGCGCGCCGGCGCGTGGCGGCCAGAACAAGGCAGTGGCGATGAGTAGGGCGGCCGGCCAGGCGCGCATCGGGAGCATCCACGTAAGGCGCATCAAACTAGCGCCATCCGGCCGCTGGTCGCAAAGGGCGACAGGAAAGCGTTCTTTTTTGAAAAAAAGAACCAGAAAACTGTTGCTCATTCGAAGGGGCAGCCGGCATGCGAGTCGATGACGCGTGCAAAAGAGCAAAAGTGTTTTGTTTCTTTTTTTCAAAAAAGAAATACTTTTTTTGCACTCCCGCAGAGTGAAACTCAAAGCTCGTTGGTATGACACCTTGTAGGGGACGGCGCACTGCGCTAAGGCCGCCCCTCCTTGCTGGGGCGTGGGCCGGCGGGCGTGGTGGAACCGGTAGACACGCCAGATTTAGGTTCTGGTGGCGCAAGCCGTGGGGGTTCAAGTCCCTCCGCCCGCACCAGCCGGTGCTCTGGTAACGTCATCCATACTCTTTACTGACCACAGGATTTTTCGCTGCCATGCAGGTGACTGAAACGCTCTCGGACGGGCTTCGCCGCAGTTACGCCGTGCGGGTTCCCGCCGAGGAGCTGGAGAGCCGCGCGCGCGCCCGGCTGGCCGATATCGGCAAGAATTTGCGTCTGCCGGGATTCCGGCCGGGCAAGGTGCCCGCGAACCTGATCCGCAAGCGGTATGGCAGCTCGGTGATGGCCGAGGTGCTGCAGGATGCGGTGAACGGCGTCGCCGACCAGGTGGTCAATGAGCGGCAGTTGCGCCCGGCGGCCCAGCCGCGCGTGTCGCTCGAAGGCCGCCCGGACGTGCGTGCGGAGACGGCGCAGGACCTCGAATTGAAGGTGGAGCTCGAGCTGCTGCCGGACATCGAATTGCCCGATCTGACGCAATTGACGTTGACGCGGTACCGCGCCGAGCCGAGCGAGGAGACGATCGAAAACGCGCTGAACAGCGTTGTGGCGCAGAATCGCAAGCTCGAGGATCTGGACCCAAGGCCGGCTGCCGTGGGCGAGGTGCTGATGGTGGATTTCACCGGGCGGATCGACGGCGAGCTGTTCGAGGGCGGCAGCGCCACCGATGCCAGCATCGAGGTTGGGGGCGCCGGTTTCATCCCCGGATTTACCGAGCAACTCGAGGGGCTGGCGCCGGGCGAGACGCGGACGGTGGAAGTCACCTTTCCCGAGGATTACCAGGTTGGCGACCTGGCGGGGAAGACGGCGCAGTTCGAGGTGGTTGCGACGGCCCTGAAGCAGCCGGTGATCCCCGAGCGGGACGACGCACTGGCGAGCACGCTAGGGTTCGAGAATTTCGCGGCGCTGCGCGAGGCCGTGGTGGCGCAGATCCAGCTCGAATATGACCAGATGGCGCGGTTGCGGATCAAGCGGGAGTTGCTGGATGCGCTGGCCGAAAGGGCAGATTTTCCAGCACCTGAAAGTCTGCTGGAGACTGAATTCGCGGCCATTTGGCAGCGGGTAGAAGCGGACCTGCGCGAGGGAAAGGGCGACGACGAGGATCGCGGCAAGGACGAGGCGACCTTGAAGGCCGAGTACCGCGCCATTGCGGATCGGCGGGTTCGTTTGGGGCTGTTGCTGGCGGAGATCGGCCGCTTGCATCAGGTGGAGGTCAGCCAGGCTGAACTGACGCAGGCTCTGCGCGCGGAAATGGCGCGTTACGCGGGGCAGGAGCAGCAGGTGCTGGAATATTTCCAGAAGACTCCGGCCGCGGTGCAACAGCTTCGTGGGCCGATCTTCGAGGACAAGGTGGTCGATTATATCCTGGCCACCGCGCAGGTGACCGACAGGCTCGTGCCGCCGGAAGAGCTGGCGTTGCCGGACGCCGAGGGAGACGAGGCGGTTGTGTCTGCGTCGGCCGAAGCGTCGGAAGATGTGGCGGCGGGCGATGCGGCGCCAGGGGACGAACGCGACCCTGCGGACGGCGCGGCGCGGCATGCCGATGCGGCGGACGCGGTGGGATAGACCATTTGGAATTGTTGGGCGTCTGGAACCTCGCGCTTCTTTACCCATGTGTAGGAACCATGCGGCAGGATCGGCTGCCGCGCATGGGTCCGGCCGCGGCGTTTTGATGCTCACGGTCGGCCCGAAGGAGCTTTTATGAGGGATCGTCATCCCGTTGAGACATACAGCCAGGCCTTGGTGCCGATGGTGGTGGAGCAATCCGCCCGCGGCGAGCGCGCGTACGATATTTATTCGCGCCTGCTGAAGGAACGCATTGTGTTCCTGACCGGGCCGGTGTTCGACCAGATGAGCGCGCTGATTTGCGCCCAGCTCCTGTTCCTGGAGAGCGAGAGCCCGAGCCGGGAAATATCCTTCTACATCAACAGCCCCGGTGGGGTGGTGAGCGCCGGGCTGGCGATTTACGACACCATGCAGTTCATTCGCAGCCCGGTGAGCACGGTGTGCATCGGCCAGGCGGCGAGCATGGGCAGCCTGCTGTTGTCGGCCGGGGCCAAGGGCAAGCGGTATGCGCTGCCGAACAGCCGGATCATGGTGCACCAGCCGAGTGGCGGGGCGCAGGGGCAAGCGGCGGACATTCAGATCCAGGCGCGTGAGATCCTGACCTTGCGGCATCGCCTGAACGAAATATACGAGCGGCATACCGGTCAGCCGTTAGCGGCTATTGAGGCGAAGCTCGAGCGCGACAGTTATATGTCTGCGGACGAGGCGAAGGAATTTGGGATTGTGGATGAGGTGATGGAGAACCGGCCGGTGCCGGTCACCGACGAAAAGAGTTAAGGAAGGCTAGTTGTCAGTTGTCAGTTCCCGGAGGGATCAAGCGCTCTGGGAACTGACAACTGAGAACTGGCAACTGGCCTGTGACTTGGTTGCCGCACGTCCCTCGGCCGCCTTGTCGATTGAGAAATGCGGGGCGTAGTATCGTCCCATGGCCCGCGGGCGCTGCCCTGGGCGGGAGTGTGCATGAGCAAGTCGCCTGACTCGAAAAACACCCTCTATTGCTCGTTCTGCGGCAAGTCGCAGCACGAGGTGCGGAAGCTTATCGCCGGGCCGACGGTGTTTATCTGCGATGAGTGCGTCGAACTCTGCATGGATATCATCCGTGAGGAGCACAAGACGCACCTGGTGAAGGCGCGTGACGGGGTGCCGACGCCGAAGGAAATCTGCCGCGTCCTGGACGACTATGTCATCGGCCAGGACCACGCCAAGCGGGTGTTGAGCGTCGCAGTGCACAACCATTACAAGCGGTTGGCGCATGCGCAGAAGAACAACGACATCGAAATCGCCAAATCCAACATCCTGCTCGTGGGGCCCACCGGGTCGGGGAAGACGCTGCTGGCGCAAACGCTCGCGCGCATCCTGGACGTGCCGTTCACCATGGCGGACGCCACGACGCTGACCGAGGCGGGGTATGTCGGCGAGGATGTGGAGAACATCATCCTCAAGCTGCTGCAGTCGGCGGATTACAATGTGGAGCGGGCGCAGCGCGGCATCGTTTATATCGACGAGGTCGACAAGATCAGCCGCAAGTCGGACAACCCGAGCATCACGCGTGACGTCAGCGGCGAGGGCGTGCAGCAGGCCCTGCTGAAAATCATGGAAGGCACGGTGGCCAGCGTGCCCCCCCAGGGGGGGCGCAAGCACCCGCAGCAGGAATTCCTGCAGGTCGACACGACGAACATCCTGTTCATCTGCGGTGGCGCGTTCGCCGGTCTGGAAAAGATTATCGGCGCCCGTGGCAAGGGTTCGGGCATCGGCTATGGCGCCGAAGTGCGCGACCCCGACGAGCGGCGGACCGGGGCGATCCTGCGCGACGTGGAGCCGGAGGATTTGCTGAAATTCGGCCTGATCCCCGAGTTCATAGGGCGCCTCCCTGTCGTGGCGACGCTGGAGGACCTCGACGAGCAGGCCTTGGTGGAGATTCTGACCAAGCCGAAGAACGCGCTGGTGAAGCAATATGGCCGCCTGTTCGAAATGGAGGGGGTCAAACTGAGCTTTACCGATGATGCATTGCGGTCGGTCGCCACGCGGGCCATTGCGCGCCGGACCGGCGCTCGCGGTCTGCGCAGTATTATGGAAAGTATTTTGCTGCACACTATGTTCGACTTACCGGGGCTGGATAACGTCGATGAGGTGGTGATCAACCGCGAGGTGGCTGAGGGGCGGGCGGTACCGCTGTTCACTTACAGCCAGACGCGCGAGCGGGCTGAAAGCGGGGCCTGAGCCTGATCTTGCCTCGCCGCCACCCTCGGGGTTGCGGCGGGGCTAACCCTGCCGATATCTGTTGCCCGAACCAGCGCGGCGGTCTGCGTGCCGGTTCGATTGACCATAAGGGGCAGGTTCGTGCCAACATTGGGCGAGTCGCGTTCCCTGATCGTCCCGCCAGGAGGTCTTATTTGATGTCGGATCCAGAACGCAGCCGGGAACGCACGCCACGCGGTGAAGGCAAACGCGACCACGTAACCGGCGGTAGTGGACGCGACGCTGCGGCGAACGATACGCTGGCCGTGCTGCCGTTGCGCGACATTGTCGTATTTCCGCACATGATCGTGCCGCTGTTCGTGGGACGCGAGAAATCGGTTCGCGCGCTGGAAGCGGTGATGAAGGACGACAAGCAGATCCTGCTGGTGGCGCAGAAGAATGCCGCGCAGGACGATCCTTCGGTGGACGACATCTATCGCGTCGGCACCGTCTCGACGATCCTGCAATTGCTCAAATTGCCTGACGGAACCGTCAAGGTTCTGGTGGAGGGTGGCCGGCGCGCGCGGGTCACGTCGTTCAAGGAGACGGCGGCCTATTTCGAGGCCTATGTGGAGGAATTGCCCGAGCCGGAGACGGAGGCGCGCGAGCTGGAAGCGCTGAGCCGCACCGTGGTGGGTCAGTTCGAACAATACATAAAGCTGAATAAGAAAATCGCCCCAGAAGTGCTGGTGTCGCTCAACCAGATCGAGGACCCGGCGAAGCTGGCCGACACGATTGCGAGCCATTTGAACCTGAAAATCGCCGAAAAGCAGGAATTGCTGGAAACCCTGCGGGTGGGTGAGCGGCTGGAGCGCGTGTTCGGGCACATGGAGTCCGAGATCGGCGTGCTGCAGGTGGAAAAGCGCATTCGCAACCGCGTCAAGCGCCAGATGGAAAAGACGCAGCGGGAATATTACCTCAACGAACAGCTCAAGGCGATCCAGAAGGAACTCGGCGAGGGCGAGGAAGGCCGCGACGAGACCGCCGAGCTTGAAGACAAGATCAAGAAGACGAAGCTTTCGACCGAAGCGCGCGAAAAGGCACTGGCGGAGCTGAAAAAGCTGCGCACCATGAGCCCGATGAGCGCCGAGGCGACGGTGGTGCGCAACTATCTCGATTGGGTGCTGTCGATCCCTTGGAAGAAGCGCAGCAAAGTGCGCAACGATGTCACGGCTGCCGAGAAGGTTCTCGATGCGGACCATTATGGCCTCGAAAAAGTCAAGGAACGCATCCTCGAATACCTTGCGGTGCAGAGCCGCAGCAGCAAGGTGCGTGGCCCGATCCTGTGCCTGGTCGGGCCGCCGGGTGTCGGCAAGACGTCGCTTGGTAAATCCATTGCGCGGGCGACGGGGCGCAGTTTCGTCCGCATGTCGCTCGGCGGCGTGCGTGACGAGGCGGAGATCCGCGGCCATAGGCGCACCTATATCGGCAGCATGCCCGGCAAGGTGATCCAGGGCATGAAGAAGGCCAAGACGTCCAACCCTCTGTTCCTGCTTGATGAAATCGACAAGCTGGGCGCGGATTGGCGGGGCGACCCTTCGAGCGCTTTGCTGGAGGTGCTGGACCCGGAGCAGAACAGCTCGTTCAACGACCATTACCTCGAGGTCGATTACGACCTCTCGGACGTGATGTTCGTTACCACCGCGAACAGCCTGCGCATGCCGCAGCCGCTGCTCGACCGTATGGAAATCATTCGCATTCCCGGTTATACCGAGGATGAGAAGGTGGAGATCGCCAAGCGGCATCTGGTGGCGAAAGTGTGCGAGGCGAACAGCCTCAAGCCTGAGGAATGGTCGCTGAGCGACGAGGCGCTGCGCGACCTGATCCGCACCTACACGCGTGAGGCGGGGGTGCGCAATCTGGAGCGTGAACTGGCCAACCTGGCGCGCAAGGCAGTGAAGGAGATCGTTACCAAGAAAACCAAGAAGGTTTCGATCAATATCAAGAATTTGGAGAAATACGCCGGCATCAGACGCTTCCGTTACGGCGAGACGGAAAGCGAGGACATGGTAGGCGTGGTGACGGGCCTGGCGTGGACCGAGGTCGGCGGCGAAATCCTGACGATCGAAAGCGTGATCGTGCCCGGCAAAGGCAATATTAAACATACCGGCAAGCTGGGCGACGTCATGCAGGAGAGTGTCTCGGCGGCGCTGAGCTATGTGCGCAGCCGCAGCATCACGTTCGGCATCAAGCCGACCCTGTTCGAAAAGCGCGACATCCACGTTCATGTGCCGGAAGGCGCGACGCCGAAGGACGGCCCCTCGGCCGGTATTGCCATGGCGACCAGCATCGTCAGCGTGCTGACCGGTATTCCAATCCGTCGGGACGTGGCGATGACAGGCGAAATTACGCTGCGTGGACGGGTGCTGCCGATCGGTGGGCTAAAGGAAAAGCTGCTCGCGGCGATGCGAGCCGGCATCACCACGGTGTTCTTCCCGAAGGATAACGAAAAGGACTTGCCGGAAATTCCGGACAGCGTGCGCAAGGCGCTGAAGCTGATCCCGGTTTCACATGTGGATGACGTGATCGGGCAAGCCCTGGTGCGTCGCCCGGATCCCATCGTGTGGGAAGAGCCGGATGCGATCGCCGCAACAGTGACCGAACCAGTCGGCGCGTCGCTGCCTCATTAGTGAGGGGAGGCCAGGGGCTCTGCCCCTGGACCCCCGCGTCACGCGCCCGCGTGCATTCGCACGACGGACAAGTCCTTAGAACCTGTTACGTAAGCGAAGTCAGGGGACGGGCGGGTGCACGGTCCGTTCGATCAGTACGTGCGGCCCCCCTCCCTATCCCCTGGCATTTCTTAAACAAATGGGGTCAGGGGAGTCGTCCCCGTCACGCCAATGCGTGCTGCGCGCGACGGGGTCCAGGGACAGAGCCGCTGGCCTTGCCTTCCGCAAAAATGGCGGATTTGCTGGGTTTTTCCTTTGACGGCGCGGAACTGCCGGTACAGTGTTCCGCTGCCTGACAGCATTGTCGGGATGCCGCCACAACAGGAATCCCGGGGGGAGACCATTTCCGGGCCGTGGCACTTATTCACACCATCGAGGATTGCCACATGAGCGAAACCAAAGTGAAAAAGCAGAAGCGCGGGCCTGGCGGGAAGGGTGATAAATACTTCAAGCGCGGCGAGCTGGCGGCGGCGGTCGCCGAGAAAACAGGTTTGCCGCGGATCAAGGCGACCGCTGCGGTCGAGGCCGTGTTCGAGACGATCGGTCGGAGGCTGGAAGCGGGTCAGGAAGTGCGTCTGGTGGGGTTTGGCGCGTTCGTGATTGCGGAGCGCAAGGCCGGCAAGGGTCGCGATCCGCGGACCGGCGAGGAAATCGACATTGCCCAGAGCAAGTCGGTGCGGTTCAGGGCCGGCAAGTCGCTGCGTGACGGGATTGGCGGCCGGACCGCGGCTGCGACTTCGTCTTAGGGCGGCATCGGACATAAGTGCGTCGGCACTCCGATAAAGCTGCCCGTCAAAACAAAGGCTTAGGGCTTGTTCGACACTGCGATCATAGCGATGTTTGTCGAACAAGCCGTAAGAGCGGCTTCAGCCCAGTCAGGCTGAAAATGCGCTAGCTGGCGGCCGAAAAAGACCGGCAGGCGGTGGGGCGGTTAGCTCAGCGGTAGAGCGTCTCGTTTACACCGAGAGGGTCGGCGGTTCGATCCCGTCACCGCCCACCATTTACAGTGCGGAGAGGGCGAACGGTCGCACGGCATGCGATGCCTTGACCGGGTGGGGCAAGCCCCCTACACCCGCCGCCTGCGCCAGCAGCGGGTGTAGCTCAGTTGGTTAGAGCGCCGGCCTGTCACGCCGGAGGTCGCGGGTTCGAGCCCCGTCACTCGCGCCATGGCGCCAAGGGACGCTGAGCAAAAACAACAAGGTAGGAAGCAGTTCCTTTCTGAAGGAAAGAACCAAATGACTTTTTGCTAGGGGTGCAAACCCCGATGTGCCGGCCCATGTCCTCGGCCTATTCGCAGGCGCGGGTTGAATTCCAGGGTCGCTCAGCCTTGGCAGGCTCATACCCATGTCCCCCTTGGCGGTGCCTGGGTGGGGGTCTATGGTCCGCTGCGATGTTGCAGTGCGGCGGGCGAAGGTAGGCGCCGCCCTAAAGCTGTTGGGAATTCCATGCATCTCGTGCTCGCGAATTATTTTCCAGTGCTGGTATTTTTGGCAATAGCGCTGGCGATCGGCGGGGCCATGGTGGGCGGGTCGATGCTGATGGCACGGCAGTTGCCGTACGCGGAAAAAGTCAGCGCGTATGAATGCGGTTTCGAGGCGTTCGGCGACGCGCGGCGGCGTTTCGACGTCCGCTTTTACCTGGTGGCGATCCTTTTCATTATTTTCGACCTGGAGGTGGCGTTTCTGTTTCCCTGGGCCGTTAGCCTGGGGCGGATCGGGTTGTTCGGCTTTTTCTCCATGCTGTCATTCCTGGGCGTGCTGACGGTTGGTTTTATTTATGAATGGTGCAAGGGCGCCCTGGAGTGGGAGTAGGCGATGGACTCCGCCATACCTGAAACGACAGCCTGGAACCGGGATGCGTTGCCCCCCGGACCGGCACAGGACGCGGTGGTTCGTGGCATTACCGGCGAAGTCACCGATCGCGGGTTTGTCGTGGCCAATTTGGACCGATTGGTGAATTGGGGCCGGACGGGCAGCCTGTGGCCGATGACGTTCGGACTGGCGTGTTGCGCCGTCGAGATGATCCACGCCTATATGCCGCGTTATGATCTGGACCGGTTTGGGATATTTCCACGTGGCTCGCCGCGGCAGAGCGATGTGATGATCGTGGCCGGCACGCTGACCAACAAGATGGCGCCTGCGTTACGCAAGGTGTACGACCAGATGCCGGAGCCACGCTGGGTAATCAGCATGGGCAGCTGCGCCAATGGGGGCGGCTATTACCATTACAGCTATTCCGTCGTCCGCGGTTGTGACCGGATTGTTCCGGTTGATATATACGTGCCGGGCTGCCCGCCGACGGCCGAGGCGCTGGTTTACGGCATCATGCAATTGCAGAAGAAGATCCGCCGTACCGGGACCATATTGCGTGGTTGAGACCGTGGACATGAAGGCGCGCCTTGCTGTGCTGGCGGATTTGATCGGCACCGGGTTTGCCGGCGTACGCGAGGCGGCGCTGGAAGGCGGCGAGGTCGTGGTGCGGACGTCGCGTGACGATCTTGCAACATTGCTGACGGCGCTGCGCGACGATCCGCGGACCTTGTGCGAGCAGATGGTCGATCTGTGCGGCGTCGATTGGCCGGAGCGGGCTGAACGTTTTGATGTCGTGTATAATTTGCTGAGCGTGTCGCTGAACCATCGTGTGCGGGTGATCGTGACGACCGATGAGGCGACGCCGGTGCCGACTGTGAGCGGAATATGGCCGTGCGCCGTGTGGTGGGAGCGCGAGTGTTGGGATCTGTTCGGCGTGCATTTCGCCGGCTTGGCGGATCATCGGCGAATTTTGACCGATTATGGGTTCGAGGGGCATCCGTTACGCAAGGATTTTCCTCTGACCGGCTACGTGGAGGTGCGATATGACGAGGACCGCAAGCAGGTCGTTTATGAAAAAGTCAAGCTGACGCAGGATTTTCGCAATTTCCAGTTTCTATCGCCGTGGGAGGGTGTCACGACCTTGCCGGGTGACGAGAAGGCGCATGCGGCGCGGCAGACCGGCGGCACCGAGCATGCCCCATGAACGAGGTCGGCCCTCATGAATGAGGTGAGCAAGGTCAGCGCAAGCGGGGTATCGGCGGCGGCCGATGTCGCAGTGCCGGCGCGCCGCGAGGTGACGATCGACAGTCACGCCATGAATTTCGGGCCGCAGCATCCCGCGGCGCATGGTGTTTTGCGGCTGGTGCTCGAAATGGACGGCGAGATCGTGGAGCGCGCCGACCCCCATGTGGGACTGTTGCATCGTGGCACGGAAAAGCTGATCGAGAGCCGCACCTATACGCAGAACACGCCTTATTTCGATCGGTTGGACTATGTTTCGCCGATGTGCATGGAGCATGCCTTCGTGCTGGCGACGGAGAAGTTGCTGAGCATCGAGGCGCCGGTGCGGGCGCAATGGATTCGCACGATGTTCGACGAAATTACGCGCATATTGAATCATATCCTCAACATCACGTCGTTCGCGATGGATGTGGGGGCGCTGACGCCGCCGTTGTGGGGCTATGAAGAGCGCGAGAAGCTGATGGAGTTTTACGAGGCGGCATCCGGCGCGCGGCTGCATGCAAATTATTACCGCCATGGCGGGGTTGCACGCGATCTGCCGGCCGGGCTGGCCGAACGGATCTGGGCGTGGTCGGAGAAGTTTCCTGCGTTCATCGACGATTTGTGGAATTTGCTGACCGAGAACCGGATCTGGAAACAAAGAACGGTGGATATCGGCGTGATGAGCGCCGAGCAGGCGTTGGCGTGGGGATTTACCGGGCCTAATCTGCGGGCGAGCGGCGTGCCATGGGATTTGCGGCGGGCGCAGCCTTACGCCATGTACGATCAGGTGGAATTCGATGTGCCCGTGGCGCGCAATGGTGATTGTTATGATCGCTATCTTGTGCGCATGATCGAAATGCGTCAAAGCGTGAGGATAATCCGGCAATGCATCGAGAAGATGCAGCCGGGGCCAGTGAAGATCGAGGATCGGAAGTTCACGCCGCCGCCGCGCGCGGAGATGAAGCGCAGCATGGAGGCGCTGATCCATCATTTCAAATTGTTCACTGAAGGGTTCCATGTGCCGGCGGGCGCGACCTATACTACGGTGGAGAGCCCGAAGGGCGAATTCGGCCTCTACCTCGTATCGGACGGCACGAACAAGCCATATCGTTGCAAAATACGTTGCACGGGGTTTTCGCATTTGCAGGCCATCGAGGTGATGACGCGCGGGCACATGCTGGCGGACGCGGTGGCGGTGATCGGATCGATCGACCTGGTGTTCGGCGAAGTGGACCGTTAGGCGATGGCTGATCAGCAATTCGCCCGCGACCCGGCGTATTTCGCGTTCGATGCGGAAAGCGAAGCGCAGATCGCCAGGATTTTGACGCGCTACCCGCAGGGCCGACAGGCCAGCGCGGTATTGCCGCTGCTATGGCTGGTGCAGCGGCAGATGGCGCGCGAAACGGGCAGTGCGTGGTTGCCACGAGTCGCAATGGACGTGGTGGCGCATCGGTTGGAAATGGCGCCGATCCGGGTCTACGAGGTTGCAACGTTCTACCTGATGTTCAATACGAAGCCGGTAGGAACTTATCATTTGCAGGTTTGCACGACCACGCCTTGCTGGCTGCGCGGATCGGATGAGGTGGTGGCTGCTTGCAAGAAGGTTTCGGGGATAA
>Ga0116229_10001399_pt1 | contig 37681 bp, 31 predicted proteins | sample S1TSphgellanicum_3_FD_87313 | JGI IMG/M metagenome (GOLD analysis project Ga0116229, IMG submission 87313) | Host-associated microbial communities from peat moss isolated from Minnesota, USA - S1T2_Fc - Sphagnum magellanicum MG | ecosystem: Host-associated > Plants > Peat moss > Unclassified...
AGAGAGAGAGAGAGAGAGAGAGAGAGAGAGACGCTTGCTTTTTCTCGTGTTAGTAGTGCTAGGTAGCATTTAGTAATGGGGAAGTTCGTTGCATGGCGCCGGCAGTGTAGGATAGCGGAGGAGGAGGAAACGGGGAAAAGAGAGGCGGAGAAAGAAATCTGTGACGCTGGTGGCGTCGACATAGTGGGAGAAGAACCGGAGTTTGGAATGGATTGAAGAGGGGCGGGTCGGAAGGGAAGCAAGCTACCCAGGGGATACACTAAGGCAGAGCAGGAACAGGAGGGTCCGCCGTGGTTAGGGGTTACAGGAGCGGGTTGAGAGAGAGAGAGTGTGTGTGTGGGGGGGCAGAACCTTGGAAGAAGGGGTGGGACAGGGAGTAGCAGCACAGACGAGAAGGAGCTCTCCTTGTCAGTCGCGGTTTTGGTCTGGAAATCCTGAGGAGGGTTACTACACCGTACTAGAAGAGGAGGGGCACTGAGAAATCTGCATATCAATCAATGCGCGCCTTTGTTTTTCCAATAGAGCCATTGCTGGCTCGACGGTCTTATCTGCTGCAACATGGTACGCCTTTGTGTGTGTGTGTGTATTTTGGGGGTTGTCTGTGCACAGAGCAAATCACAGTGGTCTGCCTTGTCCAACGACTTCCCATGACAAAAATATGCCATGTTTAGGAGAAACATGCTCAAGTGGGTTGGTTGGCTGTTGTGTGCTCTGTTGTATGTGCCCTTGAAGAAGTTGTTGGTTGGCAAGCTCTCCACTACTATCCCAGGCCTTAAATCTCTTTTTTCTCACTGCTCCCTCCCTCCCTCCCTGTTGTTTTGTAGACCTGTAGTTGTTGTGAAGAGATTGATTGGCTTGCCAGGTGAAGGGAAAGTGCTTGTTGAAAGAAGCAGATCGAAAAGGACCAGAGTTACTCATACAGAAGAAGCAAACCCTCAGACCACCACCACAGTTAAGGCCAGATGGCCATACAGGAGGTACTTTCATTGCAAGAAGTGGAGGAGATGCACTCCAAATTCGAGATGTTCCAAAAGGCATATTGCAAGGAGGGGCAGCACAATATCAAGTAACAACAATGGAAGAGCAACAGCAAAAACAAAATCTAAAGTGCAGCAGCAATCTGCCTGTATTGCCTGCGCAGTCAGACATGCATAAGTGTTTGGAGGGGGAGAACAGCACCACTGATGTGAGCTGGATTGATGACATTCCCATGTGCCCTGTGTTCTACCCCACCTTGGAGGAGTTTGAAGATCCTTTGTCATACATTCGCAGCATTGCCCCACTGGCTCAACCATATGGCAAGCTTCCTTTCTGACCCTGGGTTTTTTTTATCAAGGCAGGGGAGAGAGTGTGAACAGTTTTTCTCTTTTTCTTCATCCCAATCCTCTGTGCCACATGTTAGACCATTGGAATGAACAGCAAAAGAAGCTAGTTTGATTCTGATGACAACACCTGTCACAGGTATATGCCAGTCTTTCTTAGTATGGGCAAAGCTCAAAATGGTAGAGACACTCCTATCTGCGCTGTACACATTCAGGATCATTTTTCCTGCGCAACAAAGCTGCATTCCACCAAATTATAGTTGGTTTGGGTTTACTATACAATGCTTTCTGTACAGTGGGTTTATTAGTGAGCCTCCTCTCAAGAAAAGGAACTAGCAGTAAGCAAGTGGGAACTTTGAAGTAATATCCCTGAGTTGTGAAGGCTTTGAATATTCTAAAGATATGAGACCCACATGTGTGAAAAGATGACTAGAAGGGACCAGAATCCTTCCCTGGTACTCACTTGGAACAGCTGCTCTGTGTGCTACCCTACTGAGTTCAAGTAATGTCTATTGCATGCAGGAATTTGCAAGATATTGTCCCCTGTGACAGCTGCAGTTCCAGCAGGGGCAGTTCTCATGAAAGAGAAAGTAGGCTTCAAGTTTCAGCCTCGGGTGCAGCCTCTGAGGCTTGCCAACTGGGATTCCAAGGATAAAATAACCTTTCTTATGAGTGGCAGGTTAGTTTCACAACTGCGATGGTTGTTGAAGAATGAGATCCATTCAATGCATGAACTTATGCTGTTTCTGTGTGCTGCAAAAGGACTGAACACAAACATACAACTTTTGGTGTGGAAAATTGCATTTCAATTTGGATCAGAAGCTGGGTTGAACTCAGTGTTTTGCACTGTTCTGAGTTGCAAGATAGGCATAATGTTGGTAACTGACAGTTCCACTAGTATTTTCCAAAGATGTAACTCAGATTATCGTGTGTACCAGGCATTACTCATTCTATGAGTATGAGAAAATGGCAAATAAGTCTTTTGCACGTAAGTTTAAGAGCTCTGCGACACTTCCTCATAAGTTTGTGGAAGCGGAATTCTGGAAAGAGATCACTTCGGGCAGAAGTTCAAGCATTGAATATGGATGTGATATTGAAGGGAGTGCTTTTTCAAATTCATCTGTGGACCCACTAGCAACAAGCAAATGGAACTTGAAGGTCCATATCTGATTGGATCACCAGAGTGCTTCCTGGCATGTTTTAGGTTCTTGTTTCTTAGACTTTTCCATCATAGATGTGGGAAAGTCCCAAAAAATGCTACCTACTTGAGTTTATGTTGACTTTTTTCCATGGTTTGTTCTAATTGATTTTTGGCAGGTTCTTCCTCGTCTTTCCAACTCAACTTTGCGTCTCCTGGAGACATCCATTCCGGTGTGAAGTCAATCCCAACCCCTATTTCACTGCTTGTGGTGACTTCTTTCCAGTAACTTGATCAGTAAAGGTCAGATGTGTTGAGAGTATTTTCTCAAGGGTGCCTCCACCTACTGCTTCATGGTTCATTTGGATCACAACTTGGTTTAGATTGTTTGTTAGTTCTTTGGTACTTTGAGATTATCATATAGTTGGGTTCTGTTGAGAGATTTGCACTAACTGTTCCTATTGAACAGGGAGTTACGGAGCCTATGATGTACATAGGGATGCTCTTCAGCATGTTTGCATGGCATGTTGAAGACCACTACTTGTACAGGTATTCTTGCATATGCTGCACTGCACCTGGTGTCGCTGCTAGCAGAAAGGTTCATGGTCAGTCTCTGCAGAATGCAGTCAAGTTCTCTTGGTTCTGATGTAATATGCATCAAGTACCTACCATTTTTTACCTGAAATTGTAGGTTCAAAAAGATTTGGGTGATATTGTCTCTTGTGTACTAAGAAGCATGTAGTAGTAGATATTGGTCATGCATATACTGTGATGTTGATGGTTCTTTCTTGTGTGCATGGTTTCAGCATAAATTATCACCACTGTGGTGCCTCAAAGACCTGGTATGGGGTTCCAGGGCATGCGGCCCCTGCCTTTGAGGAAGTGGTGCGAGCAGCTGTTTATGATGCTGAGATGTTGTCAGAAAATGGAGTAGGTGCAGCTTATGATTTGTTAATTGGAAAGACAACAATGTTCCCCCCAAACCTCCTCAGTAAAAGTAAGGTGCCAGTTTATCGGGCTGTACAGGCACCTGGTGAATTTGTCATCACATTCCCCAGGGCATATCATGCAGGTTTCAGTCATGGTGCGTGATTCTAGCTCCCCTTTGTGTATGCATGTAAAGTTACAAGCAGCTGGGTATGTTGCTGAAAATTCCTAAGCAGCAGCCCAGTGTTGCTCAACTGAATTAACAGATGATCTGGCCTGCAAGGACTGGTGAGGCCACTGTCCAGTAATTCATTGTCACTAGAGTCCCTATTCTAGTTTTCAGGGGCTGGAAGTCAATTTCAATCATCTTCTGCAAGACTCCAGTAGGAGTAAGTATGCCTGATTTGTTTACAATTCCAAGGAACATGTATTGCATTCTTTAAGGGATCATCTAGTTTTAGGTGAGAATGGTCTTTGGGTTGCTTATTTTATCAGATCTGTTTTTAACTGTATTGAGCATTGGACCTTTTTTGCCCACAGGTTTCAATTGTGGTGAGGCAGTGAACTTTGCAATGGCAGATTGGTTGCAGTATGGTGCAGCAGCATGCAAGCGGTATGAGCTATTGAATCGGCCTCCACTTCTTCCCCATGAGGAGCTTCTGTGCAAGGAAGCTATGAATGTCGCTGAAATGATAAGGGGTTCTGCTAATAATTGTTTTCAGAAATTAGCTTCAGAGCAACAACATGCAGTAAAGGTTGCATTTGTGCGCTTGATGAGGTTCCAGCACCAGGTACGCTGGTTATTGAAGAAGCAGGGATCACAGACATATTTCACTTCCCCAGGCTTCAATTCAAGTGTCACCTGTGGCCTCTGCAAGCACATGTGCTATGTTGCATTTGTAAACTGTAGGTGTATCATGGGGGTTTCAATCTGCCTTAATCATGGTGAGTAATCTATTTTCTTATTTTTCGTGAAGCTGCTTGTTCTCAAGTCCAGCTGTTTGCTTGCACATGTGTTTAATTCATGACCATGTTTGATCTTATTCAGGGAGGGAGCTCCACAGTTTTGAAACCACATTAAATTTTGTCTGCTTTGTACACTGAATTGTGCTTTGAAATGTCTGCATAGCTGAGGAGATTCGCAAATGTACATGTGGAGTATCACGGTCAGTTGTGGTTAGGGAAGGGTTACTGGAAATGGAAGCTGTAGCACAGAGGTTTGAAAGAGAGGATGGAATACTGGAAGAGGCTCTCAAGGACCCATGCATCAAGGATGGAACCTGCATAAGTGAAGAAGGGCTTGAGGAGCTCATGTTGGACTGTGAGGACTATGATGGTTACAAACCCTATGGGGATCCGATGATGGAAAGAGTGGAAAGTCAGTCAGCATCCTCTGATGTCTCATCTGCAGATGGTGAAGGCAGAAATGTTTCTGGAAGAAAGAGGCTGGTCAAAAGCCAGGACAACTCTTGTTTGGTCACCACGATTGATGCAGCACACTTCACTTCAATGGTTCCTCAGGCTAAGTCAGAAGATGCAACTAATCCTTCTTGGAGTGATGATGCCAAGGAGTTAATTAAAATGCAGTCACTTGAGACAGCTCAATCTCAGGCAGGATACCCTATCTCAAGGGGACCAAGTTCAAACAAGGCAATCAAGGGGAGGGCTACAGAGTCATTCCTTCATCTCAGGACCCTGGAAGGAGATTCTGATAAAACTTGCCAATGTTCAGAAAAGGTGCTGCTTCTCATTTAAAAATTACTTTCTGGTGTCTAATGGCCTTGACAATAACACCAATGACTGCAAGATATCTCATAAGTATGTAGGAGTATCAATGCATGCATGTAGATTCCTTTCTAAATTTGCTCTAAAAATTGGTAGTTGTCTGCAGAATATGGCATGTGTCTGTGAAAGAAAAAACATCCCCACTGTGATGCAAGGAGCAAAAAGAAAGCGATCTGGCTTGGTGACCAGGAGTATACCTTTAGATAAGGTGCAAACTTCTGAGGGTAAATATAGCCCTTCCAAGGTGCCTTTGAATAGTGTAAATGCATTACCATGCACCTCCACTGAAGCTGAGGATGACAACTCTCACCATGTGAAGCGACAGCGTATGGGAAGTCTGGACAAGATACGCCTTGAAGGTGGCATCTCTCTTGCAGTCCCTGAAACCCAGGACAAGGAACTTCTGGCTGTAAGTTTCCCATTCTTGCTGTCATGATCTGTTAACCCATTAGCTCCACCTGTGAATGTGTTCACATGACGATAGTAGGTCTTTTGAGGAATTTGGAAATATTTAGACAATTGCTAGGTGTTGAATGCCTTACAAGAATCATTGTGTATGTATATTTATGTGCTCATGACCTACTTTTAGATGAGTGGTGTCATCAAAATTTCAAGAGGTAGATGGGTCTAATAATTAACGGCATGCTGGTGGCAAATTTGAGCAGAGAGTGGTTGATGCTTCTGTGAAAGATCCCCCTGTTGAGAAGAAAGTGGGTAGGAAGAAGGGATGTCCTCGGATCCACCAAACCCCAAAAGGCAGTGTGTTACTTCTTCAGGATATCATCAGAGAGTTGAACATAAAGGCTGCATTGAATGAGGTAAGTGCACGTATGTACATCTTAATCTCTCTGCCCCAGGTGCTAAAAGTTTTATTCAAATCACATGGTTGCAACAATTAACCTGATAGACAGTCCAGATGAATGCTAACGCTGCTGAAATTGCAGGTTCTAAGTGTCTGGCAGTTCAAGGCCCAGAGAAAAGATATGGATCTGCAGTTTGTGTTTGTCCAGTGCCCAGGAATTGGAGGTCCTCAAAAGGAAGGTCGTGAACTTCCTGCTCTCACACTAAAGGTCAGTCAAACTTTGTTAGCTGATTTCATCTACTCAGTATCTCTTTAAGTGTAATAATATGTTGTTTTCAACTGTAGTCAATTGCATGACTCTGAGAGCATGCCAGATTCTCTGCTTCTGCGCCCCAGGAAGTTAAGGTGTAGGTTTAGGCTTCAACCTGCTCATGAGTCTTTTTGGTTTGAATCTTGTGTCCAGGGATGTCAGCAAGTCAAAAACATTTTGACTGCAAAGAAGGGAGGTAGGTTGGAGAAGCTTATTGAAGGGACCTTTGGGAGTACAACAGAAGAGGTGGAGACCAAGCAAGTTTCCAAAGAGTCATGCATGGAGTCCAAGAACTCTTTAATGCAAAGAAAGAAAAAATCTATCAACCCTCATACGAAAGGTGGAAGTGATTGCCCTGTCCAGTGTGCAAATAATGATTTTAGCAAGGATGTTGATGAAAGTGTGAGGAAAAGGCCCATAAAGTACAAGGCAGTGCAGGTGAATATAAGCACAGAAATTTTGAGGCAACCACCAGTGGTCACTCAACTCCCAAAATTACCAGCTCCTTCAGAGATTCCTGCTGATGGAAAGTTTCAGGACATCACTGTGTTAGCTTGTGAGAGGCTACGTTACCGTGCATGCCTGAAGTCTGCTGCAAGTCAACACTGTCAACAGCAATCCCAGCGGTCAGTCTGTATTTCAGAGCTGAGTGCCTTAGCTTGTGATAATGTACATAGGAACAAGATCCTGTCTGTGAGGGAATCTGAGTCAGCAAAGGCTGATGGCATTCAGTCACCCTCAAAACAGTTGGAAAGCAATGTAGAAAATTCAGTGTGGAATGCTATGCATCTCAAGGTAATGGACAGTACAAGCAATGCTGGATTAGCTCAAGAGGCTCAACCAATATCTCTTGTTCATAAAGACTGTTCAGAGACAGTCCTCTCTTCTAAGATCAGTGTAGCAAAATCAGTTATAATGGAGCTTGATGGCCAAGGGAGCATACCTGACATGCACCAGTCAGAAGTTGGTTGTCCTGTGGAAAATGGTGGAGCAAAAGTATACAAGGGACATGCTGGTAAAAAGAAGTTGAGAAAGCATAAGAGGAAGGCAGGCAGTCTCTGTGCTCAAGCCGTGCAACATGCCCCAGGACCCACAGTCAATTGTAAGAAGACAAGTGATGTGTCAAAGGTACTCAATGTGGAGCATGCAAAGAAAAGTAGTCTCTCATTTGTAAGAATCAAAGTGAAAGGACCTCAAATGCAGGAACCATACAGCTGTAAGGTGACTGTTGATAAACATATTTTGAAGGATAGTGCCCAGAACTTGATGTTGCCTACTGCTGAAGCAAAGAGCCTGCTGTCCTCTGCTCTGGATGAGCAATCCAGTAGAAACAGAACTGCACTTGAGGAGCAGTGCTTGAAGGACAATTCAGCTCAGGTTGACAGAAGGGATCCTGGAAGCTTGAAGATCTGCCATTCAGCCACAGTTCAGCATATAGAAGCAGAGACAGGAAAGAGCTTCTGTGAGGAAGCACAAGCCTCCCAAGAAGGCCATTTCCGCAGCAGTACAATGGTGGCAGAGACAAATAGTTTGTCTGAGTTAGCCTCCTTGGGTATAGGAGCTAGCAAGACCACATGTATTCACTTAGAGCAGCAAAAGACAGGTAGGTTGGATGCAGATTTGCACTCAGATGATAGCCATGCTCTTCCACCAAAAGGTGGAGAGGGTGTGGATTGTGAAATAGTTTCTGCTTTAAGCTCAGATGTTGTGAAACAAGTGAATCAAATAAAACATGCACCCTGTGCTGCTGCTGTAAGTTTAGGAGGCATTGAAGTACATGCTAATGATCAGAAAGAAGAGGCTGGTCATGCTAGGGAGCCTCCTGGCTCTGCGGATCAACCCTTTAAAGAGGTATGTCCATGCTATCTTGGTTCAATCTTTTCTTTCATGCAAAACTTAATTTTGAAAAGCAATTCCATCATCTTGTGCCTGAATTTTTTTCCTTTTCAGAAGTTATCAATTGTTATGTTCCTGTGGGATTGTAGCAGGTATCCACTGGTGCTGAGAAAAATCAGATTGAGGGATGGATGAAGCAAGAGAAGGATACACTCCTAGATGAGAGGCCAAAGAGCAGAGATGGAACTGGAATGTTACCAGCATTGGAGCTGTGCAGGAACATTCTTCACTCCAGTATGCAAGGTGTATTGAACACTGAAATCCTTCAGTCTTTGCAATCCAGAGTAGAAATGCAGCAACAGCAGAAGCAGGGTGCTCAAGTGCAACATATGGCAACTGACCAGCGGCTCGAGGATTGTGGAGCTCCATCAGAGGCATCACCTTTTATGCCCAAGTGTCTGAAGCCAGATGCTCAAGGATTGGCTTGTTCAAGAGAACTTTCTCAGGGATGGCCAGCATACTCTGACAGCGCAAAGGCAAGCAGACCAAGGCAAACAAGTCAGGCTGGGTCACAGATGTTATATTCTGACAGGGCTATGGAGAGCATATCAGTTGCTACAGACACATTAAAACCCTCTATTTGCCACAGCTCAGGCTTGCAGAGAATTGCTGGGTTCAAGTTTGGTGACATGGGCAGCCAGGTGAGAGTTCAAAAGATTTTGGAACATTTTTTGTTGGTCTATTTTGTTTCCTTCCCCCTGACAAGTCCACAGTCTTGGAGCCCAATCCCACTTGACTATGAGGCTGGATGGCATAAATGAATCGTTAGAAACTGGTCTTTGGGATTCACATCTAAGGAACTGTGACCATGTTACAGATGCATCTGTGTTTTACTGGTGAAGATGGTTCTTGATGCTCTGCTAGAATATAGGATTTCTTGTTCCACTGAGAGGATGTGGACGACACCATTTTTTCTTTACTGATGAGATTGATAGCATTTTTTTGTGCAGGTCTGCATGCAAACTTTGGATGGAGTTTTTCAGAAAATTGGTGGGGCCTCAAATTGGTCTGCAGGAGGGGCAGAGGAGGAAAGAAAGCAACCTTGGGAAGTTTTGAAATGCAAAAATATCCAGAACCAAGTGTCAATGGAGATTGGTCATCAGGAAACAGCTCAGGCATTGTGGGGAAGTCAAGATCAATGGACTGCAGATGTTGGTCAGGCTGGCAGGATGGAGGCGCTCTTTCACCTTTTTGGAGGATTGCCACGTTTGAATTCACCCTTACCCGCTGCAGTTGGCTTGGCTCCAGATCCAAGTGTTACCTTGAATGTAAGAGTTCAGCCTCAAGATATAAGCCATGGAGGTCAGTGGCACAATACTAAAGCTGTAGTCCCCAACAACATGACTAATATGTGGAGAGATTTTCAGGCCAGCACAGATGCGATGGAAACAGGACTTGTACATCAGGTCCCCTGCAGTCAGCCTCTGTTGAGGGGGGAACTCAATGGTGCATCACAAGTTGGTGGGAGCCACGGAATGGAGGTTTACAGTCAGTTGAAACAGCAGATGTATTTAACTGCCAGCAGCAACTGTGAAACTGCATGTATTTCTTCATGCCCAATGCCATCCAAAGGGACATCCTTGGGGACAGACATGAACTCCATGCACAAGGAGCATCTAACTTTACAACATCAACAGAGGCATTTGTCCTCTTCAGAAGGATGGCCCTCTTTTGCTCAGAGCTGTGGGGAGTCCGAGGCTCAAGGCAAGGGCAGGAGTACATATGTCACATCAGTACTGGAACAACAATCGTGGCAGGACCATATCATAGATGTTTCACTTCTTTCCAGTCATTACTTACAAGGTGAAGGGCAAAAATGGGGTCAGCAATCATCTATGTCAACACAAGGTTTTCCAGGCTTTCAGGCCCAGCATTTTGTCCCAGGTTTGCAGGAGCTGGAGAACTGTCAGTATGGGCAATGGCCAGCCCTGTCTAAATTCAGTGCAAACAGTGTTGGAATGGCAGCAACTTCCCATATGCAGCAGCAGCAAAGTTTGCAAGATCAGCATTGTCTTATCAGCCAGGCTGATTTCAACTTGGGGGAATTTAGGACCAATGCTCCAGGTGGAGATGGCTCTCAAATCCAAGCTGTGGGTGTGTACGAGGAGACACAGATCGCAAATGGATTCAGGCAATCCCAATCTGCTCAAATGTGGAGGAAAATTTAACCATTCACACCAGGGTACTCTATGGTAAGAAAAATTGGGCAAATTGGGCAGTCAGCACAAGGTGTGATGCCTGTGCAAGCAAGGTCTGTTTCCCAGCACTGTGGTAGCACCTTTTGAGCTCCATTTTGTCATACATGAAGCAACTTAGCTAGGTAGATTCTACCATTTAACATTCTTCCTAGTGTAGATTCAAACAGAATTGAGTCCATACATCTCCATTAAGGCCCTTAACCTCTAGGGGTACAATCAGAAATGTGTGTTGTTCACTTTGCACAAGCTCAACTGCTTAGGAATAAAACCCTTCCAAATTTTGGGTGTTGCATTCTGTTTAGATGTTCAGGAAATCATGTTTCATGTCTCTCTGGCCTCTGGATGCCCCTTTTAATAGATGATGTTTGCAGTCAAAAATATTCAACCCACAGATGAAGAAGTACTGCAAACTTGATGGCGTGCGTTCGATCCCACTCCGCCCTGAGTTCCAGAGGTTCTTTTTTCTTGTCTTCAATAAGGCTCTTACAGGTCACACAAAAGTTTTCTAGGATATCTATCCAGTACAGATTTCAGACAGAGAAGATAAGACAAATTGCAATGCTACTATCCAGTACAGATTTTGTTGTAAACCAGAATATAATCACAAGAAACTTGAGTACTACTGACCCGCAGCCTCCAAGTCTGTAATTTGAATTGTAAAGAGACAAAGGGTACAAAGAAGTGTGCAGGTACTTCCTCAACCTTAGTGCTGGCTGGCAAGAGCTAACAGAAAGACAGAATCTGCTAAGCAAATTATTATTTTGCACTAGCAACTTCCAGCTGTTGCATGATCATCTGTAGTCATAGAAAACAGGTTGCCCACTCCAACAGGTGGTCCCATGCTGCACCTTGCAGTGTTATGCTGAGCAATTGCATCCTTGAGCTTTTGAAGCTACAGAAGCACAAATGCATTCAAGAATGAGGAAGTTGTTCATCTCATAATAGTAAACTCTCAATTAGCTCTGCATCAGTGGTCTTCAACTCAAAACAGCAATCTCACTCAATTTTGTTGTACAAATTTTCGTGTTAAAATTACACTTGCTCCCAGATTGCAATAATGTGCATTCCCTGAAGATACTACCCCCAGGTAAAGGGAAGGTAAAGCAGTGTGTACCAAGATGTGAAAGCAAACTACAGAACTTATGTTCCTACTACTGAGCTGGTACTAAGGAATCTCTGATAGGTTTATGCTAAGACTACACATTGTAAACCTTATGCATGTAAGTCAAGATGGAGTGCTCATGATCTGGCATCTTGCCTCAACAAGATCCTGATTACCACACTGAGGGATACAAATAGAAAGAGGCAAAGAGAGAATTAGTCCAATGATATGTTACCTTGGAGAGGGAGCAAGAGAAGCTGTCGATGCGACCCTCAGCACCTCGGTAAAAGTGGAAGAAGGGTAACACTTTAATGTTCAAGCTCCTGCACATGGATTTGTTCTCGTTGATATTCACTTTCAAAAACAAAACATCTTCATGTTCCGCTGCTAATTTACACAACTGCAAGAAACACAATGGTATCATGCGAGTTTTCATGATGAGAATCAGAAAATTCCAATGCAGTGAATGCCCTGCTATGCAAACATACAGAAGTGAATGCAAGAGGTCCACCCTACCTTAGGATAAAGAGCTCGACAGGAACCACACCATGTAGCATAGAAGTCAACAACAACAAGTTTGTCGCTGGCATTTGCAAGAGCATCCACAAACTCTCTTGTGGAATGTATGTCTGTGAAATATGCTCCTCCATCCCTTTCCCACCATCGGACGCTATCACTAACTTCTGTCTCTGCCCTCACCTGCAGTGTGCAAATGTCCCAAATATTTTTGAGCAACAAGAAAACAACCCCTTCTATGGAAACAATCATTCCTCAATTGGACCACTGGCAACTGACAAAGTAAAACAAAATGCCCTCGTCTGACAGCTGCATGCTGTTGAAGCCCATTTCGGCTTGCAACAGCCCTGCTTGAACAGCATAAACCACAGGCTTACACATCTTCGCTTGATGCTGAAGCTTCACACCAATTCCTATTTCCTTTGGCAGGTGCACAACTTGTACAATGACTGCCAGGCTAAATGTTGCCTATGACGGATTACCTGGTAAACCAGTCATCCAATGGAGGAAACCTAGGGACTTCCTTGGGGGAAAAGAACCAGCACAACTGACTTGCCCCATACTGGAAGGTGAGGAACTCTGAAAGGCTCTTGCAGCAATAAATCAAGATGCAACAGTCAATCTCCCTGCATCAGCAGATGTCACATTTGTTTCTCACTTCCCTTCTGTGTTTGCAAGAATTGCCTAAGACCTTACAATGGAGTGGCTACAGTGTTGCCAAACACCAAACTGGACACAACCTTCATAACATTCTGCACTGAATGTTCTGCACATCAATAGGACAGTATTGTGTTTTCTCCCAGGAAACACCTACCTCTAGATGAGGCTAATACTTCAAAACTGCATTCAAAAGAGAGCCCCAGATATCATGGCATGTCCTTTGCCCTAGTTAGACAACTCCATGCCCTAGGGACTTCAATGCAGATTCAAATTCCCAGGTCATTGCAGCATGTTGTCATTTGTACAATTGTCTCTTTGCCTTCTGTCTCCTTTTGATTCTCTCAAGATTTCACTAGTGTTGGCTGATGCCACATGACAAGATGTAAATCTTGAACCCATCATGTCCAAAAACCTGAGCAAAAATACCTAGCAAAAAACAGCCAGGAATTCCTTTGCAACTATTCTTGAAGTGTTGCCTCTTTTATTCTTACCAGTTTCTAGTAGTGTTTGGATGTTGTGATCAAGACCACATCACTAGCTTGGAATCTTGACCTCAAAACATCCAAAAATCTGATGAATATCTATGAAAACCCAATTCCCTTGCAACTATCCCTTAGAGTTCCCCTGCAAAGATCCTGTTCTTGAGGCAGACTTTGACCTGAGTTCCTCTGCCACGGCTAGCACACAATTGGTCCCAAATCCATACTCCACATCCCGCTGTCTTTGGTGCAGGCCGTCAAAGTTCCGACTAGCTGAACACTTCGATGATGAAAGTCTCCTAAACCCTTTAAGGAAAATGACGAGAGAGGGGACATGTAGACATAGAACTCTCCACCTAAAAATTCACAACTCAACCAATACCTTTGACAAACAATAATACCCATATACAAAGAATCACTCGCCTGGATAGTTGATGGCCTGTTTTGCCATGATGCTAATCTCTTCACAAAAACCCTAGGTTGAAAAAGCTGGCGCCGGGACACGAAACAAGAAGGGAAAGAGAGCGCAGGAGAAGCAGCCAGCGGACACACAGAACCATATTGAGAACCGGGGGTGTATGCCATCACACTCCCCATCGCCATAGCGTACTGCAGCTCCGTTTGTGCCTCTCTCTCTCTCTCTCTCTCTCTCTCTCTCTTTTTTGTTGATGGGTATTAAAAGAATCACAGAGCTGTAATTTGCTGTTGTTTTTGTTTCCTCTTCCAAATTACTACTGTCATGAAGATGCTCAATTTTTGCGATTCCCCAAAGACACCAAAGACTCTCGGAGAGCAGGACCTCCTTTGTGGACAATGAAGATTCTTTACCCAAGAAAACTCTGACGCCTGGAATGGGTTTCCATTAGCCGGGAACCAGACGGATCCTCACGTCAGATTCTCCGGTTTCCCGGGAGACAGACGGATGGATCCTCACTCACGTCAGATTCTCCGGTGGATATAAGGCCCGTTTTACACTAGGAGTCAGGGCCAATGTTCAACCCCAAATCCAGCATTCCTATTGGTGCAAAAGTTGAAATTAGCCCCAAGGGCTTTCTTTACACTAGGAGTCAAGGATGAAAGAGAAAAAGAAAGAAAAAAAAAATCTTTTCAATCTGCCCCAAGTAATATAATATGTAAATGCTGAATTTTATAATATATTAGTAAAATATTATTTACTATTATGTAAAATATTATAATTTATGTAAAATACATAAAATTCAGCATTTACATATTTTAATAATTCATATATTTTATTATAATTTTACATATATTAGTAAAATATTATTTACTAATATGTAAGTGCTGAATTTTATGGCCTTTGAATTGGCCCCCCCAAGGCTCCAAAAAAAGGATACCATCAAATCTGGGAGGCCAATTTGCAACCCTGGGGGGCCCATTTATTAGTAACTTGGGTGCCAAACAACAAGCCAAAAAATGCTCAAAGTTCATCTCAAGTTTTTCGGGCCCTTTCTCCTAGTGTATAGTGGGCCTTAAGCTGCCTTCACACTTGGTGATGCGGACTCTAGTGTTGGTGATAGGGACTTGGAAGTGTTAATTTTGCTAACATCAAGCTAATCATAAACTTACTTACCATAAAAATAAAATAAAATGTTAATTTAATTTTTTAAACTCCCATTCACATTTATAATGTTAAAATTCATATTAACAACTAAGTTAATGTTTAATATTTTCTCATCATCATTTTTTTTTTAAAGGCATTTTGTCTCTTTTATTATGCTAGCTAGGTGATGGATAGATGGGCGAGATAGCGAATAGGTGGATGGGTAAGTAAACAACTAGGTGGTAGGCAAATAACTTGATAAGTAGGTCGGTAATAGATAAGTAGATGGGCGAATGTGGATAGGTAGGTAAGTGTGAGTGGGTAAAGGAACAATTCAAAAAAAAAAATTGTGAAGTTATCATTGATTGAAAATCCATTTTTAAGCATTTCTAACTAACCTTTAACTTTTATTTCAAATTTTATGTTTTCTATGATTTTATGGTAAGCTAACATTCACTTAAAATTAAACTATCACACCTTCAACATTGAATGTCACCTAGGATGCCACCCAAGTTTTTATGTTAATAAACATTTTTGATTTGAACATAATATTTTTCTTGTCTTTTTTAACATCCATTTAACATTAACTTAGTTTTAAGTGTGAAGGCAACTTTAAATCCATTGTTATTTGAGCAAAAATCAATCTTTAAATTGAAATTCCAATTGAATAGAGGTTCTTTATTTATTAGGGTATAGAAAATAGGTCTCCATGATATGTCTTAGGTCCACCATCCAGCTTGCATCACCTTTAATATTTTACAATGTAAAGTATGAAGCCAAATGTGAAGATCTCATGTTGGGGGAGGCCATCTTCCCTAGGCCAAGGTCCTTTTGTTGGACATTGCCGTGAGAAGAATGAAAGAATAGGGAAACAAAAAACACACATTTTTCTCCAAGCTCTACACTCAACCTTAGGAGCACACAAGTTGATACAAACTCATGATTCATTTATTATGCACGTTTTGGGCCTAGGGTCCATTACAAGCCCAAAACATTCATACCATGGATACAAAGTGTGTATGGGTTTGATCTTTTTTTTTTGAAAAAATGATGGATTGGGCCAAAGGTAGAGAAGGGAAAAAAGAAATAATGTTTTTATATTGCTCAATGCCTACAATAAAAAATTATGTGCACATATATAATGTTGGGGATAGAAAGTCTTTTGGTCAATATATTTACAACCGTGTTTTTTTTACATTGCAATTGACCAACTTAATAGTTGTATCTAGTTGCAAATATAGTGGTTGCATATTGATAGTTTTTTTCTAATGAATGAAGCCCTCTTCGTATGTTTTGTGCAAGCATCAAAGTGTTTGGAAGCTATGGTGTACACAAAAAATTATCACAAAATGACAATTTCAATACTTGCAACATTTTGATGCATCATGGTGGACTTTAGAAAAAGATACTTTGATGAAAATTTGTTATAGATATTGGTTATATCCCAATCTATTAGTATGTTATGGAATTGGTACACATATTAATGATTTACTTGCCCAACAAAACATATTTTTATTTGTAAAGCTTTTGAACATCATTACAATTACAAAAAATGGACTAAGAAGGAGTAGTTTTCATGTGAATTTTCAATGAAATGTGGAATATATTAAAGTTATTAACATAATGAACAATCTTTTCCATCAAAGTTTTCAATTTGTTTTAAAGTCTTGGAGTTTAAATCAAATGATATTAAAATGTTTATTAGTACATTATGCAATGATAATGTTCTTGTTTTGATCTTTTAGGTTGTAAAATGTTCTTCCATTGAAGATGTATTTGAGCTAAATGCTTTTTTAATCATTTGTCAAAAATAACATGGAGTTTTTAATTTAATGAAAAACGGTAAACTACTATCAAATAAGGGATTTTTTAAAACCTTCATAAAATTATTGGTGTACATTTAAACAAAGTCATGATTATGAATCAATTGCATATTCGTAATTTTCTTGATTTATTTTAGTTTTGAACCCAATTCATTTAAATGCGATTTTTAAAAGAATTCATAGTGAGTGAAATTTTACATGTTACTACTTTGATACTATATGTAGTCCTAGTTTTGCTTAACATCATGTACATGACTATGGCTTGCAAATTACCATCATCTAAAGGTTGGGTTTTTTATAAAAATATTCAACTTTGATTGCCATCATGTATGATAATGGGTTTGATTTATGGATGTTCAATGCTAGCAAAATAAAATGAAAGCCACATTACTTCCATAAAAAATTGTTGGGGAAGTTACCACATACTCAACTTTTGTTTGATGACATAGCAATAGAGGTACAATTTTTATTACTCAAATTGATCATTCCATTTTACAACAAGAAAACATAATTTGATGTAGATTTGTGATCATTAATATTATCTCCCCAATCTATATCATAAAAAAACATATTTGTGTGTTTTTATACACCATAGTGTAGCTTTCATTGAAGTGGTGGCTTTGGTAGGTACCTTTTTCAAAACATACCTACCCCATAATGGTTTCATCAAATAATTATTTATGGTAGGTAGCCCTTTTGGAGCATGCTTAGCCCAAAATGTTTCCATTGTAATTTAGATTATGCTAGGCACCCCTTTTGAAGCACACCTAGTGCAAATGTTATATTGAAACCCCCTTTCAAAACTCATTTAGCCCATAATGTTCATATCAAAACCCTAAACCTATGGTGGGCACCCTTTTTGGCTCACACACCTCACCCATAATATTATTATCAATACTTTGTCTAAAATACAAACCAAAATCAACTATGTTTTTCAAATAATGGAAATTTGTTTCACTTCAATCCAATGATGTTGCTTATGATTAGCCATAAATTAGTTCACAATCCCCATTGCCTTAGCAATATCAAGTCTTGTAGTACATATTATTACATGCAACAAACTTTCAATAACATTTCGAAAGGGGATAACCCCCATCATTTCCAAGCCTACATTGTTCCTAGGAAATGTATCATTTGAAAGTTTACAATCAATAATAAATTTAAGGTGATTCATTCGCTTACTTTCAATCATACTAAAATGTTTCAATATATCTTTAAAATATTCAATTTAGTAAATATTATTTGGTCTTGTTGAACACAATTCACTTTTACCCCCGAACAATATTGGATCACACCCAAGTTCACCAATTTATAATTATTTTTAGTAGATTGTCCTTTTTTTTTTTCAACAAAGTCAAGTTATTAGAAGTGAAAGTGAATCATCAACACACATAATTATGATCATAAAAAAATTCCTTGAATTCTATTGGAATAATTGTTTAATCAATAGAACTCCTTTCAAATTTTTTGGACAATAAATCTTATGGTTCCATGCACATGAAGATTATTTGAAACCATACAAGGATTTCAAAGGTTTACATGTCATATTCTTTTTACCATTTTGACCACCAAGGTTTCTAATTATTGCAAATATATACCTCTTCTAAGAAAGATTTCCATCTAGAAAGGAAACATTAACATTCATAATTTGATGCACATCAAACCCTAAGTAGCTACAACTACTAGCAAAACTCAAATTGATTCCATTAGTTCAAAGGAAAACATTTCATTAAAATCAATGCCTTCAAGTTGTGAAAACCTTATGGCCACTAAACAAGTTTTATGCCTTGTCACAAAGCAATTGGCATTAATATAATTGATCTTGCATATCCATTGTGCTAGTTTGTGACCTAATTGAAGATAATTACCCAAGTCTTGTTGCCTTATAATTATTAAAACTCAATTTTCCATTGTAATGAATCTTCATCTACTTAAAAAATTTGCTTGATTCTCCATCTACACCTCATGATTCAGAACCACTTGTTATCCAAAATCCATTTTTTTAAAAAAGAAAACAAATTTCATTCAAATTTTTGGAGTCATCAAATATGACATCACAACAAATGATAACATATTAACTTGTAGGGTTGTATAATTTATATTCTTTAGTTTCTTCACTTTATATCCAATCAATATACATTTGACACATTTGGAATTCAACGTTGTCTTTCCTTTGGTACATGAACAAAAGAAACACAACTTAAAAAGACACAAATGACTTATGTTTGGTATGTTTGAAATTCCTTTGGTGTGAATTTGATTCCACAAACATGTGTTTCAATTACCATCAATTCTACCCAAAATCTATAGTTCAACTTCATGTGTTGTGACATACATCACACACTTTCAAGAAGTGTTCAATTTTTCCTTTTAACTATTGCATTTTTCTCTAACATGTATGGAATGGTTGTTTGTTTTACAATATCATTCTCCTTGCATAACACACATTGTCAAAAATCTTATAAAATTACATTCCTTGCCTCCATCAATGCATCATCAAGTGTTGTAGACTATTATGTAGGTAAGTTGGAAGGTTAAGTAATAGTAAGTAGTTAGGTAGGTAGTTAAGCAAGAGGTAGGTAGGTTGTAAGGTAGTAGGTATGTAGGTAGGCCTAGTCTACACATTTAATTTAACTTAATAAATAACATATGATGTCCCATTTGAATAAAAGTTCATTGGGCATCTTGACCAAAGATGTCATTTTGTTATGTTTAACTTGAGTAGATTAACTTGATTATATATTCATTGTAACAAATAGTGAAATAAATCACTTTAGTCAAATTGACTAGTCAAAAAATACACATGTTATTTAAGTCCTTGACATTCAGTCAAAATGTACTTGACCACTAATTAAAAGGGATGTTTGATTAATAAACTTGGACCATTTGAAAAACCATGACTTATAGTAATGCTTGAATATAAGGTTAATTTTGGATACAATTGTTAAGCCTTGCACATATGGAAACAAATTTAAGCCTTTAATGACAAAGATCCTTTACATGGCATAAACCATTTCAACCAACTTGTATAACCTCCCTTCTTGGACACCTTCAACAATTGCATTCTTTGAATGATAATATTTCAAGTAACATGTAGTGTTACAACATCTTGATGGTTTACTACTCATTCACAACAACATGCATGTTAATGACAAGTTACCATAACATCCCCATTGACTTCATTAGTTCATAATACTAACATTATGCCAAAACCTAACATATATGACTTCATATACATTTGGCTTTGTAACTTCATGTGACATACATGACAAATGTGACAAATATGATATACATGATTATGTAGTCCATCAAGATGCATCAATTTTCATGTGATGTCTCAACATGGCCAAACTGCAAATTGAACAAACAAAATGTATTTTTCATTATGCAAATGATTAAAAATAAAAATTTCGTTGTCTTTTTGAAAATCATTAGACTATCAACAAGTTGCATGTTTTGACATTTATAACAAAATGGAAATATTTTAAATTTTTTTTAATGAAATTTGAACATGTTAACATAATAATTAAAGTCTAGTAAAAGCAATGTGTTTGCATCCATTGCTACAAACCAAGTCCTTAATTATTTGATCACAACTTCAACTTGTAACAAATAATGTCATGTCATAAATGTAAACATGTTTATTTCAAATTTCATCTATTATAATTATATAACTTTCAAGGTTCATGTTGAAATTTAAATCACATGTTTAATTACATATTTACAATTTATGTAATCTCCTTTTCATTCTATTATTTAGTTTAATAATTGTAATAAATTATATAATGTCTTTAATGTCAAATGGAATTTTTAAAAATATTATTTAACTTTTCAAAAGAAAAGATATTACATTAATGTCTATTATTTTGACTTAATCCATAAATTAAAATTAAAATCTAGAATTCATAATTATTAATTTCATATCTGAAATAATTTTTATTTATAAATTGATTAAAGCTCAAAATTTGTGAATGATGTCATTAATTTAGGATTCAACATGTGCCTTAGTCATATTGGAGCCTCAATGATGATTAACATAAGCTAATTGTGCACAACTAGACGGGGCACATGACTAGGTGACCAAATTCGGAACATAATTACAAATCGTCCTAGTCCTAATCAAAGTTGTGCCCATTGAAAATGCCTTTAAGGATTTGCTTGATTTGTTTTGTAAATATGCCCTCTCTATCCCCTAGTTTCACAATACCCTTTGTGGGTGCACTTAACCAAACCAACAATGGAGGAGGGTTTGTTTGCATTGTTACACCATTGTTACAAAGTATCTACAATCCAACAACCACACAATAAATCACAACGACTTTGAGGAGAAAACAAGAATAAGAAGCTCGTTTATCCAACTATTTATGTGATTAATTTTTAATTTTAAGCATGACATGTAAAATGAACTAATTATTGAATTCGAAATGTCAAATGTTTATTGCCAATCATTATTTTTCACCTTCAAGTTATTTTTAGAAGATAAGCATGTGTGCTTGCATGGATAAGTGATCCTTGAAGATATAACATGTTGAATTGTGATAGTGAGCTAATAATTAAAAACAATTTATATGAATGGATAGTAGGCAAAGAGATGTATTACAATTAAGATTTTGTAGCATAATAATCCAAGACGATATAATAATCTCACAATAACAAATGTGAATGCCATGTGTGAGTGTGAACAATACGGATGTCATGGCAAAATTATTTACAAACCCATAGTCGGAGTTGTGAGGACATAGTGTGATTCATATTAATTAGTTCATGTGTGCACCCATGATTTTTTTTTCTTTTTTTGCAAGAGCCATATTGATTGGCCCATCGGCAATTTTAATGGAATATTGAGCACTCCCCAATGGAAGCACCTCTTTGGATCCCAAGTTGCAAAATAGAAACAAATGTATTTCCCTATAGAGTTCCCTTTCAGTTTATATACATGAGAGTTGAACTTTGGGCAAACCATATGCAATAAAACCGAGGTGCTATTGGAAACAATCTTGGGGAACACATTGAAAACTTGGGAACCTTTTGAGAACATGATGAGAACATGTTGGGGACACATTGGGAACAAGGAAGAAAAACAAAAAATTACTCCCCCCACCCCACCCTGAAAAGGAAAAAATGGGGCCCATCATGAGTGTGTGCTGAGCCTTCCCATTGGCTGCATGCAATTCCTATTTCCAAAACTGTTTGTCACCATTTTTTGGCCTGGGCTAATGGTAGGGGCAGAAATTTGGGGACATAGGGAACATATTGGGAACCTGATGGGAACCCATTGGGAAGTTGAAATGAACATGTTGGGAACAAAGGAATTTTTTAAAAAAAAATCCTCCCCACACCCCCCAAATTAAAAGAAAAATAAAATCAAGGCACTTTGAGTGCATACGGAGCCTTTCCCTTGGCTGCATGAAATTTCTATTCCCAAAACTGTTCGTCACCATTTTTGGCCTGGGCTAATAATACCCTCATTTCCCAATGGGTTCTCAGAGTGTTCCCCAAGTGTTCCACAAGAATTGAAATCCCATATTATGTGGACAAAGACCAACATTCATGTATATGATTTGTAAAGGGGGTGAAAGGGAAGATGACTAGGTATACTTCCATTTTGGGGAGTGGGGGCCAATGGGTGCTTCTATTGGGGAGTGCCCAATGTTCCAGAAAAATTGGTGATGTGGCTCCTTACCTTACCTCAAAAAAAAAAAAATTAAAAAAAAAACTAACTAACTAAGTGCGAGGGCACTTGTGAACTAATTAATACAAGGAACAAATAGGTATCTAATGACAAATCCATGAATTCTCTAAGCAATTGTTATTAAATGGAACTTACAATGTTGTTTAAACCATTGAGTTTGGGGGATAGAATTTTTAAATGTGATTACAGGCATTGTCAATATTTCAATGTCTTTGTGCTTTATTCCTCGGCAAAAAGAAAAAAAAAAAAAGAACAATATATGCAGATATGGTAATTTGAAAATCAATTTCCATCTTGTGATCCAATGTCCAAAGTATAGCATTCGAAGGGATGCCATTGTTAAAACATAAAAGTTAGATTTTTAAAATTTTAGATTTCTTTTGGGAAAAAAAAAATTTGAATTATTTGCCACATTTATCAGTTTCTTTTTTCTTTGGGGAAAAAAATCGCCAATAGAGGACATAGTGTTCTGAAAATGAAATATTCTCTCACAAATTCCCTTTTTTTAAGAAAACAAATTGCCTAAAAGGAAGGGTGGATGGGTGGGTTGGATCTTATGCCAAGAAGTCCTTACGAGTGGGAGGGGTCCCTAATCTTACTATGGTCCCTCCTACCCCTAAGGAGTAGGCATAAGAATGCTTGCCCTCCTATGCCTCATGATTTACTTATGGTTAAGTCCATGGTAATGTCCACCTTAGAGCATCCCCACCGGTGCTCAGTAAGTGATCCTGCAAAAGTATTCCCTCGCATCCAAGTTTAGATATTTACTCTTTTGCAACCCCACCTATAAAACTGAAATGGGGACTCAAAATCGGTGGGAACAACTAATAGCAAACCACCTGGACCAACCATTATGATTGGCCAATCAAAAACAGGGAATAGCAGTCAGATCATATTCATTACACTCTTTTCTAGCAGGTGCACAGCTTTGCTTTACAGACAAATTTCAATAACTTTGAGTCTGAAATCTTAATTTGTTTTAATTCACTCATCACCGAACACTGAACCCCCCTTACACCAAACACCCCATATTTTCCCCTCATTGCTTTACCGAATTGAACAATCTTTGTGACATTGGAAGCAGTAGGTGAAGAGTTACAAATGTTCTTGGAGCTTCAGAACCAGAGGAGGAACTTTGTGTGAGGATTGGACCTCATATGAATCCTTAAGTGTTCACTCACTGGCCTATCTACCTTAACCTCCACATGCTAAACTTGCTCTTTTTTTGGTGTTGGAGGAAAAAAACAAAAGAAGAAAAAAACCAAACCAACAGCTGTGTGCACATCCATGAGGCTAGGAATGTGGCAATCATGGTTTTTGTTATGATGCTTATTTTAGGTTGGATCAGAATGGATAGAAGAACTATGTGGTTTGTGTTGCACTATCACCCACTCAACACACTGTACAAAGCTTGATTGGGGAAGGGGGGGGATTGTTGATTTACTATGTTAAGAGTCCATATGTATGTGTTGAGATTTGTCTAATATTTACTTATTTGAAAAATGTGGTTCAGAATTTTCAAATTTATTTTTTCAAAATTTCAACAATTGAGGAATAAGTATGCAAAGTACACCTTGGGTTGTGCATAGTAACCAATGGTGGGGACAAGAGTTCTCAACAATTTTGACAAATATCAATAAAATATCCTTTTTTTTCAAGTAGACCTTTTGTGAATTATTTTGTGCCCAACATCAATTGTAGGTGCTATATCTTGTACTTAAGCACATTAAAGTACTTAACTTGCTTACAACATGCTTGTTTAGTATAATTGAGGATTCAAAGTGCCCGAAAATGTTTTTGGTCACTATGATACCTTCAAATTAATATTCCATCCAAATTTAATTTAAAAAATCAATTTTCATCTGCAATCATTGTTGGTTGTTGTAGGTAGTGTTGGAAAAGACAAAATTTTCCAATCCAAAGCTAGATTGCAAAACCCTAAAAAGATTCCCTCAAATAAGAGTATTTCATGCGCCATTAGGAAAAGAGGCCTTGTTGATCCATGGAAATCCCATTGGTCACACAAATTGAGGCTGAAAGTGTGGGATAGAACCAAGGCTTGCTCCAATCTAAGCTAATATAAGCCCCCCTAGAGTACACTTTGGGAAGCTCTTAGACCAGGAACCTAGGGATATACTCATGGTATATGTATCCCTTGGTGACTCCAAGAGTCTCTCTACCTATGAAGGGCCACAATGAACCTGCACCCACCACTAGTACACCATGTAGGATGAATGGTAAGTTTTCTGTTGGGTTACAATTCCCTAGCTAACCATGGTGGTTACCTTGGTTGCTTTTTCTTTCTACCTACCTACTAACAACCCACAACAAGCAGGTTGTTAGTAGGTAAGTAGTAAAAACAGCCCTTACCTATGTCTAAACCATCTACTTACCTATCTACCTATATATGAAACCTATTTTGTATAGAATTGGTAACCAAGGTGAAACCAAATATTAACTCAGTTGAGGTTTATCTAGTTGATGGTGCGATGGTGGGTGCTGGTTCACTTTGGCCCTTCTTACTTCCAAGTCTCTTTAGTATGTACCTACCATATATTATGTGCATCTGGTAAGTTAGGGAACATAAAAAAATTATAAAGCAATGGAGGTTTCCATGTTTCTATCTCATTAACAAGCTTTTCTTTGTAGCAAATGACCATACCCATGCCCAATCTTTGAGACACTATATGCATGATGGCACCAATCTTTGAGATTCACATCCCCCCCTCTCCCCCCCCCAGAGGATAAAGATACTTCATGATCTCTTTACAATTTTCAAATCAACTTGGGCCCTCCTTGTTCTTGCCCTTTGTTCCTACCCATACATATTTTCTCCTTTCTAGGCTTCACCCACACTACATTGCCCCAATTCAAACCTCTCATTATGACAACTTCACAAATTGAATATATCTTCAACCATGATCACATTAAAACTAACTAATTTGAGTATTTATGTTTAATTAGGCATAATCTATAGCCTCTTCAACAATGCTTTAAAATCATGATAATTGTTATGTGCTACCATATTGATGTTTACCATCCATTGAAATTTACATTTATAAATCCAATAAATAACAACTTATACAATCAACACACCCACAATGGCCCTTTATTTGGGACCTCAAATGATAAGGTCGCCTTAAGTTAGATAATACAACTTGATAAGTTTAGAAATTTGTATCATGGCACAACCCAAAATAGATACCTTGGTTGCAAGGTGGTGAATTCAATAGTTCAAGTGCAACTACAAGACCTATAGGCAATTGCCTAGTTGTAATCCCCTTAATCCTTGGTCAAGTAGAATCACATTCAAAGCTCCTTGACAATGTCCTTATTATTTAAATCCAACCACATTCATTAAAACTTACTCATGTAATGCATGGAAAGCATAACCAACCTCCATCAGGAACCTTGAACCAAGGTGGTGTTAAGCATCTTATGTGCCCACCCTTGGAATATTGATCACATACCAACATGGTAGCATCACCTACATGTTCACACAACATGGGTAAAAGAATCCAACAACACTTCACACTTACTTTACACTTACTTATTTAAGTAGTCTTGATAAGCTAATGTGGTAGCATGAGATTGATCAAATTATGCTAATACAATTGCTAAACAACATTGCTCAATATAACAAAAAGTGTCCTTTTCAACCATATGACATGACTTGATCATGGGTTAGGAACTTGCATTAAGTGGCATAATTCAAGTTGTTTTTGTGTTGAGTGACAAAAAGGTTTTGGCATGACATGTTCTTGAAAACCTTTGTTGTTACATCACATGCATGCATCCACATGGTTGGATCATCCAAATTGAATACCAACACAACCTTTTTACAAATGGATGCAAGTAGGTTTGGCTCCTAATTGAAAAGAAGAAAATATGGTGAAAACAAAGCATGGGATGTGTATTTATGAAACTTGCACCCCATGGCTAACCAAGGTGGTTGAAGGTCCCGATCACCTGAACGTCCTTTCTACAAGCCATATTATCACAAAACCTTTTTTTTTTTAGCCAAGGAAATTATTGCCATTTTTTCCAAATGTGAAAAAATAAGGTGCTAATTGTTGACAAAATATATAATTAAAATTTTATATAAATGTAAATAGGATTTTTAGAATTGAATTATGAAAATATACTTAACATATTTTAAATTTTAATAAAATATTTATTTTAATATTTTAATATTCCATAGCATATCAAAATTTACTTTTTTATTTAAATTGTTTATAAAATATAGAAATCGTAACTTCCCCTAACTTTTTGGTTGTTTGCATGGTAACTATTTCTACCAAACCATTTGTTTCCAAATGACCACATGACATGGCGTAATGGTCTATCAAGGCTTGGTCACAAAAAGTTTGAATCTCTCCCAAAACTAGATTGTGTTGACACCATGCATCTTGCCATGATTTGTTGCAACTCCATGTGCATTCTTCACCACCAATATGAGCCTTGCAATAAACTATGGGTACAACATACACCAAAATGCCCTTACCTTTCATGGGCATGCTACATTAGCCCTACTTGTAGTGTGGGATGATGAACAATCCTCATTTTTCCATCCTCCCATCCTTGAAATAAATGATCCCCCTCCCATTTGAACTTCTTGGTTCTCTACAAGATCTAGTGTTTTTCCTTGGTAGTCATCTAAATTGGCATATCCACATTTTGAACATAATCCAACATCATAACATTTTAATGCACATTGTTAAAATTGAGTGCAAGCATCGTAAAATAGACAAAAAAATGGGGACATCCATTTTTAATCATTTATCATACATATGATCTCAATAAAATAACAAAATGAATGAAAGTATGATAGAATTTTTTTTATTCTCCCAATTATATAGAAAATTGACTTCCAAAAAATTAGGAATAAATAAGTTTTCAGAATAACTAAATAATAACTCTATTTATTGAAATGTACATATACTAATTATGATATAAAAATAGTGTATTCAAAATATGTTTTATTTCTACTAGTTAACACATATTTGATACAAAAGTTCACATTCTAAACATAATTGAAAACCTATTTTTACAATTTAAAATTTAGAAATCAATGCACAATAGTGAACAATTATTTTGTTTTCGATCATTCAAGTAATTGCACTCAATGTATAATATTTTTATGATAGGTTTTGCTATTTAAATTTTGTCTATTTTCAAATAGACTACGAAGGTAAAAGATTGTCCGATTTATATAATGTTTACAATCAACTATTAAAAGTTCATTAGCCTTGTCAAGATCATCAAAAATGTTGTTTCTTGTGGGGTTGTGACATGAACTTCCATTGCCAATATACATTAAAAAGCCAAAACATGAAAGAAGCATGTCATCTTGACATCATTTCCTCATCTATGTCATCATGTCACCCAATTGTTGTACCATCTTGTTGGTTTGTGCATGGGTTTTGACTTAACCCATTTGCATCTCAATTGATATGACCAACATGTCAATGAACCATTCAGAAATTATAAAGCATTGGCACTTTCTTTTTTTCGTATTTTTAAGTCGTTCCCCAACTTGAATCCGTCATGTTTGATTTTTTTTTATTGATTTCAAACTTAATTGAAACTCACCTCCATTTTATTGGATTTTTCAAAATTTGGAAGGCCTACATAACTTTTTCTAAACCTTCCAAATGCAGGAAGATTCAATTCTACGATTAGTCACTTAAAAAAACAAGAGAAAAGTACCCTTACTCTATGTAAGGGAAGGTCCCGCTATGGGGCCCTTTCGAATATTTTACCTCCTTTGACATACTGGCCTTGAGAATCTCAAATTCAGGAGGCCCCCATAGTGGGACCTTCTTCTATACATATTCCTACAACATGAGTGCCCATCTTGCAAGCTTGCCTATCAATTTGTTTGATTCCCTCAACCATTTCAATGGTTGATGATATATGACAAGGATAAGGAGGTTCCTTTACATCTAACAATTGAAATGAATTACAACACAAACTATAACAAACATTTTTTGTACATAAAAGCTATATTTTGATTTAACATTGTTGTTGGAATGGCTAGCCTTTGCTATTACAAACTCCCTTCCTTCATCGTCCACCTATGTGAGCATTATTCCAAGACCCGACATGCTCCAATCCATATGGAAGTAAAAGAGCCGCCTTTGAATGGGTTGTTTCAAGATTGGTTCAAAAATCACCAAGCATTAAGTTCTTGAAAAACGTAACTTCTTCATCCTTTTCCAATTGCTTTCAAAAGGACAAACAAAAAACAACTAATATTGAAAGTTGCAAGTTTTGAGCTAGTAGCTAATAAGCATTAGCATCAAATTTTCAAATTATCCTCCTACCGAGTATGTGTTTTGTTTTGTCATGTTGAGATCTCCCAAACCACAACACCCCATATCGCACTATTGGTATTGTTGAAAAGCCCTAAATGAATAGGGGTGCACCAAGGTGGTTTCAAAATGTTTAGACAAATACAATGCATGAGTTATTGAATATTGAATAATTTTTCATTGAAAATTCAAATAAAATCAAAATTAATGCTTTTAGCGAAATTGGGGCGTCTTCATGGTAATATTTGAATATACCCTCAATTAGTACGATTTAATGAAGATGATTTCATAAATTGTAGACTTCATAGAGATATCCGTAAAGTCAGCAGAAGACAGCACCAGTACCCTGAATTTGGTCATACACAGGATGAGATTCCCAAAAAACCTGCAAAAAAGTACATTAGCATTCAAGGGGGGGGTGGGGAACTCAGCTGCTACACAGATTTTCACTGCTCCTACCTATACATCTACTATAATTCCTCTCGAACCTTGTGCATTAAATGCTGAGATTCAGCATTTCGTACTGAGATTCAGCATTTCATGCTGAGATTTAATAAAATTTCCTTACTTTACAGATACTACTATTAAAAGAGGGGTTAGGGGGTGAAAGGGGAGGCCCAGAGACAGGGTGAAATTGCGGATATCTTTAATGTGTAGGAGATATTGAATTTCAGATTTATGGTAATGAATTAGTAGCATTTTCCCTTGCAATATTCATTCAATATCACAACATGTGCTCAAGGGCACATATATGCCACATTGATAATAATGGAGTCAAGTGTTGTAATACCTTATCAAGTTCAGCAATAATTAAAATTACTTTTGGAAATGTTGAATCTTCTAGAAATTATTTGCTTGAAATGTCAAAATTTAAGAAAATTGCAATGAAGGGCAAACTACAAAAAAACATTGGTGGAAAGCAGGAGACTCTTGCTTCAAGCCAATCCACTTGTAAAGAAAGATGTGTTGAAGCTGGCCCTTGTACTATGGTAACTAGTCTTCTTTTCTGCTAGACAATTTCTGCTAGACTTTGATCAGTGCAAGAAATGTCTAGCAGTATCAAGAATTGCAGAACATCAAGCTTGATGATGAAGAAGGAACAAACCCTAACTTTGGACTCATCAAAAGTCTGTAATATGTGTTTTTTTATTGGGAAAGCTCATCAATCAATCCAATCCAATCCAATCCAAAAGGGAAATTTGATTTCTACACAAGTAAAATGCTGTAGACTTTTTTCTTTCAATCCATTACAAAAATCATGAGAAAATCATGGAAGCTTTTATTTTATTTTATGACTACTCTCCATTTCCTCCATTTATTGTAGTGGTGCCAAGGATCAAAAGCCCTCTAAGTTTCAGCCTGGCAACAGCAGCACTTGGATTTGAACACCCAGTGGAAACTCCTGTGAAGGAAGATTTTTTTGCATTGAGATTGATCATTGAAAGCTGGAATTTCTAGGTTTTGGGGGGCGTAATTTTCACAGCAGCTTGAGATCCTCCAGGACTGCAGGAGGAGGAAGTTGTACTACTAGTGTGGTGTGTGTCTGTGTATGTGTCTGTGTATTTAGGCCGCATTGGTTTTGTTTTCTCGCGTGGGAACAGAATCAGGACTATCATCGTCGTTCTCGCCAGTCAGATCCTCCAAGGATTTTTGGTTGGTTTCGGGCACCAAGAATGTGAGGAAAAAGCCTATAGCATTAATCGATGCCAGGATAAAGATGGCATCCTGCAGTCCGATGCCCGGAGGGTAGCCAACAGGTGGGTTTTTCTTTGGTTGAGCAACGTAGTTGAACCCGAAAGCACCCACAATCGCACCCAGTTTGCCACTAGCAGCAGAAATGCCATGGCAGGTGGACCGGAACCTGGCGGGGTAAATCTCCGCAGGCACGATGAAGGTGGTGGTATTTGGTCCAAAGTTGGAGAAGAAGAACGTCAAGCCGTAGATGATGATGAAGCCCACATGGTCGTGATTTACCCAATGGTTGTAAGGGATTGCAAGTGCAAACATGAAAACGGACATGAAGAAGAAGCCCTGTAGTTGGATAATCCACCTGCCGATGACGTCTATGAGTAGGATGGCAACATAGTAGCCTGGAACTGTGCCGCAAAGCGCAATCAGTGCTTGTGCTCGCGATGCTTTGTACATCTCCTCCAGTGCACTCACGGTCGTGTTCTTCGGCAGCCAGCCGATAGCTCCATACACTGTTTGTTGGAACAGATTTTGGCTGTAGTAACTGATATCAAAGATGAACCAACAACCACAAGTGCCTATAAGATGTAATAAATGTAAGCGCCAGAACTTTCGCGACCCAAATGCGTACTGAGCGTGTTCTTGCGAAGGTTCTAGGTCTGCTCCTTTGAATTCCACGTCCAGAACAGTTGCCATGTCTATTGCTGCTTGCTTGTTGTTTCGCTCCACTAACGCTGTGTATCTTGCTGTCTCTGGCATGCGCAAGCGGTAATAGAAAGTTGCGGTAGCGGGGATGGCTCCGAGCATGACTAAGATCCGCCACGCGATGTCGCCTTGTGGATTTACCGACGCCACGGGGTTGACGTCGAAGGGCGGGGCGGGGTACTTGTTGTTCAAGCCACCCGAGATGGCGAGCGCTGCAGATGCGGCTGTCAAAAGGCCCAGCCCTTGCATGGAAAACACAGCTGCAATGAACGCACCTCGTGTCCTGGTGTTGGAATATTCTGACATGATTGTTGCGGACAAGGGATAATCTCCACCAATACCCACCCCTAGCCAAAACCTGCGCCATCATGTGTCGACCAACACAGCATGAGAATTAGTCATCCTACATGGATGACCCCGGAGATTATCCTTCTTGTGAAACAAGCTGCAGACCTACAGTTGCTCCAAATCCTACCAGAAAACCTGCTCCAGGGAGGAAGAAAAGATTAAAAAAACACGAAAAGAAAGGAGATAAATCATTCGCTTCACTGAGCTAGAGAGAATTACCTGAAGAAGCACAAAGATGTCATAACACCCTTTGCTGTACTTCCAAACGAAAACCCCGAAGCGATGGAGAAGACAATCATCATGAGGAGGGTCATTCCGTAGACGCGCTTGCGCCCCAATTTGTCGCCTAGCCAGCCAAATAGCAGCTGACCACAGAAAGCCCCGACAAGCGCGACTGCGTTAAGCGCCTGATTGGGACCTGCAAGTTCACAAGATGAACATCCCAACAACCCATTCTCAGAAACTCTCCAAGGCTTGCAATATGCAGACATGGGACCACTTCCAAAGCAACACAAAACAAAACAAGGGTTTCTTAGGTAGCTGCCGGGCATGCATGACCTGCAGGAATGGTTCCGGGAGTTTTTTCGCCTGGATGGTAGTAGTAGATGCGGCCGATCAGTCTGGTGATCGTCGAGATGCAGAACAGGTCATATGCATCTGTGAAAAAACCCATGCCTGCGATGACGATGGCCGTGAAGTGGTACCATTGCGTCTTGGCCTTGTCCAAGGCGGTGAGGACCTCTAGCTGCGGCATTTTGTTGCTCTGATATGGCTTCAGATCACAGGCTCTAGTTCCTCCCTGCACACATTATGCTAACAATAAATCCATCTGCATTCAAGGCCTGTTTCCACAAGAATTCTAAAGAATGATGAGTTAAGTACTTCATGATGAAGGATCAAGGCAAGGTCATGTGAATGCAATAACAAGTCACAAGATTGTACGCCGATTTCATGATGTACAGCTTGACCATACTATCAAACAAAAAATCCCCACCCCCACCACCCAAAAAAAAACCCCAAGAGGAGAAAACAAAATCTAGATCTATCCATAGTTGATCATGCAATCTATAAGGAAAAATCTTCATAAAAAGGATAAAGAAAAGATTAAAGAAAAAAGGAAGCTGCTCTCGAGAACTATATATTACCTCTGAACAATCAACAGACTCGACTCCTTCGACGACCCTTCCAAAATCCCTTGAAACCCAAGTCACTTGGGCAAAACTCCTTGCAGAAAATTTCCCTATAGACACTAGCAAATCCTCTCTAGGTTATCGATTTAGGAAAAACTAGTAAGCTGCTCTATTCACAACAACTAGTAGACAAAGCAGAAATGCTGCTGCTACTACTACTACCAGGCCCGGGGATCGACGACGATGACGACGACGACCAAAACCACCGTCGTCCTCAAGGCGGGCGCTGCTACACGGCCACACTTGTGGAGGAGCTCGCTCACCCTTTTACCCAGTGTGTCTCCCTCCCGCAAGGACTCGCCAAGCAACCTTGTGACTGCTACTTGTTTAAATAAAGAACAAAACCAGTGGGCATACACACTGGTCCGTCATGGTATCCTTTGGGTACCTTTATGGTATATCCTTGTATCTGACGTGTATAGGGGATTACATCGCCTTGATTCCAGTCAATCCCCCCCCCCCCCCCCCTCCCAAAGGCCCCCTTTTTCCCTTCTTTGTGCAATTCCCCGCCCCCACCTTTTGAGCTCCCTTTGACCCCCTTAAATTCTGTGGGTTGGGGGGGGGAAGGGGGGGGGAGGTGTTTAGTGTCTTGCCACCCACCTCCCCCCCCACTTTAGGATACCTCTTGGTTGGTTAAATTTTTTTTTGGAACTTTGCAATGGAGTTCTCCTTTTTTTTTCAAATAAATAATTATTATTAATAATATCTTTTTTTGGCCTGGGAAATGTTAAATTTGGACTCAGGAGACTCGGATTTAAGTCCAAAAAAATGGGTGGTTATTCATAATCAAATAAGGATTTGGGGGGGGGGGGGGTTTACCAATGGTGTTTGTTACCACCAGTGTAGGTGCTGGTTCACCCCAGGCCAAAAGAAATGCTAACCCCAGATAAAAAGGCCCATATAACACCGAAATAATTGCAAAATGAGGGGCAGCTTTTAATGAAGAATTCAGTCATTGCAAGCAGAAAAAAAGTTGGTAATAATTATAATAGATTTACATAATTATCATAAATTATTATGAGGACACCCATTCTCTTCAATCACATACCTATGGTACTAATACCATTATATGGTGGGTAGGGTTTACATGGGGTCTGTATTTTGTCTTTGGGTTTCCTTGGTTATGGACTAGTACTAGTCTTTACAAATTTGGAACAACGAGAATAATGCTTAGCCCAGATTTATGAGCCATTGTGTAAGTCCAAGCACCACTATTTGACAACCCATTCATTTGTAATCAATGGGTTCATTTTCTTCACACTTACCTAACTCACTTGTCAAACTTGGTGGTGCCCATCTTCAAAACAAGTTGAAGGATTGCTTTCTAATGTCGGCCTTGTGCCACGGAGCTTGACTTGGGGGTGCCAATGGCTTGACAAATGTGGTTTTGTCGGTCAGGTCAACCTTTGTGTTCCAAAAGGGGAAAAAAAAAAATTAAAAAAAATACTCTATATATTTTCAAAGAAATGATGTTGGTAAAGTCTTCAATGTTCAAAAACTTATCTCCAAAAGAAAGAATCACAAAGTTTTGTTATGTTAATGTGATTCTTCTTATATCGAAGAAAGGGAAGGAGGACAACCGCTTCCAAAGTTTTACTCTCATGCAAAAGATGACAACAGATAAGTAGGTGGAAAAAAAAGGCAAAGTGAAAAGATGGCACTCGTATCTCTTGAGCACTTCATTTATATCCCATCACCTGATTCATCACATTCTGAGATGCTAGTTTTTGGGGAAATGCAAAATCAACTTTGCTCTTAGTCGGCCATGCATATCCCTTACCTTAAGGGAAGAAGTTTACCTTTTGATGGTTTCGAATGTTTGCTCTTGGGCAGGCATGGATCTCTGTGAGATTCAAAACATCAAGGTTTCAAAGTGGGTCATAGAGATACTTGGCGGCCATATGGCCAGGCTTTTTTCATTTTGACAAATGGTGATAATAAGCACACGAGTAAGACATCATCGCAAGGAAAATTGAGGGGTAATGAATTAATTGTTCATCATTTGTATTGTTCAGTTCTTGCTTTTAATAGGAACCCCTTTTAAGTTTTTGATGGAACCTCTCTAGTTTGGTGGTATCGCTGAAGATTGACTCTTTGGATTTTTAAGAACCTTCTTCAGTTCTAATCTTTTCTTAGAAATTGAAACTTGGGTCTGATTCCATCTCTGGACCAATTAAAATTAACAACTTGAAAAAAAAAAAAAGTTGGGTCAGGCTAGTATTGCTTTTTGAAAAGTAATACTTATGTACCTAAAGAAATTTTTTAAAATTTGGAAAAAAAGGAACAAACCCACTTGGATCAGGTTTTTTAATTCAATTTTGAACAAGACCCAAATGGTCGAATCCAGTTCCAATGGTGTGATTCCAACAAAATGTTAAACCCTCAGGTCCAAAGATCCTACAACCTAAACCCTAAACCCTAAACCTAGAACCTGACCTAAAACACGGAATCTCAACTCTGCCTAAATTCAAGAAACCTACCAACAACAACAACAACAACAACAACACAAATGGTAAATTTACATGTGGAAAGAAGAAAGGAGGAGGCCCACCAAATCAATCCATAGTAGTGGCCAACGGCCAACCTGGGCTTTGTGTCCATTAGTGGGCCAATAGTTTCACATCCGTGTGATCAAATATGGGTTGAGGGGTTACCAAATATTGCTTGATCCATTCGTATATACTATGTTACCTACTTTACTGAGGAGCCTCCTCAGATTCTACTACATTTACCCTGGAATTCTGGTTGAGAAGCATATCTTGTGTAGCTTTCTGAGGCTGGTTTTTGAGGCTTTTTGGGCCAACTTTTGTGGTCCCATGTGGTACTACTACTACTGGCAATGAATGCTAAAGAAAGCATAAAGGATGAGCATTTCCAGGCAATGCTTTGTAAAAATTTGTCATGTTGCAGCAAACAGCACATTTCAATGCATAGCTCGACTTTTGCAGCCTGGAGATACTTACTTTCCGTATGTATATTCATCAACCTCTAAAATGGAATCCTGCTTCTATGAATGAATTTCCAGGGCCCAGTTTTCTAGCATTGAAGAAAAACAGCCCCAATTCCAATATGTGAAGAAGAATTTTTAAAAAGCAAAATAAAAAATAAAAATTCAGCTCAATACGGTGAAGAAGAATTTTTAAAAGAAAAATAAAATAAAATTCAGCTCAATACTATGAAGAAGAATTTTTAAAAGAAAGAAAAAATATTTTTTTTTTCAGCTCAATATGGTGAAAAAGAATTTTAAAAAGAAAAGAAAAAAAATCTTTTCAGCTCAATGAAGTGAAGAAGAATAATTTTTAAAAAGAAAGAAAAAAAAAAATCTTTTCAGCTCAATGAAGTGAAGAAGAATTTTTTAAAAAGAAAGAAAATTTTTCATTTCACCTCAATTCAATACGGTGAAGAAGAATTTTTTAAAAGAAAGAAAAAAAAAATCTTTTCAGCTCAATAACTAATAAGAAATTTGGAAACAACTTTTTAGCTGGATCATCATCACAAGTGACTATCCAATAATTCAAGCAACCTTTCTCAAGAGCTGAAGCCAACATTCAATTCAAAAATTACACAATAGATACGGATCTTGGGATTCCCAGTTGACATTTTCATATTCGATTGAGATCCTAAAACTCAACCCCCGCAAATTTCAACAGACACCTATCTGACTTTTGCTATACTTATGGAACAAGAAATAGTAGTACTAGTACTAGGGTTTAGGGTTTAGGGTTTAGGTGATAGAAGATGACCCTTGATTGAGCCTTGACTCTTGAGACTTTGAAGTTTTGGAGTACATACAGAAAAAGAAGCATGATGGGTGGGGACTCCCCCATTGGGTACACACATTTTTGACACTATGTAGTAACCATGCAGCCGTCTTTGTTGTTGTTGGCTCTGCCTTTCTGGGTAGAGACATTGTGATGCACCCACCCAAAAAATAAAAAGCAAAGGCCAAAAGTTTTGGTATCCCTACATTCTAGGGTCATGTGGTGGAGTCCAGCCATCTTTGTTGTTGTTGTTGTTGGCTCTGCCTTTCAGGGTAGAGACATTGTGATGCACCCACAAGAGAATAAAAAAGGGACCAAAAGTTTGGTATCCCTACATTCTAGGCTCATGTGGAGTCCACCATTCTAAACACTTCAGGCATCATCACTCAAGGATGCCTGGCTTGGGCTTCTTCACCATCATGCTAACCACCATACATTTCCATTTTCAAATGTAAGTATATTGTTGAAAATTTATCAATTTTTATGGATGTTCATTTAAATGTCAAAGCATTATGGAACGAGCCACTTGTTATTGTTCTTCTTCTTTGCCGTTGCATCTTCTTAGGTTTGGATCACAAAGAGTTGGATTGATTGGTGGAGTTGGCATGACATGTTGTATAGTACAACATGGACTATAGAGGTTCCCCTTTCACATGTGAGCCTTTATTTGGTTGGAGAACCAGGCTTTCCATAGGGGTAGTACCAATGTACGGTTTGTTTACTTGCCAGCCAAGTCATTTGCTCAAAAAGTTGAATAAAATTCTAGAGAAAAATCGATAGTTAGTTTACATGCTAGTCGAGTCATTTACCCAAAAAGTTGATTAAAATTTTAGAGAAAAATCAACAATTAGTTTACATGCTAGCCAAGTTGTTTGCCCAAAAATTTAATTAAAATTTTAGAGAAAAATCAACAATTAGTTTACATGTTAGTCAAGTCGTTTGCCCAAAAAGTTGATTGAAAATTTTAGAGAAAAATCAACAATTAATTTACATGTTAGCCAGGTCATTTGCCCAAAATGTTGATTAAAATTTTAGAGAAAAATTGACAATTAGTTTACATGCTAGCCAAGTCGTTTGCCCAAAAAGTTGATTAAAATTTTAGAGAAAAATCAACAATTAGTTTACATACTAGCCAAATCGTTTGCCCAAAACATTGATTAAAACTCTAGAGAAAAATCAATAGTTAGTTTACATGCTACCCAATTGTTTCCCCAAATTCTAGAGAAAAACCAACAATTAATTTAAATGCTAGCCAAGTCGTTTGCCCAAAAACTTCATTAAAATTCTAGAGAAAAAACAATAGTTAGTTTACATGCTACCCAATTGTTTACCCAAAAAGTTCATTAAAATTCTAGAAAAAACTCAACAATTAGTTTACATGCTAATCAAGTCATTTGCCCAAAAATTTGATTAAAATTCTAGAGAAAGGGAAATTAATTGTTCAAAAAATTGTAATTCCAAAT
>Ga0116229_10001402_pt1 | contig 37665 bp, 38 predicted proteins | sample S1TSphgellanicum_3_FD_87313 | JGI IMG/M metagenome (GOLD analysis project Ga0116229, IMG submission 87313) | Host-associated microbial communities from peat moss isolated from Minnesota, USA - S1T2_Fc - Sphagnum magellanicum MG | ecosystem: Host-associated > Plants > Peat moss > Unclassified...
TGTTGACCCAAAGTTGTTGAGTCAGAAAACAAATCCAAAACACTCTGTGATGAGGCATGAAGAATAAGAAGAAGAAATGTGGACTTTCTCCTCATCATTCCTGTGCGCAACGAACTGCAGTGGCGGTGAATTTGAGGCAGCATCGACGACGGCAGTTGTTGCGCGGAAAGCGTTCCAGACGACGATACTTTTCCCTATGGCCGGTTCTGCAGCAGAACGCTTTTGCAGCAGAACGTCACGTCACGGACGGGAAGACATAGTGAATTTATATATAAAATATTGACACAAATAATGAAGAATGTTTATAAAATTTGACCAAAAATTAATTAATTAATTAATTAATGCCGAAATGATAAAGGTAATATAATACTTTTGATAGGAATATATAAGGACGTAGTCTTATTCATTTATTTATTATTTTTAGGTTGTGATAATTTGTCCCAAACAGAATCATTGTCTTTGATTATTACCTATATTCAATGTATTTCTTATAGGGAAATTTTCCAATCAGTAATACTAAATGCAAAGATTGGGGTTTAGCGGGTTTTGTTTTATAGGTATCAAAATTTGAAAAAAAAAGAAGAGAAATTGCCAAATTCCTACATTACTAATAGTTAACAAAAAATATATAAGTGTGATTGTATTCTTTTACTTCCATATCTGATTTATAGCCAAATATTATATTTTCTTATGGATGATCACCACTTTGGCAACATAAAAAAATTGGGAAAAAAGAGAGAAAAAATCGAGTAGAATTAACAAGGGCTTTATAGTTTAGCATCAAAAGAGGCAAAATTTGGATTGGGCTACCTTCCTCAAATGTTCCTCTCATTTCTTATTTGTTGTAATGTTTTGTTACAATGAACTTTGGCAAGAAGAGATTTTTTTATGGTGTGAAAATTTGCATTGTTACAAATTAAGTTAGAAAGTTTTCAAAATTCATTGGTGTTTTCTTTTCCCTTTAAAAACTTTGAGATTTTTATGTAATGTGCAAGAACCAAGTTAATAAACATGGTGGCTGTTAATTCACCCAACATAACTAAGGAAACAATTCTGAAATAGATTTCCCTTGAAGTGAAAAATATCTTCAAACTTACACACCACCTTATTCAGTTCGAAACATTAAAAATATAAACAACTCTATTTTGTTGAACATTAAAAATAATGGTCCCTTTCTACTATTTCCATTGATTCTTTAAAATTTTCACAAACTTACCAAACCTTTTATTACGCATTGAACTCTTTAGTTCACTCAAGATGAGTGAGGAAGAAAAAAAAAAGTTCCCACCATCAAATACAACAATTTTGTTTGTTGGCCAGAACATTTTTCTTTCATACCTACACACAAGCCTATTTAGCAACCTCTATATACCATTAGGACACTCATATTAGAGTGTGAAAATGAAAAAAAGTTCTCCACCATCCTTGGAAAATGTTGGAGAAATTGATATTGGATGATGAAGAAAATTTCTCATCCAAAATGACCGTAAGAATTGATATCATTATCCTTTTTTTATTCAGAAGTAACTTTCTTGGAAAGATGGGATGGAAAATTGTAAGATGAAGATGGCACCGAGTTTTTCTCTTGAAGTAATCTCTCTCTTTGTGTGGAGAAAATTTCAAATTTTTTAAAATTTATTTCTAGTTCATATGTATTTTGGAATTATCCATAATTTTTGGTGAACTATATGAGTAATAGGGTTTAATTTTCCACTTTTGTGACATAAAATGAATGTATTCCCCCCCCCACCCCAAAGTTGCAGAATTAGTCTAATTTAGAAATAGAAAAAAAAATCCAAAAAATTCTCAATTTTTGGATGAAAACATGGCCAAAAAATTGTCACTAATTTTTTTTTGGGAAGTTTAAACTTTTCATTTTCATAAAGCATTGAGAGAAACTTCCCAATTCGGAAACCCTAAATCTTATATCCTATGAATTATATATCATACATATTAATTCACTTGGTCTGTTAGTCAGTGACGGTGGGCCAACACGAGCAGGCTAGGTACAGGAGAGGTTCAGGTTTATCCACAACAAGTTCAGGCATCCAATGGATGGATGGTGCGCCGGTGAGTGCTGAATCACTTTGGCCCAGTGTGATCCGATGAAAATCGATGTTTAGCAACAATTGGAAAAATATAAAGAACCAAACATTGTTGAAATAACACACATGTGCATTATGCACGGGGTTCACACTAGTATCCCTCTAAGAAAAGAGGACAAATCTTCCTCTTGGTGGGAAAGAAAGAAATACTCTAGAACCTTGGCCAAGAGGAGGAAGCAGTTTGCTCTAGTGGGTGGTAGGACTGGACCTCGCGTAGGAGAAGGGCCTCTAGTTAGTTAGTTGGTTGGAAGATGATGGGCAGAGCAGTTGTTGCTTCTCAGCAATCACCATCCCCACTACTCCTTAGTCTTCTTGCACTAGGTGCTTCCAAACCAAATCTCATTTTTCCAGGAGTTGATTTGAACAAAATGACGGCGATGGTGAGTGGGGGATGAGAGACCAGCATCTGCAAGGTAGTCATAATAGTTGGCAGTTTCTATAAATGCTCAAAATGGCAGACGTAGCAGGAAGGGTGTTGTCACCCTCTCTGGGGGGAGCTTGCTCCAGGAAGTATATAGTCTTGCATGGTTGAGGATGTCGCGGAGGAGGAAAAAGAGCTTTTCGATCTTTGTGCGCTAGGAGACTAAGACAATGACGACGACAACAATGGGGATGGTGAGGAGGAGGAGAAGGAGGAAGAAGAGGAGCAGCAGCAGCAGCACCTGAGAATGGAGCTCGTAGAGAAGGAGACAATGAAACCCGTCTCCCTATCTTCCTCCGTTCTCCCGAGATACAGAGAATACGAAGTCTATCCTGTGAAGTCCAGAGTGGGTCATTACAGAGTGATGGAGATGGGACCGGCGCTTTCGCGAGTTCATTCTACACCCATCAACTGGACGCCATGTACTACAACAGCAGCATGGTAGCAGCAGCTTCAGCATCTTCTTCTTCTTCTTCTTTAGATATAAGGATCCAGGAGTTCTCCTCCTCTTCCTCCCTCAGGGTGGATATCTCCAGAAAGGAAATCCTAGATGAGGAGGAAAAAGGGGTGAGCAAGTTCCAGATGAGTCGAAGGTGGTTAAAGAAGCAGTAGAGGTCTGTGTCGTCCAGTGAAGAAACAATCAAGGAGATCTGGGAGAAGCAGCGTAGGGGCAGCACGAGGGTGGTCTTGATGGAGGAGGAGGAGCAGCAGGAGATGAGCTTCACCAGTCCTGAACACAATAGCAACAAGAACAAGAGCAACAACAGAAGTGTGGGCATGAAAGTATCTGACTGTGGTTCTTCCTTCGACAGAACCACTTGGCCATCACTCATGCAGAGGACCGCCACCTCCACCGCCACACGCTCCAGAACTAGGAGCTTGACAAATGAGAACATGGATGAACTTCGGGGATGCATAGACCTGGGTTTTGGGTTTGAAGCAACAATGAAAAGGATCTGGAGCTTTGCAATACCCTGCCTGATTTGGAGCTTTGCTATGCTATCACCAGGTAGTACAATGATGTAATTGGTAGATCTTCTTCTTCACCCATTTCCACTTTCGGCAGTAGTAGCTCTCTGGATCGTTGCAGCAGTGGTAGCAGCTTGCAGAGCTTTCTTCTGGAGTCTTCTTGGCACATTTCCAGCCCTGGTAACAAACAATAATGCCTTTCCCTTCCTCCCTCCCCCTTTCTATTTTCTGGCATTATGATCAGATTGCATTTCTTATGAAATCTTTTGGTGCAGTTTTTCCAGGCAATGAATCAAATCCTTCACCCACTCCTAAAACCAATTTCATATGAAATTTTTCTTTGGGTGCACTTATTTCCTCTAGGCAACAAATTCTTCACCATGCCTTTAAACTTCCTCTTCAAGGCAATGGTAACAAATCCTTTGCCATTCCTTCAAGGTTCCTGAAAACAATGGCAACAAATCCTTTGCCAATCCTTCAAGGTTTCCTAAAAGCAATGGCCAGCCTTGAGAACCTTCTGAAAGGTTCTTGAAAGAGATTTTCTCATGAAATCTTTGTGCCATTCATGGCAACAAATCTTTCCCCATTCCTTCCAAGGTTTCCGGAAGCAATTTCTTATGAAATCGTGGTGCCATTACTGGCAACAAATCCTTCACCATGCCTTCAACATTCCTGAAAACAATTTCTTGTGAAATTGCGGTACCATCCCTGGCAACAAATCCTTTGCCATGCCTTCAAGGTTCCTAAAAGCGATTTCTTATCAAATCTTGGTGCCATTCCTTGCAACAAGTTCCTTCACCACTCCTTCAAGGTTCCTAAAAACAATTTCTTATGAAATTGATCTTGCTGCAATTCTTAGCGATAAATACTTTCCCATTTCTTTAAGGGCTCTTGAAAGCAATTTCTTATTAAATCAATCTTGGTGCCAATTCCTAGCAACAAAATCCTTCATCATTCCTTCTCAAGGTTCCTAAAAGCTCCTCAAATCAATCTTAGTGCAAATTCCTTATGAAATCATGGTGACATTTCCAACAAATTGCTTTCACCATTCCTTCAAGGTTCATGGACATCATCTATTAAGTTGTTACATTTCCTTGTTAGAACTAATCTATGGAGTCTCAGTGCATTTGCTAGTTGTTATAATTTCACAAGGTTATAACAATTGTGCACTCATGTTGAGTTTTCCTCAAATTGTTGCAAAGATTTCTCTATAGTCATCTCTTGTGAAAGATTGAGCTAATGTGGTTTTTCTATAATTAGCAAATTGTTGACAAACAAATACAAAAGCTTGAGCTAGGTGTTTTGTTGAACTGTTGAAAATGCAAGTGATCATCCATCACAAGTGAAGACAAGGCTTTCAGATAGGCATCCCCACCCTTTTTTTTCCCTTAGTGATCACAATCAGCAAATACTTTTGTGAATGTCTACTTGATTCGTTGTTATTTCCCTTTGACTTTGTAATTAATATCTTCTTGTTGACATATGCTGTGAAGGTCTATGAAGTTGATGTAGGTAGGACAATAGGCAAGCCATCAATTCAATAATTGACAATTCCTTGTGTGTAGATTGTTGATGAAGTTTGTCATGATTCAGCAATGTCTGCAACCTTTGTTCAAACCCATGTAAGAAGTAGCAATAGATGGGATCAAAGCTTAATCGACAGATGGGACCATTAATCATGTTGGTTTTTTCCATTACATTGCAAATCTATGAGTTGCACTAATGACTTGGAATGGAGGAAATGATAGAAGATAAAGAGTGATGATTTTTCTTGTAAAGCTTAAAAAGTGATAAATTATTCAAAAAATTGTGAACGCAATGAACACAAATATGGACATGTAGTTTAGGGTGATGGAAGCTAAATAGCTACCAAAGAAAACCAAATTGAAATTGTTTCAGAATCTTAACCTAGATGTTTATGACTTTTGTTTTCTAGTTAGCGTTCATAGTTTCAATCCTCCAACTCCTACACTTGAAGAAGGCAAAAATGTTGGAATTGATGTTAGTGTGGATTTTTCATTTAAATAACATTCCATGACAAATGAAGTTATTTTTGTTGGATTAATGCAAGATTTATCAATGTCCATTTTTTTTTCAATGTTAAACATTGTTGTAAACAAAGAAATAGTTGTGTTTGCCTCCATGGCAGCAAGTTGAAATTCATTGTTTTAAGCATTTATAAGCCCTATTTTCTTTCACTCTTCTTTCAAGATCAATGTTTTAGGTTGCTCTTCAACTCCTTCCATAGGTTATGTAACCACTCCCACATGCATGGTTTTAAATTATTCATTTTGAAGTCAACATTTGGATTTTTGCCATTTTCAATTTGTTCTTTAGTGGTCCCTACTGTCCATTTGTTGAACTCCATTTTGAATACATATTTGAGTGGGCAATGTAGTATGATATCAATTAGTGACAAAACATTTATATAGTTTGTTGGTATAAAAACTACCAAGATGTTTGGATGTTTTTGTTTTATCCAATTAAAAAAGTCTTGACTCTTATGTACACTCCAACAATTTAACAGCCAAACCATTGTTTGTTGTATTTACAGTTCAAGTAATTCAATTTGAGCTTTATGGTAAAACACCATGACATTTTCCACATATTGTATTGTCATTTCAAGGTTTGACCAATGATTATCACTATAGTTGAGTTCCCACCCATTTGTTACACACATTTTCCTTTGATTGTTATTTGGTGGCAATGTTCATGGTGTTGTGCTTGTAAAGATGATTTGCAATGGCAACAACACTCATGTTACAAATGAAGATATTATCACAATCACCTGCCTTTTGTCCTCTATGCCAAGTACATGAACATGTTTGGAACCATTATTTTCCCATGTGCGTTTTCCTATTGTAGGTACCAAATGTATACCAATTTGATCATTATTGACAACAAGAGAAGGTGGAATGTCATAAGTCTTTGTTAGGTAAGTAACATGATAAGCCATGTACCTACCTTGTTCTTGCCAATCTAATGGAAGCTTGCTAACTATAATAATATTAACCTTAAAGGTTCAATTCATGCAATGTTTCATGAATTGATGGGTCCATTTTTGAATAATTTTAAACCCACCAAGTTTGTTGTCAAAAAACACATCAATGGCCAAAGACTCATTCATTCCATGAAATATGGGTTGGACTATGGAGGTTGCTAAGGGCTAACTTGCATCCTTCATTTTGTGCACTATGGCTACCATAATTTTCTAAAATATAGGGTGATTTTAAAGTAGTGGTAAATTTTGCTTCCTGGTTTCAATTCTTATGCTTAGTTTAACTACACAACATATTTTGGGTTTTGTGATTAGTTTTTACGATTATATATTAATTAAAAAAGACATATGCAACTAATGATTAGTGAGTTGTTAAACCCATGTCATTTCACCCATTTAATCACAAAGGATGTTTAATTGCAAAGCTTAGTCGTTTTAACAATTAGGATTTAAAATTTTTCTTATAATAATGAAATTCCATGTCATTATTAACCTTGGTATGATGTGTAAAGTGCATGCAATTTCAATTTATCATTTTATTTGACTAAATGTTACAAAAAACACTTGATAGACAGATGACAAGTGTAAAAAATTTATAAACATGTTATGAGTCATTTGCACATGACCAAAAGTCAACTTGGTTAGGTTAGCTAACCTAGCTTAGCTTGTTTAACCAAAAATCAACCTAGCTTAACCTAGCTAAATTAGCTACTTATGTTAAACATCTTGTGTTACTTAACCTGAGCTAAGTAGCCTAAATTAAAAACAAATGTCAAATTTTTAGCCCAAGAAGTTTAGATTAGGTTACCTAACTTAGACCAAATGACTTCGGTATCATAGGTTACAAGAATGAGGACTTGAACCCCAAAATGGAAAAATCTTTCATTTTCATTTTGAGGTTCAATTCCTTCTCCATTGCACTACCACATTTTTTTATACTAATTATATTTAACACAATGTTATAAACCTTAAAACTTTTAGCCTTGAACTAACCCTGGCCACCTTAAGTTGACTTACTTACTACTTACCAACCTAGCTTAAACCTAAACCTCCCTAGGTTGATTTAAAATGAATTAGTTTGTCAACTTATATTACTTATCAACTTAGTTTAGATTAACCTAATCATTATTAAACTAAATAAAAACCTAGGATAATTATGTTGTATTTAATCGTATCATAGTCACATTTAATTGCACAAACTTAAGGTGTTATAAACTTGTTAAAATATCTTGTAATGAGGCTACACATAATATAATAATAACTATTCAATGGAAACTATCTTTGCATTGCAAATTGCTCCAATAACATAGCTACAAAGAAGTTCCAAAATGATTGTAACTACATCAATCTTGCACCCTATGATATATGCTAAAAAGCCTACACCAAAAAAATTGTAATAAAAAGTACCAAAAACCCTAAATCAAAAAAATTGTAACAAAAAAAATACAAAAAACCTTAAATCAAAAAATTTGTAACAAAAAGAGGTATAAGAAACTTGATTAATATTGGATGATTTTTATCTTTGTCAAAATGTTAAAAAATAATTTAATATTTTTGACAAAAATATGAATAAATTTCTTAAACATGTTGAATTCAATTTTTAAAAATTAATTAAATATTCAACAATTGACTGTTGAATTGGCAAAGGTACTACGATACTTATGCAAGGCACCAATAGAAAATTTCCTCTATGGGTATTGAAAAGGCACCTTAACCAATTGCATTTCTCCTTAGTCCATGACATTTTTTCTTCAGTTTTTCAAAAATGTGGGGCATCTTGAATAGTGAAATGCCAGTTGCTTGAACAAGGATTTTTGTGTTTTTGCTATACCCTAAGGATATCATGACAAAATATGTTGGTGCTTCATGTTGGGTAACTCCCTTGGAGCAGGGTGTTCCTGAAATAAGGGTCCGTCATAGTCTCTGCCTTATGGAGCATTTATTTTGGGATTGTCCCGCTTCGAGGGTGTCACCCTAAGCTTATGGGTCATGTCTCATTAGGTTCCTCCCACTCTTAAGTGGATGTAAGAACCCTCCTCCTCCACTTGCACTGTGCGGATTTACGAATGTTTAGGTTCATGATAAAAGTTCACCTCCTGAGTTACATGTGTGGGAAAGCCCAAGACCAAGCTTGTTTTAAAGCTTTTTTGGGGAAAAAAAAGGTGAGAGGTTACTCCTTACACGCAGTAAAGCACACAAGTGAGGACATTAACGAAACTGGGCAGTAGTACTTGAATGTGACCTCATGCCGTCCCTTCTTATTCCAGTAATGCCCTCGGCCTTGTGCTTTACGTTACACTTCAGTGCTTGCATAATTAAGCGTGACGGTGCGGGCGTTTCCGCCCACCAATTGCACCAAACAAATCCGAGAAGGTAGGTAATATGCCATCCCATTACACTTAAACAAATCGTGATCAAGTTCGCCTCGTGATTTACGAACGTTTAGGTTCATGATAAAATTCGCCTCGTGATTTACGAACGTTTAGGTTCATGATAAAGTTCGCCTCGTGATTCACGAACGTTAGCTTCATCGTAAAGCTGGCCTCGTGCTTCACGACGATGGGTGCAGCCCACGAGTGGGGCCGGACTCGTCTGTCCTGTTTCTGTTTGCTTCCCGAGTTGCTGACTGATTGACTAGCAGGTGCTTCGTTCCCCTGCGTCCTTTCGCCTTCTTCGTGTTCATCTCCATCTGCTGCTTTTTCTTTCTGCTTTTCCTTTTGGCTGTAGAGAACAAGAGCAGAAGGAAACACACCAGCAAGAACAACTAACCCTAACCCAAAACCTGTTCTTTTTCTTCTCGAGTGCAGCCAACAATAAGAGCGGAGCAAGACAATAAATCAGTGCAGTTCCTTCTTCTTCTTCTTCGTCTTCTTCTGCTCAATCAGGTAAGTGCTGGAGGACATCTGCTCCACCAACATCCAATCTCCATGTGTTAATGAATTTGAGCTTTGGAAGTTTGGTTTTGCACCTTCCACCTTAGTGATGAATTGGACTCTCTCACCTTAGCTCTGGGGGGGGGGGGGGGGGGCGGGGGGGGGAGGGCTTTGATTTTGGCATTCAACATGGGCTATCTGCCTTAGAAAGATAATGAATTCGTGCAAATTTCTTGAGAGTTCTAAGCTCTCTTTTACCTTTGTTTGCAACTGTATTGTTTTGTAAACAACAAGGTAGTTGAGGAATATGACTTCCATGTTGTTGTTGTCGTCTTTATTTCTTCCAGTGCTAGCAACAGGCAATGGTAGTAGTAGCTTTGGAAGCTTTACTTCCAAATGGAAATCAAAATCCTCCAAAAGACTGAAATACTTGTAAATGCCAATGAACTTGATGTTGAAAATAGCCAGATTTATTAGTGAAAAATCATCTTCCATTGGGTTCATTTGTGTCCAATTTTGTGCACATTTGATAGACTGGTTCATGAGTTGGATTTGTGTCAAGAATTGCACATTGAAACAAACATGGGGAAAGAAGACAGGAAGAAAGAGCTTCTGGATTTGAATTTTTTTTTTTATTGCTTTGAGGATGAATTGCTCACCTATTGTGTTCGTCAGTGTTATTACTGTGGGTCTCTGAGGTCTGGTATTGCTCAATCTGCAAGGGGAGAGCGATATTGTCCTGGTTGTTTTTCACTGGAGCAAGCATAATCACATTTTTTTAGCACCCTAAGGTTTTTTCCCCTCCTTTGTGATAGTCATGAAAAGAATAGCGGGGTGTATGTTGTGAACTCTAATTTACTGCTGAATTGATAGTCCAGCTGGATGCATTGATGGGTGAATCTTGTTGCGCAAGTTCATGTTCTACACATAGTATGTTTCAGTCTTGACAAGAAAGTATGGGTGTTATCTGCTCTTTGAAGAGTTAGTTGTTTCTGTCATGTTCTGTTTAAGACCAATGATAGCTGAGTTCTGGGAATTGAGGAATGAAGAACTTGGAACTGACTGCAGCCCATATTTCATGGCGTGTTCAGCAGACTCAAACTGGCCTGGTTGCATTTATAGTAGGTCCTCCTACATTCTTCCTGTTTATCAATGAGCACCTTCTCTAGTGCTGTATTTTCTTTAGTTCAACTTTTTGATGAGCTATGTCTCTTGAGTGCTAGCCAACCTCATGTCTGAGCTTCCTGGTGCTTCTGGAAACACAACAGAAATTCAGGACCCAGATTTTGTATAATGTTTTGCCTTTTTTTGCTGGGTTATTATATACTTATGGACACCCACCATCATGAGCTATGAAGTCAGTTGGTAGTTTGTCATTGCTATTTGTGATGAATTTTGATGCTCTGAGCCTTGTGAGCAACTCTTACAAGGTTATGGCCACATTGTTGTCATCTTACCTTCAAATTGTCTTTGTACAGAAATCCCTGCAATTTTATAGATTCCCCAGTGTGTTTTCCTTCAAGTTTTTTGATTTTACACAAGTAGTGAATTTTTGCTGAAAGAACACATTTTACACTGACAAAACACATTTTTCCAAGTTTTTCCCAAAATAGAAATCACAAAATAGCAAAAGTTTGCCACAAAAAAAATCTCTGAGATATGCTAGCTTTTTGTAAATTCCAAAGGTTCTTGGGCATAATGCCCAAAGTTTCTGAACTGATTGTGAAAATCATTCTGAAATTCCATGTAGGAGTGTTTATTATCCATCTGTTTCACACTTTTACATTGCTTGGTTGTCTTGGATTCTTACATATCAGGATTCCATGGGCTGATGTCTTGTGGGTTACTGCCTCCTTGGTTGATGCTTGGTTTCATCTGTATTTACTAAGTCCAGAAATATCAGTACTTATGTAGTTGATAGCAAAGAAGCCACGTGTGTGTTTAGGAACATTTGTGTGAACCAATTAGCATCCAATGGGCATGCATTGACTCTATACAAAGATGAATTTGCCTAAAATCCTCCTCCCGTTGTGAGTTGCGATTGTAAGGTATGGATATACAAATGTAGAAGACAAGGTTAGAGAGTGATGACTAGCTGTGCCTGTGCTTTGGCTTGCACCATGTGGAAATGCTGGAAAAATGACATACTCTGTTGTATTCCTCACACTGATTCCTGGCAGTAATTTTGGGACGCTGATTGTTTCTGGGCATTGTGTTGGTGGGGTACAAAGCATTTTTGAAGAAAAATGGTACTGAACATTGAAGGGGAAATGGATGGAACGCATATTGAAAGTGATGGTTTCAATCTACATTTTCAGGCTCATAAGCAGTTACATCGCAGAAAGGTCATCATTGACACAGATCCTGGCATTGGTATATTCGATGTTACCCAAATAATATCTGCTTTTTGTTTGTTTATTCAATATGCTTTGCTGTATTGTTCAAGGGTGTATAAGGATTTATGCTTACAATTTTCCTATGAAAGTTAGCTGTTGATATCCAGCACTAGTTTTGGATGTGGTTCAATTCATGATAGGTTGGTGATGAGGTTTTGACATCAGTGCCATGTGCAGTGAGTTATTGCAGATTTGAGTTGTTTACAAGTAGTACAATTGATCAACTTACAGAACTAAAGAATTGGTCAAAATGGCAAAGCCTTTGAACCCAACAGTTTGGGAGTCAGTTTGTTCTATGTTGATGGTTTGCATCTGCAATAAACAAACAAAGATATCACAAGACAGGTCTTTAGAGCAGATGACAGCAGTAGTGTAACAGTTGGTGTCTTTCTGTGTTGTGAAGGTTTTCACTGGTAAAAGGGTTTGCAGTAGAATGGTCTGGTTATAGCATAAGATTCAGACCTCTAGGGCTACTGCTATGATCAATCTAATGGGGCCAGGGTTGCTCATGGGCAGATGACATGATGGCTATTTTCATGGCTTTTCAGTCACAGGACATTGAGGTCATAGGGCTCACCACCGTCTTTGGCAATGTGGACACTCCTATGTCTACAATAAATGCTCTACACTTGGTAAGCATCTTCTTGGTTTATGTCGACAACAGTCTAATTTGTTGACAGAAAAGAATGCTGCAACATTTTGACACTTTGGTGAGTTAACTATAGATTGCACTGTAGGATCTTCAGGATAAAAGTTAAGTCATCAGCCAGTTAAGGAAAACTGCAGATGGGCCATTGCCATTTGTCTTTCATGTGCCAACTGGAGAATTTTTGCTGTTTGATTGTGAGGTTTTGGCAGTGTGAGGTGGCTGGATTTCCTACAGTGCCAGTTGCAGAGGGCAGCCTTGTAACATTGAAGGTTGGCTCTGTCTTCCTACACCTCTCCTTTCATCAGGCAAGTTGCAAGCTATTCTTCAGATCCATGCTTCACCGGTGTCTAACAGCACTTGCTTGGGAAACAGGGAACACTTCCACGAATTGCAGACTTTGTCCATGGTGCAGATGGGCTTGGTAACACATTTCAAGCCAAACCCAAGGGCTTTAAATCAGAGAGTAATGCATCAGATTTTCTGATTCAGAAGGTTGCAGAATTTCCAAATGAAGTCACAGTTGTTGCTTTGGGACCCCTCACCAACATTGCTGAGGTCAGGCCTCCTGTTGCAAATCTGGGGCATACTGTGTTTTGTTAACCTCATGAGTACTGTACTCTGATCCAATACACTTACAAAATCTTTGAATTGCTATGAAGACTCCTGGTGTGCTATGAGGGCTTCAGTTAATTGAAACCTCCATACCACTTCTGCTATATATAATTTTCTGCTCTCCTCAAGAATGTTGCTGGTGTTTGTGATCTGAAACAGGCCATTCAGAAGGACCCAACCTTTGCCAACAATTTAGCTCAATTGGTGGTCCTTGGGGGCTCCTTTTTTGCAACTGGAAATGTCAATCCTCCGGCTGAAGCCAATGTAACATAAACATTCAGCTCTAATACATATGCACTTTCTTTGTTGGGATTTCCTTTTCAAGCTCAGGATGGTGCCAAAAGTGCAGGGAACTTCTCATCATAGAGGTTTTAGTGTTTCCTTGGGAGGTGCAAACAGTCTTAGGTTCCTGCAAAGGGCAGTTTTATGGAACAAATTCTTGGTTATAACTGCAGGTGAGTGGAGGCAGTCAAGTAATCATATTGGCATCTTTCTCCAGATTTGACTTATCCTCAAAGTGTCTAGCCATTTCCAGTACCAATTGCACCTGCATTGATTAACAAGGAAGTATCCATTCTATACAAGACAACTTATAGTGTGTTGTGTTGCAGATTTATTGTGATCCCGAGGCTGCAGATATTGTATTTACTAGTGGTGCAAACACTGTTGTGATTGGCTTAAATTTGACCACCCAAGTGATTTTCACTGGTAAGTTCTGTTTCCACCTGAATCAGAGATTTGATGTTTCATTTCTTGTTTTGTGTACCTTTATAATCCAGTGGAAAGTTGCTGTCTAGTGTCATTGTGGTTGGGTTGTTGTCATATGGTTTCCCTAGAATTAAGGTTGATCACATATGAATCTGATTCAGCCTGTTTGAAACTAAGAATTTGCACTCAGTAGAGCTTTGGTGTGGAAGTAGCCACCCACCAAGTGGCTTGTCCACCCTAGAAAGAGGTACTGGAGCATATAAGGTTGAGAGGCAGAGACATATTTGAATACTCTTTTCTGCAGATGAGAATGACATGAGGTTCCCTCTTCATTGATTGCTACCTACCATGGCTGAATATGCACTGAAGACAGTAAAAAAAATTTGCGCTAGAGAAACCTGTCATAGAAATAAGGATGCACAAGCAAACTCTTTGGTGTATCTACTTTTCATCATGTACAACTTGTAGTGTTGGTGGGTTGAATTCTGAGTGGGGTTGCTTGTTCCTTTCAAGAGCAGCTGGTGACCTGCAGGAGATAAGGGATTCAAAAGGAAGAAATGGGGCATATTTATATGATTGTTGTCAGTTCTACAAGGCATGGCATATAAAATCGGATAATTTGGATGGTGAGCCAAAGTGCTAGTTCCTATCCTCATGCACATTTTGTCATCATGCTATTACAGTAACCCCAGACTTGTGTGTGCACATCTGAACTCTGCATATGCCATCCCATTCCCCAGTCATTTTTGGTTTGGGATGAGAAACAAGACCCAGTTTTGTGGATTGGGCTCCTCTGCACAATTGGACAATAACAAAGACTTCTATCCTTCTGCTCCTTGCAATTGGGCAGATCCCTGAGGCTGTTAGATTCTTTCAATTGGAGGGTTTTGAAAGTAGGCACAATTCCAACACGGGGTCCACATAATGTTTGTGGAGTTGTTGTACATTGACAGGGATTTTCCTCCATGATCCTACTTGCATGGCTGCACTGCTCGACCCCTCTCTTTTCACTTACAAAACAGGAGCGTTGCGGGTGGAGACCAAGGGGATCTGTGTGGGACATACTCTTCTTGATATGGGATTAAAAAAGTATTTCTTTAACACCTTGTTTGTGTTAGTCTCTCTTGATTTTTCCAAACCTGCCTTTGATAACTCAATAATTGATGAGATTCCAGTATTGATGATTTAGTGACATTGGGTTCTGAAGTACAAAGTTGGCAAAGGTGTATATAAGCCAACCACAGATGAAGAATTAGATGATACTGCTGCCAAAAGCCTGATGGATTTGTTGGATGGTGGGAACAGTTGGGTGGGCGAGAATCCCTGGATTGGTCAACCACCCGTCAAAGTTGGTTGGACTGTTGATGTGGAGGGTGTGAAAGCACTTGTGAAAAGCCTGTTGTGCAGGCCATAATGGAAACTGTTGAATTGATTGCTGTCATCCTATTCTATTACATGCATCTGTACTGAATATTATTGACATTCTGGCCAAAATAATTTGGGAAGTTTATGCTCTACAGCAGATTGATTACTGTTGTTGTCTCACTAGGATTGTGATCTTGATTTGACATGAAGATTAGATTTCTGCTGTGACCACAGATATTGATTCTTTCTACTGATTCCCTTCTGGTCATATTTGTCCATGTTCTTGCTGCCCATGACTGCATTCACTTGTTGAATATAGCTGCATCAACAAGCTAACTTGCTAGCATTTGGCTTATTATGTAGAGAGGCCACAGAACAAACCTGACATCTTTATTCACTAGGTGCATGAGTCTGTGATGAGAGAGGGCTTTGCTGATGTCTCGTGTCTTTATTCTGGGCACAGGTTAAACAGATGAAACTAAGGTTCGTTCTCACATTTTAAGAGAGGTAAGTAATTGTGCCTTGTGTGAAGATGAAGTTGGTGTAACAGCAGAAGGATTATGGATGGAAGTGTCAGGGGTGGGCGAGAGAGTATCTACAGTTAACAACAATTGGGCACCAAATGAACTTCCATTGTTCCTATGGGAGCAGTGTGTACCGGTCTTGTAAGCTTCATATATTCCAACCCTTCTCTTCATTGGGAGGCTCTTTGTCATGCAGATCATTATTCTTTATGGGTATGTGGAGAATGAGAATTACTCATAGTAAAATGAATCGAGCCTTAGTTGTTCCTGTTGTTTGCAATGATGATAGCTGCTCCTGGGAAGAAACTGGTTCATCGTAGGTCACATTGTTGTACCTGATGTTTGCAATGATGAAGTCTGGTCCCAGGAAGAAAATTGTGAACATTTGAGCCTTAGTTGTTCCTGATGTTTTTCATGATGATGGATGATCCTGGGAAGAAACTGGTGAACATTGAGCCTTAGTTGTTCTGGATGGTTGTGATGGTGTTGGATGGTCCCCAGAAGAAACTTGTGAATAGTAACAGTAGAGGGTTTTGACTTTCCTTGGTAGTATGTGTGTTTGTGTTCTAGTGCAGGTTGTTGACACAAATTTGTGCTGCAATAATGATTTTAGTAGATTGCTCTCCTCAGGCCCCTCAGTGAAATGAGATTTTTCCCATGACTTCCAAAAGTCCTCTCCTGAAATTGGGACTATTTGGAAGGCATGGAGCATGAGAGCACACATGACAAGATTTTTTTCATATAGAACAAATTGAAGGCATTTGTCACTGATGCTCAGTTCTGTAAGCTAATTCTCAAGAGGGTGAGTTGGGAAGAAAAACCAAATGTCCGTGAACTTGCCAGATTTCTCAAGAGTCGAGGCACCATACATATAGTTATACTTCACTGGCAAGACTCTGAAATATTGAAGATGAAGCTCTGAAATATTCAAATGGGGGTTGCAATTTGGTGCACCCATCTTCTGATATTTTAATATATTTTGACTGAATCTTTTGATTATCAATTGCAGGTATGGTATTCATTCATGGGCTTTGATTATTATCATTATTGTGGTGGTGTCGGGTAGATTAGCAGGTTTTCTTTCATTGAGTTGGAAACTGAACTAACTTTTCCATGGAAAATGCCCATGAATCAAAAGCTAGAATGATTGGTAAAAAGGGACACGGAAAGAAATACTTTCAAAGCAGTGCCTTTTTGGGGGGGTGAAATATTGCCACTTTATGACAAGAAAAAGGAGCTGTGGACCCTAGAGGGATGTTTTTGCGGAGAAAAATGGCACAAAGTTGTCATATTTTGAGAGAAACAAAGGTTGAAATCACCAGATTTAGACCATACCTTTTAGGATATTGCCACAATATAGTGAGGTTCTGAAAAATTCTTCTTTGCTCTATGCCAAATTTGGCTATTTCCTCTTTTATATGGTCACCATTCTACATACTTCATAAATTTGAAAACAATCGGGTTTTATACCTTCTTTAGTTTCTCTTATTAGTTAACACCCATTGCACCGACAATGAAATACCCCACTTTCTTTTACTTTCTTCAAAAGTGGAGATGACGAACGGAGGAACTTTCATAGAAAAGGGAAGACATAACACTTGGTGTATGAATAGTTTTCCATGTCCTTGTTCCACCCAATTGCAAGAGGAAATTTTTAAAAAAAAACAAAAAATTAGGCAAAAGCAAATGTGGTGAATAGTGTTATCGTAGCTTTGGCCCATTAGATTGTGGGTGGACAAGATACTTTCTTTCATTGGGTTCATGTCTCACTTTTAACCATAGTGGGTAGTTTTGTTTTTTTACCTACTATGCAATAAATTAAAACAAGCTAACAAAGGTCCCTACTTGTGTTTTGAATTTAAAAGGAACCTTTTATTGCAATTCCAACATTATTTTTGTTTTTATGGAACCTCTGGTGCAGTCTTGAGACCAACTTGTTGGATTTCACAAAGAATTAAAACCTGGTTCAATTTAAGACCAAGTTTGGATTCATCTCCATTCCACACAATTAAACCCAAAAAAAGAAAAGTAATATTAATTTGTTCAACTAATGCACATAATTCAAGATAAAAATCATATAAATTTTTTTTATGTACAATCAATCAAATGCACTAACTTGTCTAAAATGTAATATCAAGTTTATAAATTAAAAAAATGAAATGATATTTACATACATAAATATATTGAACTTATTTTTTTAAAATAAAAAATCCTGGTTGTTGAAGTTCTAATTCAATTTTGTAAAAAAGTTAGGTTCCTCAATCAAGTTCCAATGATTATTCCAAAATAATTTGAAACCTTTGGTCTGAACACCTTAAAACTTGACCTATAATCTTAATCTCTTAAAATCCCAAAACCTGCCAATATTGGTCCCTACTTCAACTTAGCAACCTACTTGCCCTTGTTTTACACACTAATCACTCACCTGCCATATAGAGGGTAACATGTAGGGAACTATCTATAAATGCCTTACTTCCACTCTATTTACCTATTAATCACCTTTGTACCCCAACCTATTTGTTAATCATTTACATGCCGTAACTTACTTAATAAATTACCTACTTGATCCAACCTACTTATAATTGTCTTAAAAACAACATGCTTCATATGGTTGGTGGCTCATGCCCCTATATACTCTCATTCCTTTTACATGCCTTTACTTCCTTATTAACCGAGTGTTATGACCTTACTTATGTGTAGGGGAAGGCTAGCTCTCAAGGGCTTCCCCTAATCCAAAAGTCATAGCCTCAAGGGTGTAGGCTTGAAAATTAGGGGAGACTTGTTGTGTCATGGTTCAAATGTCAAACATCAAGAACTAGAGGGTACTCATTTTTGTTGAAATTTAGAAGGTGTTCAAAAATAGGGTCTCTCTTGCCGTTGTAAGCCTCATGCTTGATGTTTAAAGTTCCAAGCTTGTCCATTACATCATATTTATGAGATCAATATAACCAACTCTTGTAAAGTATGAAGGGGTTTTGGGGCACACATCATTATAACCAAGGGGTTTTTCCCTCAATTTTCTGATATAAAAAAATTACCAAAAGTCTCTAAAAAGTTAGCAAAATTAGTTGAATGTACAATAGAAAAACAAAAAAAAATTCAAAAAAAGGCTTTTTGTGAAAAAATGTCAAAATTTGTCAAAGAAAAAAGTGCTAATTATACCTAGTGTGCCTTGTGCCATTGAGCGTGTATTGTAATATATTGTTATTCAAAATTCAATAACTTTGACACCATGGGTCTAAAAAATATGACACTACCCTGGTGCACCTGTATTCATTGAAGCTTTTCCAAGAGTATCAAGACTGCACTCCCAAATCTCTAAAATTTTAATTCTGAAATTTTATTGAAAATTGAGTGAAAACCATACTCAAAATTAAATAATTCTCATGCATTGCAAACCTAAACATTACAAAATCACCTCAGTGCACACCTACCCATCAAAGAGCTTTTTAGTGATACCAAGAACACAACCTTGGTTTGGTAAATTGCAATGTGACAAAACAAACAAATATAAACTACCTTCCTTCATAGTAGGATAAAAAATGTTGATCATGAAGATGAATGTGAGTACACACAAAATGAATAGCCAACAACAACAAAATGGCCATCCACAAAATGGCTTGTTTGAAATGGATCTATGTGGAACAATTTATCTAAATACAATTAGGTACTTTAGCTCCTAGTGGTGCTTGTTTTTTTTTAATTTTTTATTTGACACCATCCAAAATGTGTTCTAGATATTTTGACATAATTTTTCATATTTGAAAATTTTGACTTGTTCGAAGTACTATTATTGTTCTTCAATAGAAGACAATTCTACATAATAGATTACTTGAATAAGGTTCAGGGTATGTAGATTATTGGCGTGGGAGGGGGGCAATCCTTACACAATGTTCATTCTTATCAAATAATTATGCTTTAATAATACATAATAATAAACCATAATCAATTCCAAGTAGATTTACAATTCAAGGCTTATGATTTTAAGGTTATCAACATATATAGGATTTACCACAACAAGAGGTTTAATCTTGTCAAATTAAATGAAATCCATCAAGGTGTATATAAGTATAGATAATATGTTCGTGATATTGAATAAAGAGAATTGGAAAACCTCTTCTTGATATGATATATGTAGTTTTGTATGTAATGCACTTGTTTCTTTTGGATTCCTCATTACTGAATATGAAGATGTGCAATCCTTTCATTTAGAAAAAAAAACCTTCATCATCATGTATGTCAAAGCATGCACAATACCTTCATGATTGAGTATGCTAGATATGTTATTCCTTTCGAAACCTTCATCGTTTTGTATGAGAAATGTACAATAATCTCATTGGTTATGTTTGAATGTGCAATACATTTATTTATTTAAAACTCATTAGTATGTATGGTAGAGCATGTCCAATTTCCTAATTTCTTTATACAAAACCCTTATTGTGGAATGTGCCAAAATGTTTAGTCCTATGATCTATTTGAAACATTTTCGTGGATGGTAGAACATGCAATATATTCATGATCATGTCGAACCTTCACTATGGAGTATGCTAGAATGTGCAATACTTGCATAGATATTCATAGACTTCATTCAAGGTTATGCATAATGATATTTCACTTTCTTGTCGTTGGTCCTTAAACTATTTTGATACATTAACAAGCTTTAAATCCAAGCTTTCAATCCTATTTGGCAAACATTGATGAAAATAATATATATGAAACATTATGTTGTAGGGGAGGTTCTCGTCTGAGTGCCTTCTTCTAAGGGAGGGGCACTTGAGGGTGTGAGCCTGAGGGTGTTCCTGAACCTCAGGAAAACACATAAGTACAAGAACCTCCTCTTATGTAAACAACTCTTTTATTTCCTCCCTTCTTTCTCATTTCGAAAAAAACAAATATTTCCATGGGAACATGGCAACATATAAAATTGGGGGAGCTCCCCCAGCGTTAACACACTAAGGTTCTTCTGCTGGGGGAAATCCCTCAAAATACACACCCAAATAAAAAGGGAGTTGTTTACTTTGTGATTGTTTCATCCTTAAGATCTTCACGTGACCTTGGTTGTGTTATAAATGTTACATTAAAATCTCCACTTTATTGTATTTTTTAATAGTTGGATGGAACAACATGATGATGATTGAAGTGTCACATAAACAACTTAAGAGTTTATGCAAGATTAAAAAGTTCTAAATAAAATATCAGAGGTGCCGAGAACTAAAACTTAAAGGCAACACATGGCCATTTTTCAAGCGCATAGGAGAAGAGTTTGCACAATCATCATACAAATATCCCTTTAGTTATAAAAGTGCTATTTGCAATGAAAATGTCTAATGAGATTTCTTCATTTAATGCGAGTAGACCGTTTTAGGTTGAGACATTCACTTGCAGTCTCTAAGCAATTGTTCTACTATGCAATTTGACAAAGCATACAAATCACAATTTGAGGGTGACAAGTTTAATTGCATGTTGAGAAGCCTAAATATAGAAACACAAGATTCAAAGTTTTTGAAAAAGATCTCTGAAGCACAAAATCTCAAGAAAAAGATTCACATGTAAATTTTTTTTCAGTTGCTTGAGAAGAGAAGATTGCATGTAGAAGACAAAATCTCTCCTGTGCCAAAACATGGCAAACTTTAAAGGCATGGCATGGCAAGGCAAACTTTACAACAGGACAGATTTCACTTGACCAAAGGTGCAGCTTGACATCAAGTTCAACAATTTAAATGGCGTTCATGCACAACTGACTCAAGATAGTTCCATTCATTGCTGTGATGGTTTTGCGAGGGAAGTGTCGGTTGAGCCCACAAAAGACAACACAAAAGAAAATCAAGCATCCCCTTCCTTGTACGCGTTTACCACACAGAAAAACCGGTGTTGTGAAAGTGGGGGAATGATAATGGGCCCAGAAAGAAACTTCATAGATTAGGGAAAGTAATAGTATATAAAGAAACAGAAATGTTTGTTTTTTTCATATTGACACCGATAACGGGCCTTCTTTTTGTATGACCCACAAAATCAAAGATGCCCCAAACCCGGAGGATGGGAGATTCATTTTAGTGAGTGATAAAGTTTTTAGTCTCCTTTCTGGGAAAAGGGAAGGAAATAGGGGAAGCAGGGGTTGTGAATAGAAGGGAAATGTGTTTCATTTATTCGAAATGGAACTTATAGACACCCAGCTCACCATGAGGGATGAATGGTGTGTGGACATGAAGCACTTTTCCATTGGGTTCCAGTTCCCTTGCTCACCATGGTGGTTAGCTCAGCTCAGGTTCTGATTCGATTACCTACCTACTAACAATCCACTAGCTCTTCACCTAAGAATTAACAATCTACATGCATCTATTTACCAATGAAGTGGTTTATTCCAATGAAGTGGTGAGCTGGTGGCTCTTGGTTCACTCTGGGCCTAGAATGGGGATATTGGTGAGTAAATTGGCAAACTTGTCTCCAGCAGTTTGAGGAAAAGTCTATTTGACAATGTCAACAAAAAAATGAGAGAATCTTGATGGCAAATCTGAGTAACAAATCTGGCAAACTTGAAATTGCAAAAGTAAACATGAGCACATGCAAGGAAGGAGGGAATTTGATTTTTTTTTGAAATATATATATTTTTAATTTTTCAATTTTGTGATGCAGTCAAATTGGCGATTATCAACAAGAAGATTTAGCCAAATTTGGCTGTAGATCAGTTATGAAAGTTTTTTTAAAAAAAGATTCCTTTTACATTTTGGCACCTGTTAGAACTTAGTCCTGTTGCAGAAATCTCACAATAAAATTTTTTTTGGGGGAGGAAGTTTGGCAGATTAGGCCCAATTTTTCACAAAAATCCTTTGCATGTTTAGAAATAAGAATTTTCAGGTCGAAAAAAATTCGCCACAAAGACTAAAAAAAACACTGGAAGGAAAGAGAAAGAAACCAATTCAGAATCTCTCATCTCCATGATTGACTTATTGCAAGCGGTCGATTTTTGATATGGGAAAAATACAGCCAACCTACTACAAGCTATTGATTTTTGACATGGATAGGTTTTGACATCTTGTTTGAGCTAACTTGACGTCCTGTAAATTCTCCCTTTTCGTTTTTTTTCTTATCCCTTTGTACATTTTCCTAATCTACGGTGTGTCTATCAATAAAGTTTTACAGTGTTTCATGATCAAAATCCAGAATCTTCTTCTTCAATCAAATACAAAACTTTTGTTATTTTGAAATATGGAGAGAGTATATAGCTTATCATGTCGGTGCAACGCGCAGGACTGCCCAAAGTTTCCTTCCTGAGAGAGAGATCACCTTGGGCAGGTAGGTGGGGTGCGTGGGTGAATTTTTGTTGCCATTTTGAATTTGGTTTTGGTGTTTTTTTGTCTGGGTTTTCCTGCATATTTGGCTTTGCAGAAAGATTGTGATTTTGATGCAATTGAGCTTTGTGGGTGGTGATAAAGATAACAACACACTCAGTTGGAGTAGTAGTTCTGTGTATTTTGGTTTGGATATTTGAATTTGAAGCAATTTGGGTAAGTCTTTGTTCTGTGATTTTGCATGTAGATTGTTTTCCATTCTGAGGTTGAAGAGGTATGGGTTGCTAAATTGGTTTTTGTGATCTCTAATTCTTATATTTGATATTCTATTTGCTTTTGGGAGTGATTTGTGGTTGCAGGATCTGGTAAGTGAAAGACAAAAAAAATTCCCAGAGAATAATGATGATGGGAGTAATTTTTAGTTGCACAATCTGGTAAGGGGAAGGCAGAATTTTTTCTGGAGAATTAATGATCATGATGCTGAATTTTGATCCCAACAGATGATCTAATAGCAGCACATGTAAGAAAAATACGAAGAGCACGAGATTGCAACTTCAGTTTCAGAGCTTTGAAAGATTCATCTGAATTGGGACAAAACCAAAACAAAATGACAAAAACCATGAGAGCTGTGCAATACTCTGGTTATGGTGGAGGTGCTGCTGGATTGAAGGTATGATGGTTGCACTGGGCGCATCTCTAAACAGTTGTTTTAATTTTGTTTCAGATATGAACATGGGTACTGGACAGAAACTAGTACACCATCTCTTCTACCCTCTCTCTCTTAAAGCTCAACTTTCAGTTTACTGGATCTGTAACTGGTTTGTTTGTCTAATGTTGTGATTAGTACTAATTAGAGGTAGTGTTTTCCACATTGACTTGAGGCATATACTTCTTTGGAAGAACTTGTTGAAAAGGATAAAGTGGACACAGGAGTCTCATTTCATAACCAGACCTAAATTTTTTCTTATAAGATAAAGAGCAAGTGTAAGGGATTTTTCCATTTTGCGAATCTTGACTTTTGAGCCCTATGAAGAATTATCCTTATTGGGAAGAATTTTTGTTTTTTAGAAAAGGTTGGAGGATAGGAGTTTTAGGAGAGAGTGATTGAATATGGCCCGGATGTAAATTTTCTCTCAACCTTGATAGCCTGATCAAACATAGGCAACCAGAGAAATTGAGGTTGAACATCCGTGTATCTGTGTCATTGTTTCAATCCTCTTGCTATCCTTTTTGTTTACAGAGTTCTGGAGGGTCATGGAAATTGAATTCTGGCAAAAGAAGGTGCATCCAAAAATGTAGTGAATTTGACTGTAGATTGTATGGGATTTTGATGATGATGATGATGATGATGATGATGAGAGAGAGAGAGTTTCTGGATGCAGCATGTGGAGATTCCAGTCCCTGTTGTGAAGAAAGACTACGTGTTGATCCGAGTGGAAGCAGTGAGTATCAATCCACATGACTGGAAAATACAAGATGGGTACGTGAGGCATGTACTGCCACCCCGGTTTCCACACACCCCAGGTAATTCTTTCACATCATTTGTCCACTTGCGCTTTTTCAGTAGGCAAGTCCAAACAGAAAAAAAGAGCATTGAGGGTTGTGGTGGGTTGCTTACATTCTTTTGCACTGGGGTTTAAGTTTGAAGTTTCTAGCTAATCTGAAGATAGCTTAGCCTTGCAAGAAAGCCAAAATATTAACTCAAGTTTGAGCACAGCTGTGTTGGAGACAACTGGATATGGATCCACAATGACAAAACTGAATTGGAGAATGTGCTGTTGGAACCAGGCACTGATGTTGCAGGCGAGGTTGTAGGTCTTGGTCTCGGAGTTACGACTTTTTCACTTGGTGACAAGGTTGTGAGTTGCCTTGGCACGGTATGTTTGCTGTTTCTCTTTGCTCCCATCCAGACTAAATGGACATGCAGCGTAAAAGCCCCAGGGTGTGGGCATTCCCAAAATAAGCGGCCTAGGACAAGGTGTTAGCCAAGTCTGGCCTCCCATTTGGGGAGAGTCCCTCACCCTTGGGCTTTACCCCTTGCACAAGGCAAACATTATCATGAACCTAAACATAAACAGATCATCTGGTGTAGGAGGGGAGGGTTCTTGTACCTACTCCTTAAGAGTGGGGGGAAATTTATACCTACTAAATAGGCATTACCTAAGTAGGCACAATTTACCTGCATATTTTCCCTTCCACTGTTATGGAGTAGGCATAAGATCCCTCTGCCTAGAAAGGAGGACTATTCTCAAATGAAAGTTGAAAGACACTAGCAAATCTCTCCTAGTGCTTTATGAACCTTCAAAATTATTTCATTGACTAGTGGTGTAGGGTACAAAGGACAAAATTGATCACTAAGGAACCAACCTATTGTGCTTGCTTGCTGACCGCAATACCTGAGAAGAGGAACTGATGTACAATATCTAAAAAAAGATGAACTCCATTTTGTGCTTTAGTTTTCAAAGGTTTCTGTGCTTCTCCATCCTGGGTACATTCATGATAAAAGTAGCCAGCTGCACTTCCTGAAGCACTCCTGGGTAGTCCTGAAATTGTATTGACAGGTTGACGTGTCAGACTGGGTTTGGTCAATCACTCCTTTTTTTCCCCACTGGTTATAGTGCTCAAACTGTGCTTTAAAACACAAGTCACAGTCCTTAAAAACGTACTTTCAGATACCTGATACTCAATAGAATCATTTCAAATTTATACAAATGCTACATTGATAGATTTCAAAACATCATTGTAAGAACGCACACCACATTTCCAGCACTAACATAGTTACCACTCAAAACCATAAAAAATGAGCATTGGTTACAGTTTTAGTGGTATGCTTTACTGTGAATGTACCTTCCCATGATCTTCCAAGCTCCTTTGGCAGTTTCATAATGTGATACTCACAAATTCAAAATGTTGAGTGTTTGATGCATCTGAGAGTTTTTTACAAACGACATTTTTAGATTGCATTCAAGACCCAGTTATACATGGATCATTGCTTGGAATGCAGTCTGGTGGAGGATTAGCTGAGTATGCATTGGCACACATCTCAACAACAGCCAAGAGGCCATTAGGGGTGACAGCAATCGAAGGTGCTTGCTTAGGTGATGCTGCATTCTCTGCTCTCCAGAGTGTGCGTGATTGGGCAGGAGTACCGCTCAATGGAAGGAAACTCAAGGTTCCCCCAAATATTCTCATAACTGATGCTAGCGGTGCTGTTGGAACTTTTGCAGTGCAGGTTTCTCTCTCTCTCTCTCTCTCTCTCTCTCTCTCGCAATATGGGATGTAGAATCAATTCAGGAACCCAACACCAAATCACCTTCAAGTAGAGAAACAGTCAAATTCAGTTCCATCTTTGGCACACATTGATCTGTTGCAGTTAGTGCATGAGAAGTGGAGCCTCAGATAGAAATCAAGAGATCAGTTTGTGCTACTGTGTCTAGGGAGGAGAATCTCTAACAGTCAGTCATCTAATTAGTTTCCTACTCAATTAATTTGCACGGTGATTGCATCAAAAAACCAAATGCGACCATCCATGTACATCCATATCCATCCATCAATCACTTGGGAGCTTGATGTCATTAAATATTTGGCTAAATTGGGTTGTGGAGTTTTATTCCTGTAGCTTGCAAAATTGGGAGGTGCGCATGTGACAGCTACATGCTGTGAGGCAAAACACTTGGAGCTGGTGAAGAGTCTTGGAGCAGATGAAGTACTGGATTCCAAGACACCAGGAGGTGAATCCTTGGAGAGTCCATCAGGGAAGAAGTATGACACTGTAATTCAATGTGGGGAGTATTTGCCGTTTGCCCACATCAAGCCCCAACTCTCACCTACTGGCAAAGTGATCGACCTCACTCCATCACCCAAAAGCATGCTGTCGAGTGCTGCCAGTCTAGCTTCATTTTCCAAACAGAAATGTATTCCTTTCATGCCATCAGCTAATACAACTGACTACTACTTTCTTTTCAGCTTAATGCAGCAGAAGAAGCTCAAGACAATTGTGGACTCTGAGTTTCTCTTGGAGCAAGCAGAGAAGGCTTGGGCAGCCAGCATTGCTGGGCATGCAACTGGGAAAATTGTGGTCAAGTGCACAAAATGCAGCTAGAAAACGGACTTCCAAAAGGTGAAGCCAAAACACCAAAACAAAAGATTAACCATGATGAAACTCCCACAATACAAAAATTGCACATAATTTGAAAGCTAATTCCTTTCAATTTCACTGTGCAATTCCAGATAATACACATCTCTTAGTTGCTGGCTTGTAGTAATTCAATATTGCATAATTTGGGTCATCAGATGTTGAAATTTTTGTGTGGAGGGCATGAGATAATTGCATTGAGAGTCAGAGAAAATGTGTAATGTGAAAGTGTGCAAATGAAAATATGTTACATAGTGAAATTATGGAGGCAGATCTCTGCCGTAGTATATCATCAAGCAACAACAATTGCAACAAGTCCTTAATGAGACAAAATTTGAAATACATGGGTGTGTTATGTTAGCCATGGCATGTAAACAATTCACCGCATGTGTTTGTTGGTAGAGTACTATAAGGCAAATTCGGTCATAACTCCCTGCAAACCTTGTACTAGCTTGTGGGTCAAGTGTGTACAGTGGTAGCATATTGTTACTTTACAGCAAAGTGTTCTACTACTTCGACAGAATAATACTATCATCATAATACCTGAGGATTCCTACCATTATTTTCATTAAGAGTGAGATTGAGATGTATTTCTGGTTTGTTTGCACAACCCTTTTCTTGATTAAGTATTTCCATACTTATGCACCGCACCTCCACTTTGTTTGGGAAATATTCAGATGAGTAGGTGGGGAGGAGCTCGAGGTCCATGGAGGCTCCCTTTCATATCTTCAAAGTTGCAAAAGGTTTAGGTTTAATTTGAATGGGTCTTGAGTTTCTTGGTAAGCTAACATTTTAAACTCTTCATGCTCAGTCAGTTTCGCCAGTCAGTCCTCAACCAATCAACTACTCTCCAAATAGCAATCAACTAATGTTGCAGTATATTTAACTAATTTCTACCTCATCATTTATGAGTTAATTTTGTTCCCATAAAGTGTCGAAATTAAGTCCAATATTTGTCTTGTTTTTTCTTTCTAAAATTTCTGTTAGGAAGAAGGTTTTGAATGATTTGTGGGTGATAATCCTCAAATTTTTGTAGCAAGCATGGATACAAGGAGGAGGAAATGAGGAAACCTTTGTTCCCAGGGCATAATGCGACTTTCAAGGGCATTGCACCTTGGACCTTGGTCTATGTCCTTTGTTCCCAGGGCATAATGCACAGACAGTAGGGTCTCCCCCTATACTAACAATTCCTCCACACTCATGATTCACATCAAACTGGATAGAATTATGAGATGATATTATCATAAAGGGTATAGAGATTTCAGAATTGACAAACATAACAGAAGTGACAAATCGGCAAGCATGAAAAGAAAAGACCTAAATCATGTGTCATGTTCAACATGCAAGCAACAATGACAACAGCATGGGTTTTGATGCAAGAACCCAATCAAAGTACAGACTGATAACCTCATAACAGACTTCCAGTAAATCATATATCATGTTCACATTCAAGCCATAATGAGAAAAGCATTGGTTTGGATGCAAGAATTGATCAAAGAACCAACTGACAACCTCATAAGAGACTTCCACCAAATCATACATATCATGTTAAACATCCAAGCCACAAGTTGAGAAGAACAAAGGTTTTGATTGAATCATGCAATTAAAAAAAAAACTACTAAATTTCCACCTGAACTTAGCATTCAATGTTTCAAGAAAACTCCAGTTACAAGAGCAGCAATTGCATTTGTCCGATTCACACAAATTCAGCTGCCAATTTTCTGAGATTGAACACTCTTGGAGGGAAGGAAGTGCATTCAGAAGTCGAGAGACAACTTTTAGAGCCTTCAATTATGTGTAACAGGCACTCTAGTTTCACATCAGCACATTGAAGCAAAACCTTGCTTTCACACACCTGCATTTGAAAACAATGTGAATACTAGTCCCAATTTTCTTGGACCATTTTGTTGCAGATGTTTTGTTGCTCTTCAACTACTTAAAGAATCTTCCATATGAATCTTTCATTTCTTGGGCATTCATATTGCATTTTGTGGATTCTCTATCAACTCAAAAAGACACAAAATGCTCTACAATGCTAATCTGATTTCTTCAGTTTTCTTCCAACATCCTCTGCAAATACTAGTCCCAATTTTCAGCTTCCCTCCAACATCCTCTACAAATTGTTGAAGCAGTTGCAATTGAGTACTTTCAGCATGATAAGTAAACTGTAGAATTCTTGTCACAAAACTACAAGGATCTGTTGAGGGTTATTTGCATCTTGATGATGCTGCACCCCCATTTGTTTTCGGTTTGTGTTTTAGAGAAGAATCAAGGGAGGCACTGACAGATTGTGGTCCTTCAATCTCATGGTTACTACAGGAGCTCAGTTTATCTTCTCCAAGCTTGCCCATGGATGATAGATTTTGGCTGAAAACTGTTCTCAAGAAATCACTACAGAGGTCCCCTGTGAGAGCTTGCCACTGTCCACAGTCCACATCAAGCAATTGAACTCAGAAAAATTCTTTTCACAATTGTAGATCCAGTGTGGAAGTGTGTAGAGTCACTCACTACCATGTGCACATCATTGAAGATTAGAAGAGATGGGAGCAGTGAAATGTGGTGATGTGTTGAGGTAATACTGCACACAAGATTAGACTGTGCACTGTTCTTCAAACTGTGCAAAAAGAAAGAGAGTGACTTCTGGAGACTTCATTTCTGAAGAGTTTCAAGTAAATGAACTTTTGTTTCTGTAGGGTGCATCACACAGAAACATGTGGAAATTGCTTAGTTCAAAGCAGTTATTGAAGAAGTTTGATAGGAAGACACAAAAAAGCTCTATTTTACTCATACTTACTTCTTTCCTGCTCCAATTGGAGAATAGTTTCTGCTTCTTTCAATGCCTTCAACTGCTTCTCCTGTTTCTCCTGGGCTGCAGTGTTCACAGCTGTGGCAAAGTAAAAAATTGCATTTGCTGCTCTACGCCTGTTTCAATCACCACATTCAGATGGTCAGAGAGGTGACAAAATCATGTGATGCTGCTTCGGCTTCCATCAGTTGTTTTCCACATCTTTAAATCAAACTCTTTCTTCTGCTATGCTTACAGAATTGACAGATCAATTCAGGCAAGTTAGTGTTGCCATCTTCTCCGGAAACATGAAGATAAATATTGCACTTCAGGAACAAGTGTGAATGAGTTGCTGTTACGAACAGTGTCTCATTTCCATGACCATGCATCTTTGACTTATGCTTATGCATGGAGAATGGTAAGGGATTACCGAGGCTCAGCATAAGGATCACCAGTTGTAGGTACTGCTGTAATGTCAGACATAGGGGCTGTTGTGATTACATGTGCAACGACTTCTCTACATATTTGTTCTAAGGCATGCAAATCTCCTTCATACTCCTGTGATGTACCACCATCATCTCTTTCATTCAGGCAGATTCAGTTTCTTTCTTCTTTCTTTCTTCCTTTTGGTGGATTCAAACTAGTTGAAATGAGATGAATCCTCTTGAATTGAGATGAATCCTCTCCCAGCACAGATATTTCAATTCTCATTCAGAAATTGATGGCAAAAGCCAAATATGAAGTAAGAGTGAGAGATCACAAACCTCAGCGATGAAGAGTATAGCGTAGTATACATCATGGCTCAATGAATCACGGTCATAGTGCTCTTTCCCCATCCTTAGATTGTTCATCAGGTCTTGCATTCCTTGTAGTAACTTTCCCTTCTCAAAATCTCCATACTTGAGCACTTCATCGCTCATTGCAGTTCCCAGCACTAAGATTGCATCCAGTGGGACTGTGCTCCTTTCTCCATCAGTCTGCAGCACTCATCAGTTTTTTGTCCCCTCTGTAAATCCCAGTACAACAAACCTGAGGAAATAATACAAAACTTTCTACTGACTCAAGCAGCAGCAATTTTGCCAATGTTGTCAACAAGGTATATAGCTCCAGTCACACAAATCCTACAGGAGAAAGACACAAAACAGAACTGAAATATCAGAGATGGATTCAAAGTTGATGTCTGCTCCATCTCCAGGAAAGAAAAAAATTGTTTAAGCAGAGGAAAGAGTTGTGAATGTCATCATGGTCATCAATCTCCTCTGGACAATTTCAGAATCTTGTTCCATTGTTAGGTTAATCACTGCTTTGTTTACAGTTTCTGCTCCAGAGAGTTTGTGCATATCTGATGCACCAATTAGACTCCAAAACTAAAAGAATTCACACAGATAGAAACACATGTCCCTCCATTGTGTGTGAGATCACAAAACCTAATTTGGTATCTGCGCCGAAACAATCATTTCTGAAAGCAAAAGAATCTTGACAATGTCCATGTGTCATATTCCATTCTGTACTCTGCTGTTGTCATATGAGAAACATGGAAACAACAGAAAAATCTTTCTACAAAACTTTTTCTGCCCTTCCAGATCTGCAGATTGCACATGGAATTGAAAACATCAAACAAATAACGATCATCTCAATGATTTGAGATTGCCATGCAAACTTCTGGGATCTCTTACTCACAGCCCACAATCAAGCGATTGCCCGAAGGATCATTATCACTGATCACAAGGTCTGGTGCAAAACTTGATGGATAAGATGTTTTACACAGGTTTCAGTGCACAAAGTTTGCACAGGTTTGTTTCAGTGCCTGCATGTATCATCATTGCATTGCAGCAGCAACTCCTCTTGTGTTTTGCTTCTGGTCTGTGAAGAACAAACATGAAATTGAACACTGGCTTCTGAAAATCTTTACCAGCCTTTTTGCAGATTGCAAGGATGCAGCATGCACTTCATGTTTGTAGCCTGCCAAATACAGATAGTTGAATCTTCGCAATGCTGCCAATCCCAACACAAATTCATAAGCAACACAGCAAGGTCATCTGCAAAGTCTCAAGCATTCCTTTTTTGCCACAATATAATATTACCTATTTCAGTGTTTACCAGTGCACTTTGTGTGTCTATGTTTTACACACAAGTGCGCAAGAGAGATAGACCTTGGATTTTAGGACAAAGTAGAAAAATGCAATAAACCCAGGAAAACACAATACTTACACGCGCACTCCAACAGAATAAAACACACTCACTCTCGCAATGGCAAGGAGAAAGAAGGAAAAAGAGAGGTTGAAGAAGACCTGCGTGGAGGTGTTCTGCAGGATGCAAACCCTTGGCTCTCAACTCGTTCATGACACTTTCCTCATGTTTAGTGGCATAGCCCTTTCGAACTTTGTCAATACTCTGCGACACAGCAGCTACACCACTCTTGGTAGCGTTCTTGAGAAATGCTAAACTCTTCTTGGCAAACGCTTCCACCGTCTTCTGCTCCATCCTGAAGGATCCTTTGCAAGCAAGCACAAGAAGAGGTTTACAGACATATTATTGCTTCAAAAAGCTAAAAATCGAACTTGCGTTTGCTTGAAGCTTTCAAAAGCAGAGATGCAAAGCAGTACTTAGAGGAGGACTGAAATGCGGGGCGTCAGCGTGGCTGCTCAAATCTAGCTCCTTTGCAATCTGGCGTGCACCCATATTCCCGCCGTGCACATCTCTGGACTCTGGACCCACATTTTGCTGGCAGAGCCCTTCCATGGCTGCTGCCTCTCTGGCAGCTACTCACTCTCTCTTTTCCCATCAAAAGCTCATTGCTTTGGGGCCGGCTGCTTTCGATTTCCCATAGCCAGCCACGGATGTCAAAGCTTCAAACTTTGGTTTGAAGTCATGAACAAACAAGTCCATTGCAAATGGGAAGAAGGACCTTGATAGTGAGTTACAGCAGGCTGAGCACAATGAGGCCAATCTCAATGAGGCACAGCAAATAAGAGCCTGCAGACAAAAAGGGATGCTGAATTGATCCAGAGTTCTCCATTACTGATCCTCGACAACCTCTTCTCGACAAATTGTCGGGAATTTTGCCTTGCCCTCTGCTTGATTGCATTCTCTAAATTCAGTCCTTCATTGAAAAATGGACTTTGGGGTTCCTCATCAGATGAAGAGAGAGAGAGAGAGAGAGAGAGAGAGAGAGAGAGATCCACCTACACGTGATGTGCATGCGCTGCTAAGATTAATGGTTCTCCTTGTAAGGGAGAGAATGCGCGATGATTTATTTGGTCTCAGAGTCGAGACATGTTGCGGCAAGTGTTGCTGTAAGCTCCGAGTCCATTTTTTGGGAACTTCATGAAATATTGCCTTTGTTGCTGATGTTTTTTCTTTCAATTTTCTCAAGTGGGGAATTGGGGATGAGCATTCCAAGGTAGATTTAGCATTTGTTGGTGACATGTTTTAGAAAATTGTTCAATTTTCTCTTCAAACAACAACAAAGTGACAACAGACTGCCCTCAAACTAAAATGGCAGTTAAAAAGTAGCAACAACCCTTTGAAAACCAAAATTTCCTTTGTATTTTAGATCAATTTTTGCAAAAAAAAACCAGGGTTTTGCAACAAAATATTCCAGTACTTAATTTTCCACCATAGTGTGGGAATTCATCACAAGAACAAACACTGGTAATACTATTATTGCAGGTTTGAATCAATGCTGACAGGTTCTCAAAGATAAGCGTTTAGCCTTGGTTTGAATGATTGCTGACAAGTTCTCGAAGTGAGGCAAGTTCAAGTAAAGGTTATAGGTCAACTTCTACAATGTCGGGATTGGCAGTTTCAAGTTTTGTTGGAATTTTCATTGGAACTTAACTAGGCAACTGGGCTCTTTACAAAATTAAATTGAATTAAGAGCTTTGCCTTGTTTTAAGCAAGTTCACTTAAAGAAAGATAAGTACAACTTTATTATATATATAAAAAAACCTTGGATTTACATTCTTCGCAAGTTATTGCATCTGATTGGTTATACGTAATTAATATCTCATAATCTTTATTTTGAATTGTGTGTATTTTTTGAACAAACTAATATTACACAAAAATGTTTAATTGGGTGTAATGGAGATGGACCAGACCTAGGGTTAAACTGAACAGACTGTAAATTCAAGTTATGAAAATGAGTAAAACCAAAAGTTTTAGGAATCCAAAAAATTAGTCTCAAGATTGGATCAAAAGTTTTATCCAAAAAAAAAAAAAGGGGGGGGTTAAAACTGAGACTAGAGGTTCTTTTTGAAATGAAAAGTTGAACAACATTGGTTTGAACTTGCCACAAGGTTGTAAAATCATTAGGCCACAATGAATGATGTTATTTTGAGCTTAAAATCTCTTAATGATTGGGAGATAGACAAAGAAATACCAAACACACAGACAAACACCCAAAGGCCAAAAACAAAAACCTACCATTAAGAGGTAGGAGGTGGGGGAAGGCAAGAAAAACCCCTCCAAACACCAGAACATCAAGGTAGGGGACATTGAAATGAGCCAAAAAAGGGCAAGTGATGAGCAACCCCAAGAAAATGAAAAAACTCAGAACTAGTAAAGCAAGCCCAATCACAAGTAGGGCAAAAGGAACCAGCCTTGAAGAACTTACTTGAAGTAGAGACCCAAAAGCTTTGCTTATCTTTGAAGCCTAAATTTAAGTTTAAGGCTCCTCACAAGTAGGGCAAAAGGAATAAGCCTTGAAGAACTTACTTGAAGTAGAGACCCAAAAGCTTCGCTTATCTTTGAAGCCTAAATTTAAGTTTAAGGCTCCTCAGTCCTAGTTGTTGTATGATTCACGTTGTTTCTATTTTTTCAAGCATAAACTTTTAGAGGTCTCACGCGACTAGATTGTATGCTTAGGTTTTTGAAATAACATGATCTGGATAAATCTTTGGATTCAAAGAAGGGGAACTTTGTGTAAGCCTCTTTACTTCGTCCCCAATATTAGGAAACATATTCCAAAGAGATTTTTGATTCATGTATTGGTGCAAATGAGAAGTATGCCTCCATATGGCCCTATATATTCTTATTTCTTTCAATGTTGATGTCATAGATAAGATTGAGTCCTTGATGCAACAATCTTGGAGCCATTGAAATATTTGGTATGGGGGTCTTTGTGAAGAACATGGTGTATTTGTCACATTAACCTTTTGAGGGATAATATATGCTAGGTCCCTCCTTGGAGAATCTTGTTCATTCATCCATATATTATTAAGCTATGAAAGGGTGTGTGTGTGGGGGGGGGGCGGGGGGAGTGAAGCTCATTAGGTAGATGAAGAATCTTTGTTGGGCTTTCAATGGAATCTTTGATTGTTGTTGTTGCTTCCTCTTGAATTTCTCTTGTATATAGTCTTGTGTAGTTGTTGCCCTTAAAAATCTTACATGCAATTGTGTCTTCATTATGCAATTTGGACTTTGCCAAACCGTTGGTTAGGGATGCCGGACTCCTTTGTGAATACATACCATTAATCTTTCCTTCTGGTCACTCTAAATTAGAAAGGTGTTTCTATTTGAAAACCAATTGAGGTTTAAGACTTGTGTGAGGAAAATATTTGTGATCAGCCATGTGTTTAGGTAATTTTTTTTTATTAGGCTTTAGATTTCATTTGAGTGAAACATGAAATTTACAAATTAACTGCCCTTGTGACCATACCTTGATAAATTGTGTGTCTAGTTTTGCTTGTTTCTAAATTGAATGGTTGTGGCAATGCAATTCCTTCCAAGCTCCTGTTCTAGCTTGCACAGTTGTTTGCCATGCATGGAATAAGGTGACTCCTAGATGAAAATGACCTAAGGTTCAAATCAAACTTGCAATTTTGACACAAAATATTCCATCAACCGATGTTATTTTGAGTTGTGAGTTCATTTTCTGGGAACTTGATGAATTTTTTAATATTTTAATTGTTGATGGTTTGAACTTGTCATAAGGGACAATGCCATGATTGGATGATGATGATTAGTGCCATTGTGTGAACTACTACAAGTTCAATTTTTGGGACATTGATGAAACATTTCCTATCTATTTTAATTAATGCTAATAATTTGACCTTTGAATTTTTCCTTACGAGCAATTCTAGTGGGAGCATGAAAATGGTCTTCATGTCATTTTTTGGATGAACTAGCATGTCACATTGATGTGAAAATGAGAATGCTTCTTCAAGCATGTGTCAAATGGTGTGGGTTTCAAAAGCCCTATAAAAAGTGTTTTTGGTTGGTCAACAAAAATAATTGGTTAGAAATTGACTATTGTTGATTGGTCTATTATTGTGATTGGCTCAATGTTTAATGGTAAATCAATGTACATATGATCCAATCTTTCATGTTTATGGGTGGGGGAGGCTCAAACATCAATACTACCCTTAGTGGATGTGGCAAATAATGATAATGATTTCATTTTTGGTGAATTATTGGAGGTGATTTAAAAGGGGTTAGAGGCAAGTGATGTTACTAGATGTGAGTTGTGAGTTTAACTTTTGGGAATTTCGTGAAACATTTCTTATTCATTAGAAGAAATCAATATATATTTTATTTTAATTTATGATTAATTTTTAGTTTAAAATGATATTTGTAATTAAAATGATTTTTAATTGTGTTGGACAAGTTGCATATGATATTGGTTGCAAATGCTAATGTGATGATGATCACTATAAGAAAAAAAGGTGTTTTGCAATTAGCTTTGCAACTCAATTTTTTAATTGTAACAGACATTTACAACTCACTGTATTTATACGTTATGAGTTTTAACGGACAAGTTGCATGAATTGCAAAGTTGCAACTCATCGTATATAGAATGCAACTCATTGCAACTCAATTGCAATTCAGTTAAAACAATTCATTTTCAACTATTATTGAATTTCATTATAACTACATCCACGATATCATGCTAATGTCATCAATTGTCATCCATTTATTAAAATCTAACACATGGCATTATGAAGATTTTTGACATTAAATAAATTTGAAATATTGATTTCCATTAACCATTATGATTGTTAATGACGGTTCGAGATTGCAACACATGGCACAATAAAAAATTGCAACACAACATATTTTGGAAAAAATTTAAAATTTAAAATTTTTATTTTAATAGTTAGGTAGGTCATACATGACCATAGGTAGGTAGGTTGGTAGGTTTTAGGACCTACTTACTTACTTACTTACCTAGGTAGGTAAACAAGTAAGAAAATACAAGATCGAGTGCATTAAAAAGTAGTCATGAAATTTTATTTTTTATTTTATTTTTTGCCTTTAGGTTAGGCTAAATGACACATGTATTTTAATGTGAAAACATAAGAGAGCAAACCTTCTTTATATAGTTTGTAACATGGGATTTGAAAACAAAGCATATTGGTTCATTAGTTGTAATTGAGTGACAACTATAACACTTAAGCGCTCAAAGTAAGTTAGATCCAAGGGTGGGGGATCCATTGTTTTTGGCATTTAAACAAAACTTAAACCCTTCTTATTGATGCATCTAATGCATTAAAAATTGTCAAAAATGGAATAGAATTGAAAAGTTATGGCCCCTCAAAATAAGAAGGTCAAAAATTCAAAAAACAAACCACCAAATGCTACAAAATTCGGTTCCCATAGACCCACAAAATTCCTTATATGTTGTTTTGTTATTGTTAAAGCTCAGAATTAATTTGTAGAACTTCAGGTGGCATTTTTATAACACTTTAAATCATTTAAAATGAATAAAAAATAAAGAAAGTTATGAGGTTCGAAAATAGGACGGGTCCAAAGAAAAAAAAAAAAAAAAAGTTTTTTTTTAAAATTTTAAATTTTTTTTTTTTTTTTTTTTTTTTTTATTTTTTATTTTTCTTTCAA
>Ga0116229_10001403_pt1 | contig 37652 bp, 22 predicted proteins | sample S1TSphgellanicum_3_FD_87313 | JGI IMG/M metagenome (GOLD analysis project Ga0116229, IMG submission 87313) | Host-associated microbial communities from peat moss isolated from Minnesota, USA - S1T2_Fc - Sphagnum magellanicum MG | ecosystem: Host-associated > Plants > Peat moss > Unclassified...
ACAGAGCAACGGTCATAATCGACTAGACTACCGAGCAACGGTCATAATCGACTATTACTCAGTTGTAGTTGGGTCAATAAAAACTCAAAATAAACGTAACTTGCTACTCGTGACATCCAACAATAGCAACTTGTGACATCCAACAATAACACGATGCGAATGGGTCTGCCATCGCTCAGAAGAAGGCTCGCAATGAGAAAACGACAACAGTCTACAATTGACTAATTCAAGGCCAGAGTAGTCGATTATATAGTGAACTATAGTCGACTATCTATCTATGGGCTAGAGGATAGATAGTTACAACTACGACTATATGTAAATAAGGACCAACTACGGGTCCCTGGTTGGGTGTACCATGGAAGGATTGTGTGGAGTCAATATCATGTCCCAAATTTTCGTTGCACATGGCATGTGTTGAAAGCATGGTGCTTGCACTCCATGGAGAAAATCAAGGGTTCAAATGTGAGGCATGCAATATTTGATTACCTCCACACGATGATGTTCATGTCCATCAACCCAGATGAAACCATTAATGATTTTAAGGCATGTGGAAGGGAGATGGTGGTGGAAAGTTTTGATAATTACAACCTAGTGTTGCTTGGACAAGATATTTTTGGGCTTATTATTGCCAACTCAATAAATAAAAGGTTCCCCTTCCAAGTATGGCATGTTATTAAACCGTTTTGCTATAAATGCATTACAAGTTACATGTTCATTTTTCACACATTCAAATTATATCATGCGTTGAAAGTATGTTGTGCATGTCCATGCAGAGCTTTAGATGGTTGGGATTCATCAGGTGCTGCACTTGAATCAAGACACACAAGCTAACATAAAGTCTTATCATGAGGCTATGAAATGTTGGTTCTCTCTTAAGACCAAGGGTTTGAGGAGGTGTTATATCGACTAGTTACTATGGAAGGTAACCATGATAGTGGCACAACATTATATGCATCAAATCAAAATGAAAAGTCAATAGTTCATTAAAAACAAGGTCATGGTGTGACTTGTGGTGGCAAGTGTTGGCAAAGTTATTCAAATTGAATATTATTGAACTCACTGTGGTCATTTGAAATGCATGTTTGCTGACCTGGCATATTTACAATTGGATGATGGTGCATCTAATAATGAGGATTGCAACCAAGATTCAGTTGACGAAGTCGACATTGTCAACATTGGGGCTCCTATGGCCATGGATGAGGATAGTTGTTTTGACAATGTCAATGTGCCGAAAGGTTCATCCGCCCCCATGGATTGAGCCCTACCCTACTTGCATGAAACAATGGCCAAAATCACCACGAAATGTATAGCAAGTGCAAGCATCGAATTGTGCGACCATGCAACATCATTTTTTTGAAGAGTTGCATCAAACATTCACCACTTTCATTTGGCTTGAGTCAACAAACCATACACCCAAAAATGGTATTTCACTAAGTGGATGATAGCTATGGAAACTCTATAAACTAAATGAAGGATTGGGATGAAACAATTATGGAGCACTTAAATGCCTGTAAAAAGAGGACTATGGAATAAGGAAAGGTTTAACACTTGTACCCATATTCGGACTTAATATGTGTGTGACTCAATTTTCATTTATATTTAACCCTTTACACCTTCACCAAATCAAATTGAATTATGCACAATTTGCATTTGAAAAAAAACTACAACACATGCGTTAAAATAATATCCAAATGTTTAGATAACCAATATGTGTCAATGAATAATTGTTACTCACAACTAGATGCAATTAATATAAAAATTGAAAACTCCAATTAATGCACAAAATAATGAAAGTTTCTTGCTTGTAAAAATCGAATTCAACTATAATACCCCACATTGTGTAATCCATAAACATGCAACACCCCTTTCAAGGTATCCGATAAATGTTTTGGGGTTAATCAATTATCTTTTGACACTACGAGGGGTATTGCATACCAAAGGGATAACAATACCTACATTGAGGTATTCTATAAAACACCATGTGTTAATTCATTTTGGCCTATGCTATTAGAAGGGTATTGCTTGTGACCAAAAGGATGGAATGAAACTACATTATCCCTTTCAAGGTATCCTGAAAATGCTTTGGCTTAATCACATATATTTTGATAATTAGTGGGGTATTGCACAACCCTACCAAAACCTAAAAGGAAATCAATACCCTAATTAGAATATTCTATAAAACACCATGGGTTAAATCACTTTCTGCCTAAGCTATCCAAAGGGTATTACTCATGGCCATAAGGATGGAATTAAATTGTAATACCCTTATCTGGTATCCCAAAAATGTTTTGGAGTCAATCACTTTTTTTTTAACATTACGTGGAGTATTGCATAAACCTACCAAAACCTAGAAGGAAATCAATACCTTAAAATTGGGATATTATGTAAAACACCATGAGTTAAAATCATTTTTCACCTAAGTTAACTTAAGGGTATTATTCATGACCAAAAGGATGGAATTAAATTACAAATATACCGTTATCTGATATCCTAAAAATGTTTTGGGGTCAATCACATATCTTTTTACACTAAGTGGGGTATTGCATAAACCTACCAAAACCTAAATGTAAAACCACATGGGTTAAATCATTTCGACCTAGGCCACCAAAGGGGTATTATTCATGTCTAAAAAGTTTCAATTACCTTGTAATACCCCATTCAAAATATCCCAAAATGCCATACATATTAATTCAAATAAATGAGGGTAATGCAAAGTTGGACACATTGATGGTAGAAGGTTATGGAAAAGCTTGAACAAAGTTATAGAGATTAAATGTAAGATTTACTATTAAAATGTTAAAATTTTGGTTTTGTGGAATTTTTAAAAAAAATAAATTCATTCATAACATTTCTTCAATGATGTACATATTTTCCTTCGAAAATATGTAAATTCATTTCAAGAATACAAAAACTTAAAGTTCTTTATCTAATAAGATTTAAATGATTTTTTTCAAAAAAAAATTAAAACACATGATTTTTTACTTTAAAAATTTTATTCACATAATAATAAAAAAATGATATCTCTTCCATATATTAATCCTATGTATGATTGAAATTTGTTTTATTGTTATTTGACATATAATGAATAATTTTTCACCTAGAATAATTTTATAGTAGATCGTTAATATTTTATAAATACATAACAAAAAAAATTTATGTATATTTTATTTTTTATGATGTATAATATTGTCATAAATATTGGTCACAATCTATTGTTGTTTATAACAGATTGAGTAATATGATATATTTAATTAATAATTTTATGAAATTATAATTTTGATTCATTTTAATACATATGATATCTTCATATTTATTTTAAATAGGATAAGAATTCATTAAATATATATATAACATGTAAATTTAGTAATTAAATAAAATCTAAATTATATATATAAACCCATTATTATGTATAGTGCAACTTTTAATGATTTTTTTTAAAGATATAAAATTTTCAAAATATAATTTATCAACATTGTATATTTAATTAATACATGTAATTGAATATTTATTCTATGTAAACTGAAATTTAGGGAATAACATATCAAATAATGCCAATATTGATCACTAATTTTGTGACACCATAATGTGTATTCCCTTTTGTATTAAAACATATTAAAATATGCATTATCTTAATCTTTTATTAAATGTAAAACACATGGAAATTTTATTTGAATAAATGAATGGTTAATTATTATTCCAAAAATATAAATTGTGCATAAATTATCAATTTTGAATTTTAAAAATATTTTAATTGAAGCAAAGATATAATTATTTAATAAATTTGCGAAATAATAAATTTTTTACATTTCTAGATATATAATATCTGCTTAATTATTTTAACTTGGTAAGTTTTTAATTAAACATTAAATATAATTGAAAAACATTTTCAACATCATAAACGACAATAATTTTTTAATGGACCAATGAAAAATGGTTAATATATGTGAATGAAAGTATTGAAAAATTAGCCACATTGATGGTATAAGGTTACTTGAACAAAATTTAGAAATGTAATTGTAATATTCTCATTGTGTTGTGATAATATCATTAATCATGAAATAAATCAAAAAAATTTTACATGCTTATTCCATGTTCAATATATCATGCCATGTCCATATTATAACAAGTAAATAAAGGTATTGCAAAATTGGTCACATTGATGGTATTGAACAAAGTTTTTAAATGTAAATGCAATACCTTCATATTGTTGTGATAATTCCACTGACCATGAGACAGAACAATATACATTTTTAATTTCAACTATTTAAAAAAAAATTCAAGTCATAATGTGTTTGTGTTCATGTTGCGATAAGCCAAGTTATGTTGTTGCAAAGTTACCACTATTACACATGCACGAGAAACCTTGAAACAAGCCAAATTCAAATTCCCAAGCCACCAAAAAATCATCATCAATAAAAAATGGTGAAAACCCACCCACACACACATTTCTTCTCCAATCTTCCATTCCATTTTGAAAGCTCCCATCATCTTTCCCTTAGGGTTTTTGAATTTTGATTACTTGAATCATTTCAGGCATGCATACAACACATAGTTTGTTTCAAGTTACCAACTGGCCCATGAATCCCTTTGAAAAGCTTGCTAGGAAAATCTTATCTTCATCATTGGTCACGGAGGGAACCGACCATGTAAGGAGAAACCTTGATAATATCTAATAACAAAATTATGGATGTTGTTGTGTTAGGGGCTTCATTTAGGACATTATCACACCATATCCCTTGCAAATTTTATAATAAAAAAATTAAGGTAATAACCTCATTAATGGCCATAATAACATGCAAGTCTTAAAGCCTTTAAATCATTTGCCTTATCGATTGACTCAAAATTTGGACATTATCATTAGACATTATTATTGGACTTGTTTTGGTCGACATAAACCTTGAGGCAACTAAAAAAATTTGGTCACTATATCTTGTGGCCCACAAATTTTTTCGATCACCAAACCTTGTGGCAACCAAATTTTTTAGTTTAGGGTCCCTATGGTGACTGAATTTTTTTGATCACCATAAAAGGCTAGCTTGTCGCATCTATTTGGAAAGCCTTCATTGAGGGCTTTCCAAAAACATGTGACAACCCCCCCTCCCCTGCGGCCTTTTTGTGGTGATTGAAAAGTTTCAATCGCCATAGAAATGGGTGATTGAAACTTTTCAATCATCGAAGGTTGTTCGCCCACATTGTGATGACCAAATTTGTTTTGTTTCAACACTTTGCAATGTCCAAATTTTTTTGATCACCACACTTTATGGTGACCGATCCCATTTTCGGTCACCATCATGAATGAGGATAGCCTAAGATGATAATTGAAATCCCTTATGTCCACCTTGATGACTGTAATCAAATGCATTAAGATAGACATTAACATGACACCCGACATAAATTTGATGCATCAAGTCAATTTTGACAACCCTATTAAATAATGCGGGTGGTGGTGTAATTAAGAGTATTAAATCCTTCCATATAATGCAAGTTTTCTCATAATCAAGTGTGTTTTATTCGAAAGCTCAATGTCGTAACCTTAACCTTGGGTTCACGACCAAGGCAAGGGTTCGCAAAGGTGCGGGCTAAGATTGGGCCCAAGAATCACATATCATGCTCTCGAAAGTGCAAAAGAGTGTGAGGGAATGAACCCTCACACTCCCAAGTGAACTCCCATTTTGGGAGTTGGAGTCCCGATGGACTCCCAAATTTTCAAAGGGCAATTTTAGGAATCAAAACTCATTGGATTGAAGATTTCTTTATAACATTAGAAAGCTCTTGGAACATAGATGTCTAAAATGGGCTCGCATGATTCATTTGGACATTTGAAACACAAGTTATGGCCAAAAGAAGGGTCAGGAGTCAAAGTGCCAATTTGACTCCCAACCACTAAAAGTTAGGAATCGCCCCGATTTCCTTACGTTCAGGTAACGTGCGACATATTGTTGAAAAGATCTTGACGAGGGCTAAAACTTTGTTATAGACCTCATCTCGATCGAAAGTCTTCACATAAAGTTATGGGCCTCCAAAGTTGCAAGAGTCCCAACTTTGGGAATTTCGGGACTCCCATTTGGGAGTCCCGGGACAAAATGTCATTTGGATGTGAGCCTCGTGGAAAGGAACAAAATATACTACAAGGGGGAAGGTGGTGGCTTCCCCAAGTCTGGGCCGCGGTGAGTCTTGTGAGTCCGAATGTGCCCGTGGCTCATCCTAGCACCAAAAGTGCTACAACTATGCACTAACCAACTGGTTGCTTGCTTTGTGCAAATCCATGTGAATGATTGAAGTGCTTATCAATCTTCCTAGTCCCATCCCGAAGCTCAAACACACCCTTCTACCCCAGAAGTGTTGCGAGCCAGGGAGCGTGCCCCAACTTCCTATTCTTATGTTGTTTTCATTTTAGACTCACATTTGAGTTCTTTGAGGAGGTTGGGAGTGTGTCACTCAAACTCAGCTCTAATTCTCAAAAATATTCTCTTTGTGATTTTTTTGATTATTTATCTATTTTTTGTGAACAAGAAGATTAAATGACCATCTGTTGATTATAAACATTGTTTTTATTTCCTACTTTAGACACATTTAAGAGGTACACTAGATATTTGTTAAAATGAACATTATTTAAAGGTGTGGATGTAAATGTAAATAAACGAAGAATTATCAACTATAACAAAAGCTCATAGCCAAGGTTGTTTGATTGATTAAAGTGTTGACATTGACCAAGGTAAACAACTTAACCTAGCATAAATAATAGGCTAGTAGGCTACTTGTTAACCTAACCTTATATATATTTAGTAATATTATATATTTATTAATTTTATTAATTTTAATACACGTAATATCTTAATATTTATTTTAAATAAGATAATAATTTATTAAAATTTATATTAAATGTAATTTTAATGTATATAAACCCATTGTTGTGTATAGTGTAATTTGTTTAAGACATTTTTAATTTTCAAAGAAAATTACAAAATTTCCCAAATATAAGTTATTAACATTGTATATTTTATTAATGCATGCAACTAAATACTAATTTTATGTAAATTGTGTTTGTGTTTCATTTAATTTTTGTTTGAATATTTAGTTTCAATAATGACTTAGTTTTCTTCTTTTTTAGAACCAAAAAATAAATCCTTCAACAATAACTTTGACTTCCTTCAATGAGGGTTTAAGGTTTTAAAATCAGGGTTTTAATTGAATTTTGAAATATAAATACTTAATATTATGTATGTTTAGTCAATGTAATTTAAAAACTTTATGTCAATTTTATTTTGCAATATATCAAACAATGATATACTTAATTAATATTCAAACATAAATTTGTGTAACTATAATACCCCCTCTAAATTTCATGGTGAATGTAGATATCCCAAGATGATGTAAGTATTGCATTTAAACTACATAACTTGTTTAAGTTAATGACCTTCTACCATCAATGTGAAGAACTTTGCAATACTTTCATTTGCTTGAATCAATATGTCTAACATGATATAGTGAGCATGGAATAAGTATTTTTAAAAACATTATTTTATTTCATGGTTTATGCTGCAAAATGATGCGAATATTGCTTTCCTTTTATGTTTTGTTGAGGTTATGCAATACCTTTCCAAATTCCAAAAGATATGTTATGGAACCCAAAGGTTTTATGGGACACACTAAGAAGGGTAATGAATGTGCATTGAATAATTTTGGGCATGAACAATACCCTTCCAATAGCTTGAACCAAAATAATTGAGCTCGTGGTGTTTGTAATTACCCCAAAGAAGGTAATGCTTTCCTTTTAAGTTTTGGTATGGCCATGTAATACCCCTCCAAGTTTCAATAGATATGTGATGGAGCCCAAAGGATTTTTTATATACCCTATGAGAGGTATTGCACATGTATTTAGTAATTTAGGCACAAGCAATACCCCTCCAATAGCTTGGACCAAAATAATTCAATCCATAGTGTTTATAAATTACACAAGCATGAGGATATTATGTTCCTTCTAGGTTTTGTTAGGGCTATGTAATACCCCTTTAGAATTATTTAAATATGTTATGGAGCCAAATGATTTCTAATATACCCTAATAGAAGTATTGTTTGTGCATTGAATCATTTTGGGCATTATTAATACCCCTCCAATAGCTTGAACAAAATAATTCAATCCATGGTGTTTACAAAATACCTTCATGAAGGTATTACTTTCCTTCTAAGTTTGAACTTCTAATTTTTGGCGGTAAAAAAAGGTTTTTTGGTTTGAGTGCAAAACTAAAATCATTTTCTTGATAATTTCATCAAGCATACATATAAGAATATGTGAAAATTTATTTCTAATTATTAACACAAGATGGTGTAAAATGAAAGTAAAATGCCTTAAATAAAAAAACATAGATGACATGTGTTACAAAAATGTGCAAAAAATGCCCAAATTGAAACAACCCCACCCAAAACATGTCATAATGGTAGATATGTGGTTGCCTCAAAAAAAATTGTTACCTTAAATCTTGAAAACCAAAACAACACCTTAATCAAAATTGGGATAAACTATGCACTATATGTGTCATTATTAGAGGGGGATGGGATCCCATTAACCCTCCTATATTGCACCGATGCAACCTTTGCATCTTGGGTGTGCTGTTGCATAAATATTTCATAATTAACCAATGTTACATCCATAACATCAACCACAAACACCTCCCTAGTAGTGTTTCAAACCCTAAAACAAACAACACAACAAAATAAGTATTGCATATGAAACCTAAAACTTGGAATTAAAGTAAAATTATATATGGCATTGTTAAAAAATTACCAACCATGAATCATTTCTAAATCATGGTATTGCATAAGAAGGTTAATTTCCTTACACCACACCTTCTTATTAGATGCAAACTTCTAATCATGCCTCATCTAAATGCCTTTGAGTGCTTTTGCATACCCATATCGAATCGCTTGAATCACAATTGCAAGGTCCTCATCACATTCCACCATGACTTGCACGTTGAAAGGGATGGACCCCACACCCTAGCAATCATGCCAAAAAGCCAAAAAATGTGGTTAAAAGCTAGCTTAATAAGTGTCCACTTAGGAACTTCAAGTGTGTATTACAAATCAACCTATAGCCTATCCCATTCCAAGTTTGTGTGCCTCCTAACCCTAACAATTGCCTTCTGTTCATTGCGACAGAACCAAACTAAAAGGTTGTTCAAGACTTGCACATTCATGAATGGGTGATCTTGATGCCTTAGGCCTTCCTCTCGAATAAATGGATGCCCGAACTTGCTCAACTCCATGGTCATATTGTGGTGCACCTTGTAAATGTTATACCAAATTATACTTAGCAATATAGAATACATTGCACCCATCAACCCGACAAGTAAATTTGGGCCCATCCCTTGCCCAATGGACACCCTCTATGGCAACTAAGGGAGGGGCAACCGTACCACATCTAAAACCAAAAAACACAAAAAAAAAAAATCTAATGTGAGAATCAACATTATGGATGAAGGTTAGCCCATGTACAATGAGGGTATTGCATAGAAAGATAAAAGATCAAAACACAAAATTAGGGTATTGCATAGAAAGATAAAAGATCAAAACACAAAATTAGGGTATTGCATAGAAAGATAAAAGGTCCAAAACACAAGATGAAGGTAATATCAAAACCCAATGTTCAAAATCATAAGAAATGAAGCTAATTCTTAAAAGAAAAATCACCTACAAAACCTTCAGTTATTGCTTTAAAATTTTGACCCAAAAAAATGCCCCATTGACCTTCTCACATGAAGAAGGAATGTGGGGCAAAGGTGGGTTTTAAGGAACATAATTAATGAAGGTATTACAACACAAAAATTAACAAAAAAGCCCCCACTCATCCTCTCAAGTAAAGAGGATGGGTGGGACAATTAATTGTAATAAGTAAGGTTCAATATGTCACCTCCATCAATTTGAGCATGAGTTTCAACATCTCCATTTGCATTTTCTTACCTAGGAGCTACAATTTCTTGTTCCTCTATCATGTCAATAGTTTTCTGGAACTCAACCTCAATTCTACGAACATCTATTGTCATAGATGTTTCCCCAACCCCAACACTAGCTTAAACTTGTTCCTTGATATTCCCATTTGGAGCCAATGCAATTGCATCTTCCACTTTATGTCCAATCATTTCGTGCACCTCCAATGCCATTTGCAAATTTAGCTAGGGCTTACTAATCTCATGCACTATTCCTCACATTCTTCCAAATGTGCATATACCAAAATGCCCAAAACAAAATGAGGACACTAGTTGATTAATTTATACCTCCCTTACCAACACCAAAGAAAAAACCCCGAAAGTAATTGCATAGTAACTACACAAGCCAAGAACAACACCACTCCTTAAAGGCAGGAGTTGAAGAAAAAATTATTAGGTCGCCTCTTTGCAAGAACCAACAAAGAAATAAAAAACCACCTTATGTGTCTTTGTAAGTAGCAACAAACAAAAAAAACCATGACAACTTGAGAATCATTTAAGTTGTCATTGGTGTCTTTGTAAGCAACATTAAAGACAAAACAACTAAGATGATGAGCAACTCGTCATCTTGTTTAGGAGGCAACAACCATGAGAGAAAAACACATGATGATGAACACAACTCGTCATTGTAGTTTTAGAGCCTACAACATTAGAAAAATGAAGACAACAAATGTAGTTCATCATTTTGGTTCTCGGAGGCAACACAATAAAAAAAACCATCATGATGACCGCAACATTCGTCATCGTGGTTTCACAACTTGCAACACAAAAAGAAATCCAAGATGGCAAACACAATTCATCATCTTGGTTCTTAGAAACTACACAATAAAAAAAACCATGACAATGAACATTGCGTTCATCATCTTGGTTTCATAAGTTGCAACACAATTGTTACACCACTACAAAAAAACAAGGACAACAAGTTGCACTTGGTACATAGAAAATAAAACTAGGACAATGAACTGTAACTTGTCATCTTGCTTCACAAGGCTACAAGAACTAAAAAACAACCATGATGACGAGCTACAATTCATCGTAGTGGTTCTTGGAAGTTGCATAATAAAAGCAAACAATGACAATGAACATGATGCTCATCGTCATGGTTTTAGAAGTAACACTAAAAAAACTAAGATGACAAATTGCATTCATCGTCCTAGTTCATAGAGGCTACAAAATTTTAAAAACCACGACAATGAACATGGCACTCACCATCGTGGTTTCACAAGTTGTAACATAAAAAAAAACCAAGATGACAAGTTACATTTGTCATCTTGGTTTGGGAGGTAGGTACATTGAAAAAAAAACCAAGATGATGAACTATAGTTCATTATCCTAGTTCACAAGGCTACACTACCTTAAAAAAAAACCACGACAATGAATTGCAACTCATTATCGTGATTCTTAGAGGTTGCATAATAAAAAAAACCACGGCAACGAGCACGACCCTCGTAGTTGTGGTTTCAAAATTTGTAAAATTAAAAGAACCAAGACGATGAGTTACGTTCGTCATGTTGGTTCTTGGAGGTTGCAAAATATTTTTAAACCACAATGACAAGCACGACATTCGTCATTGTGGTTTCACAGGTTGCAACACTACAAAAAACCTAGGTCAACGAGCTGGAATTCATCATCCTAATTTAGAACGCTACAACAACTGAAGAGGTACATTGAAAAAAAAACCACGATGATGAGCCACAACTTGTTGTTGTGGTTTTTGGAAGTTACACGATTAAAAAAACCATGATGATGAATGTGGCGTTTGTCATCGTAGTTTCAGAGGTTGCAACACTAAAAAAAAACCAAGATGACAAAATGTGTTCATCGTCCTAGTTCTCGGAGGCTGCAAAATGAAAAACCACAATGACGAGCATAGTGTTCGTCATTGTGATTTCAAAACTTGCAACACTAAAAAACATCATGACAACGAGTTGCACTCGAGTTGTCTTGGTTTTAGAGGTAGCTACAATGAAAAAAACCAATATGATGAACTACAACTTGTTATCCTAGTTCTAGAAGCAAGAACATTGAAAAGAGAAAACTAGGACAACAATCATCCTAGTTCTAGGGGCAATAACAATGAAACAAAAAAAGTAGGAAAAAAAAACACTTACCTTCAAAGCTTTATTCTTCTTGATGGTTTTCAAGCTCCCACTTTTGGAGTTGCTCCTTCTTTGCACAACAAGTTCCATAAGCTCCACAAGTTCCTCCCCTCAAGTTCTGGAGGTGCAAACCTTAAACCCAACTAGTCAAGGTCTTTGTGGTTTTCAAGTTCTAACGATGGAGGGGAATGCAAACAGGTGGTGGGTAGAATGGGTATGGTAGATGGGTTAGGTGATGGAAAGGAGGTTGGTGGGGTAAGTAGGAGTTCCTAGAAAAAAATTGGGTTCAAGGATGGCGGGACAAAAACAAAAAAACAAAAAAGAGGCATGGGAGAAAAAATGATGAAGACCAGGAAAAAAAACAAAAGGAAAAAAAAGGCCAGGAAAAAATATATGTTGATCAAGTAAAATGACCCTTGGGGGATAGTTTCATCCCATCCATGAAATTCGAGAACGGGAGTTTTTGGATGGTGCACTTGGTGGCTGTTGGGCCACTCAAGCCCCAAAATAAAACAAATCAAATATTGTAAATCTATACTTGACATGTTTTTAAGGTGCATTCACACCTACTATTAAGTCAATGTTAAATGAAAATCTAGGTGGTAATTTAGGTGATACCCAATGTTAAATGGGTGATTGTTTAACATTAAGTGAATGTTAATTTAACATAAAATCCTCATGTTTAATAGGTTTATGTTCTGAATGACTAGCTTGGCATTAGGGGACTTAATATTAGAGTCCTTAACACCAAGTGTGAAATCACCTTTATCTAGGAATCACAACTTAAGAACTTAGGGCTAGTAGTGCAACTCCTCTCCCAAATGTGAGATTTTCTTTAAACATTTAAAGTTTTTTTATGTAAAGTGTCCAAAATTATGAAATACATTATAGCAAATAGGAGTTCCATATTAACATTTAGAACATGTTTTAGGGGTTATGTAATCATGAAGGGGGTCCAATTTATAAGGATAAAAATATGTTGTGTGACCTTTTTCGCAATAATATTATTTCCAAATTATTCTAAATACATTTATGCCCTAATAAAGTTTTTTTGGCTCAATTTTCTAAGAATGTGGTATTGTAAAATGTTCTCTTGTGAAATTTTTCTCATTAATTATCTTTTACCATGTCAAGTTACTTTAATTGATTACATATAGAGGATGTCTACCATGGACAAACGTTGGCCTTGTGTCAAACTTTGTACTACAAGACGTAGATTCAACACAAACTGAACCAAAACCTGAAAGTTAGTTTTGTTCATTATCAAAGCTCATTTTCACCTTCCTTCTCATCTAGATGGGAACAACTCCACCCATATTCAACATTTGGCACTACAACATTATTTCTCCCATCCAAGATTACTTATTTACTGATTCCAAGCCCCACCCATAATTATAAACCTAAAACACCAAAAGGTCAAAACCTACTAATAACAAATCACTTGGACCAATTAATATATATTCGACCAATCAAAAGCAAGTGTTGAATTGTGTCGTGGCTATTGCTGGTCTCATTGTATTGAACAAAAATGTAGCCCTGCAACCATTTTATTGAGCTTGTCAAGAAAAATTTTATTGATTTTCATCCAAAACATGTTGTGTAAAAATGTTATTATATCATCTTCATTGTTTGCTTGCTTTGCCACACCATACCCTAAATCTAACAATGACATTGATGTGCCAAAATGACAAGTTGCCATTTGGGTTGAGATCGTTCCCCATTCACATCATTGTTTTCCAACCACCATTGTTGTTTCTTTCATTTATCACATCTTTAGCAAGTTACATCAATTGTCATTTTTCTCATCTTGAGCAAACACATCCATTGTGATATTTTATCATTTCATTTCCTCTCACTCGTGCCCATGTTTGATGCAAGCATTTGGGCTTCAGCACATTCATTTGGTTTTTTATGGTTTCTTTATGAAACTATAAACAATTAGGTTATTGTTTATGCATTTGCAAGGTGGCAGTTTGTTGTTTGTGTTGCTATAAGTGTATGGAACAATGGAACAATGGCAACTTGAGCTTGTAGGTCAATTGCACATTAAATTGAGGGATAACAATGAAGAGGATGCCTTTACATTCACATTTTGAAATCTACAATCATGCTTGAATAACATGTTCACCATGATAAATTTTGACCAAGTCACAAAGCAAGCATTGAAAGGGGTTGAACAACAAGAAAGGAAAAAATATGGTGCAAGTATTTTGTGCAAACACATGTAAGATGATAAGTTTTTCAAACAATGATATCACATGTGGAGTAGTTTGTTTTTGTGCTCAATGGCTTTGGTGATATCACATGATTCCTTTTTTGTGCAAAAATGTGCTTGTAACTAAATGAAATTGTCATCACTCCAAAAATGCACAATAACAATTTACATGATGGCTTCTAGCCATTTTACTAATGTTTGTGATGGATATTATCACTTTGAAGAAAGCATGACCATCATGTCATTCAAAACATTTGCACACATGATTCATGAAGTTTTCAAGGATTAATACCTTAAATAGCGTATTGAAGCCAATTTCAATGTTGTTAGTTAAGGTTTCCAAGAATGTTTGCTTCCTTAAATTGCATGCATTACAAGTGGAAGATTTGTCCCATTAGTTAACAAGGTCAATTCACCAACAAAGATAATAATAGTTCCTTCACCTTTGAAGCCATTGCTTCCAAGAGCTTGTGGATTGGGCATTGTTATTTTGGCTTTGCCATGTGGTAACAATGACCTTTTAATGTTTTGGATAGGAACCCACTTGTTGTCAACATATTGTTTGGTGCAAATAATGAATTTTAAATTTTTTACGTGAATGGCATTGAATATTCTTAGTACTACTTGTTAGTGGATGGCATTTATCCCAAATGGAACATCTTTTGTGAGAACCATTCATGAACCTCAAGGAAAGAAGAGACATCATTTTGCAAAACAACAATAAGCATGTAGAAACAATGTTGAGTGGGCATTTGGAGTCTTGTAAATCATGTTAAACAATCATTCAATTGACAAAATCCTTCACAATTTTGGGATAGGTAGATAGTGGTAAACATCATATATGTGTGTAATTTTGCATAATATGATTATCAAGGATGAATTTGATTTGCATTTAGAGATTGTCATAGGGCCTACAAGTTCTTTTTCAATGCCAAACTTCTATGTTGAAATATGAAAACGACTTCATTTGCAAATAGTTTAGCTAAACATTATTGGTGGGTCTTATAGTGCCAATGGTGGAAATGGTTTAAAGGTTGCAACTCAACCAATTGAAGGAAAAAAAAACATTAAATATCCCTTAACAAACTTTGATTAAACATCAATGTAACAAATTGTGTGGAGTCACATTGTTTTCTATATGGTTTGACTAGTTTGTTCACTTGAAAGAGGGAAAGGACACAATGACATTGTTATCACATATGTATATATTAAAAAACTAGTCATTGGTGGTCGATTTTGCCAACAACGCTAGTGGGTTAGCGGGCAAGCATGAGCAAATGAGCCTATTCGGGTGAACAATAAAGGAATCTTAGAACATATTCCATGCAATGTCATGGATATTTTTAGTATATTCTTCTACCACATGGATATTATTAAATGATGTGGTGGAATGTTTTGCCACATCATAGAATATTTTGTGACGTGATAGAATGTTTTTTTGACAAGTCATGGAATATTTTGCCACATCACATCCATGATTTGTTTTGAAATGAACAATGGTTCATTGATTCTAAACATCGATTTGGCCAAGAAAGTCATCAAGAGTAACATAGTGTGAGCGTTTGAAAACATTTTTGTTAATTTAACTTGATGCATTTTATCATCCCTAGTGCAAACAATGCTTCAAATCTCTAATGCTCTTGGACAATAATTACACAATAATTTCAAAAATGTTGAAATGGGTGGGAATTGGATACTTGAAAAGTATTTGATAAAAATTAACTTGTCAAAGTATATTAAATATTTGACAAACATGTCTTGAAATGGCTGAAATATTATACATAAATAAACATCACTCTACAATTACTTAAAAATTACAAAGTGGAGAACAAAACGAATGGGCTAAAACTAGTATCTAAACTTATTACATAGTCCAACCAACTACCAAATATAGTGAGGTTTATGAATGAAATTCTGATGTATTATGACAAGAGTTCAAAAGTTTTAAAGCACTTAAACAAATGTTGAATGTCATCCCAATTCCATGTGTAGTGATGAATGAATTTTTCCATGAGCTCACAAAACATGACCATCTACAGGATGTGATACACATGTTTATAATGCACATATACCCCACAACCACCCAAAGAACCTACCAACATTCTAACAAAGTAAACACATGAACATCCAGGGAAATTTCCAATAATCACATCATATTTTTGGTCATTTGAAAAAATACTATAAATTTGTCCATACCCAGGTGAAGGGACATCAACATCGGGGAAAATAGTGCATTGGGTAAGTAGGATGCCAACCTCCCAATTGTTGGTGTGTTATCGGGTTATTTTGAAGATGGAAGGTCGTCTCACCTTCTCGCCCCCACAAGTTGTGGGCCAACAACTTGCATCGGTTGGCTACACAATGTTGTGAACATTCATAGCATGCACATGCAAAATGCTTGAACTAGGCGATTGGGAACCAAATAAATTTTGAACACGACTATGGTCAAAGCAAAACCCTACTTCTTTTAAAATTGTTACTTCCCTTTGAGTTAAATCAGTACCTTCTTGGATGGGCCATACAGTTGGAATTGAGGGCCTAATAATTGCATATTTTCACATTATCTCATTCACATAACGGCTCAAATCATCGGGACAAAACCAATGCATATGGTGCTCCAGTGATTCATTATGAAATTGTACCCAAAACCCTGAGTAACATGGAATAGGAGTTCCATTTACAAATTTGTAAAGGTTGATCTTTGTTTTGCATTTGAACCCTGTGGTTTTCAAGAACATAGAACATTGAATTGCAAAATTGGGTGGGCAACATTCAATCTGCCATTGGCCATTAACACAAATATTTTCCTTCAATTCCAAACCATTTCAAGATACCAAAGGTAAACAAGCACTAGAAAAACAAGGCGATTGTTGCATGCCTACATTCCTAATAACATTGGGTTGAGCAGTAGGAACTATTACTCGTGGACAAAAGAAATTCACATGGTCAAGACGATGAGAATCATTATCTGCACTAGGAGAATAATTAGCAGGTCGCTTGGCAAACTCGAAAACCTCTTCCCCTTCGAAGTGCAGAGTGTGATAAACAAAGGAAGATCCAAACATGTAATTTGCCACAACATCCATTAATCTAGTAGGATCACTATACCGTTGGGCCCTCCTCACCAACAATTCATTCCTATCAAGTCCATGACCAATTGGACCCCTTGCAAGTATTATTTATATAAAGTAGACTATTTGAAAGCCTGAACATAATCATCAGATGTTGTTGTGTATAGACAAGTGACACGATTCCCCAATTGTTGCAACCAAATGTTATGCATAATTTTGGTTAGATTATAAGTGGGCATGTCCGCCCACTCCTCATCATTAAGCTTCTGCATATCAAAGGAAAGGAAACATAAAAAAAATTTGAAATGTTACAATGGAGAAGGAGATAAACTGCAAGTGGAAGTTTAGTGAAAATGGACGTCTTATAGTTTTGAATGCATAGAAGAAAAAGGAAGTCATAGGAAGTTCATAGAAGAAGTACTCACATGGACCATGAAACCTCCCCATTGTTTAACATGAAAATGCAAAAAGTTAAGCCAATTGTTAAGCTCGTGGACACCTACTTCATAAGCAGCCCCATATGAAAACCACTAAGAACGAATTAAAACATAATGACTGTCAACATCCTTAAGGGATGTGGCATTCTTGTACTAGTGGCAAAGAACCTTGTGCTCATCTTGTAATTTAGGTCTGATCAATCTCTTGGTGTGTTTATCGAGTGATTGAATCCAATGGAATAAATAGGTATGCTCCTCAACCATCCTAATAGAAGGGTCCCTCGAACCATAAACAATTTTGATTGCATTCCAATTGGCTTGTGCACTATTAGCCATGAATCCCTTGAAATTGGGTTTTGGGAACCCATGTTTCAAAATCGTTTGATTAAGCTTTGTCCACATAATTCGTTGAGCTTCGATGTCCTCAAGTTGCATATCATAAACCGATATGATCAACACTTTACAATATAAAAAATTGTACACATGACAAGCCATAGATGTCCAACCAGCAACATGGTTCACATGATCAAACATGATCCAAGCGTTCTGCAAATCCCCTCTAGGTTGCATTCATGTGATGAAGTTGATTCCACTCTTGATACCATTTATAGACATCTTGAAAATGAACACCTTTGTTTATGAATTTGTCATGGGAAGTAGCACTCCTAGACGTAGTCATACCAATTCATAGACTTCAATTCAAATATGTTATCAATATAACCACCTCTTGAATGATGTTTGAAAAAAGCAACAAGGTTATGAACATTGGGAGAGCTAAGTTCACAAAACTTGTCCTGGATTTGCTCTAGTTGTTCACCCTTGAGGAACTCCACTATGCCATCCCTAGAATCATCAAGCAAGTAATTCGCCAAGAAGGTCTTGCTAACACTAAAGGAAATCAAAGAGATCTTTGCATCAGGCATGTGATCCACCTCCTCTGCGATTAACCTTTTAGTCTCCTTGATAGACTCCCGACACTTTCCATCCACAATAGGATGGTTGTGAACACCAAGATGAATCATCCCTTTTGACATGAATTGAAGTCTATGCATAACATAATATATTTGCCTATTGCAATTGATGATATACAAGGGAGGAGAATGATAGAATTTGCATCCAAGCGAAAAAGCAAATGAAATCATTATCATTTTAATTAAGGTTGGAATATGAGCACACTCATTGCACCAAAATGTTTCATTGCAAGTGGGAGAGTGCACAAAGTTCTCACAATCATCTTGCACACATCATAAGTGACCCAAGCAATGAGCCTTCCTAAAATTAAGCCCAAACAAATTTTTTTTGTTGGTTGTGACCAGCTTACACCAAGCATGGCCATCGTACTTTTTGTCCATGCCTTGCATTTGGGAAGGGTTGTGAACATTCAAATGGATAAGCAACAATTCAAACAAGATGTCCCCATCGAAAATAATTGACAAAAATTAAACTTTTTATAGAGGGATCTTGTCATAATCGAAAGTCCGCAATTCGTTCGAAGTTTGTCCTAGCAACACCATCGTGTGTAAGCAAAAAACAATAGACTAAATATTCCCCACAAGGGTGGATGGTTTTGATGACAAAGAAACATCACGTTGAAAAATGCCTTTTGATAATTTCATTGACAAAGGAAGGGGTGTCAAGTCTTCACCCAAAGAGGAATCAAACATTTCAATGAAAATAGTGGATATAAAAACATCAAAACATCGAGGGAGAGTGTCGTCAACTTCAAATCCTTGCTTCATAATCTTGACCATAGAACCTGTGATTCTTGTCATAAGGATGGTTTCCTGATAATTATGAACCAAACTATCACCAACAATGCAATAACATCCATAGCCAACCACCCATTATTTCCCTTGTGAGGAGGTTGTAAGAATTTGGTACAAACAACTTGAGACAAAGTTATTAAAATCATACGAAACGTTGTAGATTTATGTAAAGAACCTAGCTAAAAAAAAAAATAGCGCATAAACAATGTTCAAAGATAATGATTGTCCTTGAATTGTCTACCATGATGGTGAGGTTTGAGCATCCACGTGCATGAAATGTTGCCATGTTACAAAGGGCACATAAGTAGTAGTGAGGGAACTCATAGGGATTTGAATCAACAATAACAAAATCAAACACCAAGGTAAATTTTCAAGGGTTTGGGAAAACATGAGAAGGAATCGGGGAAATATAATCCAAGTAGGGAGTGGGTCAAATATGAAATTGGACAAAACATCATACCAATTAAAACCATAGACAAGAAAGTTAAGTAGTGTATTAACAAGCGTCAAACTAAAATTGTAAAACTCATGTGCTTGTAGTCAAATATATTGTTGGATGATGGAATATGGTGCAAGAATAAAATTGGGGATGAGGTGATCATTTTGAAAGCTATTTAAATGGAGACCCAACCTAAATTTTTAACAACCTCCAATACATTATGTGAATTACATAAATGTGGTGCAAGCTTGGAAATAAACGAAAAAGTGAAGGAATATATAGAAAGATGTTAGAAAACAAAATTATGTTTCATTCGAAAAAGATCAACTTTTGGAAAAATAGATGAATGAGAAAAATGAATGAGCAAATAATAAAAAAACTTTGATAGATCAGTGGCGGTAGGAGATTAAGAGAACATGAATATCATATTAGAATTGGTAGTCAAGTTAACATAAACAAGGTTGGCTATCTGTATAATATGTAGAAATCCAAAAAAAATGTTGTAGAAAGAAGGGGTGGAACAAGGCATAACATGATAAGGTAATAGGCTTGTGCAAATAAGAAAAGGATAACAATTAGATCCAAGGTCAAAATAACCACATTGGAACATGGATATAAGTGTCAGATCAATGATAAGATATGTAATCCATGCTTCACATTAGTAAAATCGTGTGAAATACTTTTGTGATGAGATCTTAATAGGAAAAGTGAAAGCCATGGGCAATAATTATTAGGCACAATTGGAAAATGTTGCAAAAAGGATTTAATTAATGTTTGTAATATTAAATTATGTCAGGCACCAAGAATTACAGGAAATATTTTCCAAAAAACAAATCACACAATATTGAAAAAACAACATTCCTAACAACTTTCATATCTCAACAAAAATCAAGGAAATAGTAAACATGAGAATTCATTATTATTCATGTGAATGTTAGAATTAAGTAAAAATTACATAGAATTCATGAAAATGGAAAAAAAAAAGCATTGGAATTTGTAATGTCATTTCCAAGTTGGTGGAAAGGAAAAAGAATTTAGAAGAGGTTGGATATATATTTATCATGGAATGACACTTGTTATAAAGAAAGAAGTGAAATATGCGCTCTTGAAAATGTGTATGTTTTATGACAAATATTTATGGACCTTGATGAAATCCCTTGAAATTTTGTATGCATCATTGTTGGCAGATTTTATTTGTAGCAAAGAGGTTAAATTAGGTTAACCTATAAGGTTACTAGCCATACATAAAGTCTTTTGAGTCAGTTAGAAGTTCATAATATAATCTAAACATGACTATAACATCGTGTTTGAAATACAAAAAAAAAATATAATCAATGTTAGGAAGGAAATTAAAAACCCTTGGGCCAGAACATCCATGTGTATTAATATCTTGATGTGAATTTTGTGAAAATCATATATTCACCCTCCAAGCACACAAGATTCATAACAAAAACATTTCTTCATTAACATCACTTTCTATTACACATAAAACAAAATTAGATACAACATTGCAATGCTAGTGGCATTCATTCTCATGATGGACAATTATAGTTATAGTTAGTTTTTAAAGTTATGATTCATAGAGATGGCGACATGCAAAGTCAATGAGATCCACTATGTTAAATAAAATGATATTGAAAAAAAATTATGCCATAAAATTTTTGAAATTTATTATCAGAACACTAAAAATTATGAAAACATATATTTAACATGATTAAATAACCTTTCAAAAGTGGCTTTTATATCTAATTCAAGATATCTGGAATATAAATAAATATGAAAATAATAGCTACAATAAATAGATGGAAATTCAATATATTTCCAAAAAAACCTTATTAAGAGAATAAACATCTAATTTTGAATATTTTTTATAATTATGATTTATAACCATAAATTGAACCCTAATTACCTTTTTTATTTTCCAATTAATAGATTTTTTAATTTGTATATCTATAAATATGTGTGTTTGAGACTACGAAAGAAGATACTAGATGACATTTTTTATACCCGATGTTGAAGTCTATAGAAAGGGAACAACTATTGTCTTTAGTTGAACGTTAGGGTTCAGAAAAGAAAAGCCATAGTTTCAAATGCAGGAAAATGGTGTTGCTCAAGAAAATTCTAGAACTTTAAACCACCAAATAATGATGAATATTAAAACTAAACCAAATTTAGGATATGGACACATGCATATCCAAATAGTATCCAAATTCATGTCCAAATTGAAATGTATATGAAACAACATTGGTAGTAAGGTAGGTAATGTAGCTAGGTTAAGTTACTTAAGTAGGTTAGAAAAGAGATGTTCATATATAATCAATTAATGAAAAAATGTTACAATGGCCAAGGACTTGGAATTTGAATGTGAAGGTGAGGGGTTCAAGTTTTCATTCTTGTAACTTATATATTTGCTAAGTTAGGTAAGTTTAGCTTAAGCTAACTAACCATGTTAAGTTACCCAACTAAATTTAGGCTTTTAGGTTTCTTAGGCTCCACTTCTAGCCTAGCCTAGGTTTTTAAAGTTAGACTTTTAGACTACTTAGATTTTAATAAAAATATTTATCTTATATTTTTTATTCTAATCCAATAGCTGAGAAATGTGTGATGAGATGATGTACTTATTTCAAATATAATCATAGCTATGTATAACATAACATTTATAATTAATAGCCAAAAAATGATTGATGGTAAAAAAGATGAATTTAATTCAACTATAGTCACATGTAGTTGCAATGGTTTTTTATGAATATTAACCCAATCATGGATGTAGTCATATATGCCATGTTTTGGCATAATGTGAACATTATTACATTCAATTGATTTTTTCTTGATACATCTATTTTTCATGTGTAACATCTCTTGACGCTTTAACGATTCATCAGTAAGTACTTTTACATGCATCAAACTAGGTTTTTAGAAGAAAAGACGTTTGTGATGTTGTACACAATTTCATCCAAAATGCAAGTAGATGTGCCAAATTCTAATAAAACAATATAATGAACTTCACTATTATTGACATTTATAATGACATGTATTATAAAATAAAAAGAAAGGTGGGGATGTAATATACAACTCCTATAGACTAGAAAGACAACATCATCTAATTATATTATCCCTAATGTGGTGGGAAACTTAAATTTTAAAAAATAAAAATTATAATGAACTAGACTTCAAGTTTTGTACAAACTTTTTTTTTTTTTTGATTGGGTAATCATTAACATGATGACCATTGGATTTGGTATAAGCACAAACCTTTTCAATGATGTTGATATTTTTCTTGTTGTGTACTTAAGACTTGAATCAAGTTGCACAAATTTGCACACCTTTTGGACTAAATGACACATTACTAAAAGTAGGTTTCAAAATCCTTCCAAAAAGAGTAGGTGAATCTTGTTGTGATACTCTATGACACTTTTGATTTCATTTAAATAGGTAGTTGTCACATCCCACAAAAAAATAAATTGGTTATGTGATAGTTAATCTAGATTTGACATTGTCAATATATCCAATATTTGACATCTTCTTTTAAACTTGAATAGATTTGACTATTAATGAGAATAACTTTAATATCCCAATTAATGTCACAAACCAACTACTAGAATTCAAAGGTGTATGAACACAATAGATGGGATTATTGTCAGAAGAAATGGATATCTATTGTTGCTAAGCACGCCTGGTCATGCTTGCTAAAAATGTCATTAAATTTTGTTTAAAAGGTTTGAAAATCATAAGGAAAAAAAGAACCTTTCTTGAGTAGAAGGCAAAATTAGCCCAAGGATGTGCATGTGAGTAGGGTGTTCACAAGGCCAACTTGGTTGCATTTGTTGGATATCATTGCAATTGTAATTGAATGATTAACCATATTTGCAAAACCTTGAAATTTTGAACCATTGACATGAAACTTTTTAAGCAAGTTGATTTGGGGCTCTTTCATTTTTTTTCAAAGATAGCACGAGGAATTTGGTTTTCTTGCAATTCAAACAATTGCAAAACAATTTTGTCATGTTGCCCTCCCCTCCAAACTAACCTTAAGACCTTTTAAGAAAAAGCTTTGTAATGTGAACATGACCAAAACATTGTACAAACCACAACAATGATTATCATTTAAAGTAACACCCCAACATTAATGATAGATTCAATAGTCCCTCACTTTGTGGGGGCAAGGTTTAACAAACTTTATTTCTAACCAAAACTTGTGTGCTTGAAATGTTTTTCCTTAGTTGTAAATACTACAACTACCTTTCACACATGAGTTTTACATGATTGTAACATATGCTCCTTAATTTAACACCCATTAAAGTATTTTTAGGGTTGAATGTGCTTTACTTCAAAAATTCAATTCATACATCACATATTGACCTTAGTAGAACCTACAATTTTTGCTAGTTTGGAAGTTCTAGGTCCCAAATTGGGTGAATGCATATTACATTGGACCAATAATGACAAATGAAAACATCCACATAAGTCCATTTTGTTTGTATTTTTTTAATCCCTTGGATGATTAAGTAGTTAGGCAACAACATTCCATTAGTTTTCAACAACATTTTTCCATTTTTTCATAATTCATTAGTAGGAATTCTGTCATATGAAACTAGTCATTTGCAACATGTGTGTAATTAGTTGTTGTTTACAACTAAATTGGTCATGTTTGCAACTAACATGCAAATAAAGGTGTACAAAGTGGACATTTGTATGTAAAAAATAATGGCCTAAACTAGTATATACTTAAATTAATATACCCAATATATTTACTTAGTTTAACTTATATTATTTATGTTACTTATAGATAGGTCACCCAATCTAGTATAGGGTAGATGCAAGCTAAAGTGGCTCAAATGTGGCAAGAGTTCCAATCCCAAAAGTCCATATAAATGGAAAAATTAACACTAGAACGAAAAAAAAATGTTAAAAAACCAATGTTTAGTGGGCCCTATGTGATGATTAATCAATTAATAAAGTCCATATGCATTTTAAAAACTCTTTATTATACATATTAGGGGGGGAAAAAATCAATCCAACAAAAAGTGACCAAGATTGGGACTTTCGAAAATATGGTCCAAATCTGGTCATTCAAAAGTCCATAGTTAAAATGTTCACTAAATTTTTTGTTGTAATTTTTTTCAATTCATATTTTTTTTCATCATGTATCATATATTAAGTCCATATAAAAAATATTGAGATGAAATCATAACAAAAAATGCATTTGAATGCTAATGCAGAACCCATATTATAGTCCATATGTCCACTTTAAAAGTTCATTACTATATGGTTGGTGTATGTTTATTGAATTTCGCCTTTTAATAAATATTTTAAATTCAAGTTGATAATTTTAATCCACAAATATTATTGTCAAATTAATGATTTTACAATGTGTTTGTGGCATTTGAATAGAGTACACTCTACAAAAAGTTCATAAGGTTGCAAAAAGTGAACCACCCTAACTTGCATCTACCCTATACCTAATTTTGGTTAGTATAACAAAGTGCTAGAGGTATAATGTTACTATATATATATATATATATATACTTAATTACTTATATGTATTAACCTATACAAAATTATATTAACTTATAATTATTTAGGCTAATACACATAGTGTTAGTAGGCTACATTAGCTAATTTGGGCCCAACCTTATTACACCTACAATATTATAATTATATTAATTATTAATATCAATATTAATAGTCCATGCTATTATTATTTATTAGTTATTATTACATATATATTTAATAGAACCTACCTAGATTTCAACAAGTAACTTTCAAATTATTTTTTATAAGATGTTCATGTAGATAGTGACAAAAAATCATTAAACTTGGCATATTATAAGTTTGATATAATCCCTACCTATTTCATTTTTTTAGTGTCAAAAAGCTTTGAAAAATCAAATTGAAAACCCACTACCTACACACATGGTATATTCATGTACATGTGAGATGTTATTCTTTGTTGAAAGTTGTAATTTTACAATATTAAGACCTTATTTTAAAGATTTAAATGTTTGTTAGGTTGTAGCCATTCACAAAATTTCCCAAGGCAACAATTATATCCAATGAGCTTTTTTCCATGCCAAAACAAATTGACTTGCATGATATTATTATATCAAGTACAATTATGGGTAGGGTAAAACCTAAGGTGAGAGCATTCTCAAAATGATAAGGATATAAGATGCAATTGAATTATCTAGCCTTACATATTGGCAACATTTTCAAATTGCAAGCTTTACCCATTGTATAACATCAAACAAAGGTTACCATGTAGCTAAAAACATGCAGGTCATGATCACATATGAAGGAGAGGGTTTTTGAATGTGTTGATGATGCTTGAGAATTCTTAGGAATATATTGTGCATGAACTTGGATGTTTTCAATTGGTGGACTATCAACATTCAATGACAACAATGTTTAAATGTACAATGATATTAAACATGTCTTCTCCTACAAGTTCAAACATGAACAAGGGGTTCAACATTGTCAAGGACACTTTTGGATACAACATAATCATTCCTATAGATTATGCATTTCCATTGTCTTTTTTGATTGAAAATTCAATCATGTTGGACATTGGATAATTCCAACATTAGTAAACAAGATTAATCATTTACAAGGTGAAGTTGCTAGAAGTATAATGAACTATAGTTCAAATCTAACATGTTATGTCTTGATTGACATACATGGTATGATGAGTTACAATGTTGCTAAACTATATTTTAAAAAAACTTTTTGAAACATTTTTTGGTCAAACTGTCAACAATGCAAAATATCACATGGATTCACAACTCAACCTACCAACTATAAAATAAAATAAAATAGATATTTAATTTGATTATCTAAATAATGAGAATAAAAACATTTTCCACCAAACTATTGCTAGACTTGTGACTTTTATCCAAGCATATATATGTAGGTTTCTATTTCAAAGAAAAATAAATAAAATACAAGCTTGTCATGTCAGCTTTAATAAAGTAAATCATAATTCTAAAATGTTTCAAGAGGGAATTAAACTTTCACCTCCAAAACAATCAACCAAATCTTTAATCATCTGACCACAAATTCACATTGTGATAAGTAATATCATTACATACATGTAAACACATGTATATTTCACATCATGTGCATCATGATAGAATCATGTTATTATGTAATTTAATTTTTAAAAAAATTCTTGTTCGCATAATACATTCAAGTTGTAATGCCTTCAAAATGTAAAGACATCATGTTAATTTAAAGTATTTGTTCCAGAATTTAAATTTTATTTTTTAAGATTTTGATTTGGTCTATAATTTCAAGTATAATGTCATAATTATTTACATTTCTAATGAAATTAGTTTCACATGTGAAATACATAATTTAAAATTTTAAAAAATTTCACAAGTTTTTAATTTCATAAATAAATTCAATGAGAAAAAATTAAAAATTCAAATACATCTAATTTGTAAATTTTGTACAATCCATTAATTACATTTAATTTAAATGTTGATTAAACTTATGTAATAGTTAAAAGATCCAAGTTGTAAGATTTTGAATGTTGTGTTCAAAAAGTATGTTAACAACGAAGTATGTGAAGGAAATTTGAAACAATGAATAAAATGGTGTCTCAATGAAAATGCAAATGATGAGGACCTTACACAATCTAGTGTTAATTAAAGACAATATAGCCCCAACTTTAGTTATGCCAATGCTTTTAAAAATAGTTAAAACATCATGATATTTTAGCACAAAGTAGCAAAGCTAACATGTTTTATGTCGGAGGTGTTAACACATGGATGTCCACATCATAGTTCAATTTAATCATGCCATTATAATTACAATCTCCAAATAGGTGTCACACACACTTAATTTCATGTGTGGTGACACATTGATGTCCATGTGACAATTTGGTTGACATAATTTAGTCATGCCAATAAAATTACAATCTCCAAATAGACATTACATAGTTCCCATGTGACCAATAATGTTCAATGTGATTAAAATGAAATTGTGTTTAGTCATATCAAACTTACTTGTTTTCTTGGTTAGTCAAAATAGATGTAATTAATTATTTTAGTAAAATAAAAATGATTATACATTCATTATAATCACAATGTGAGGGAGTGGAAAGACATATTTGTATTAATAATTGTAAATTCCTCACTTTTTTGCCAATAATGGACATTGAATTTTCATGACATCACTAAAACCATTATTAAACTATTGTAGAATGTTGAAACAACCTTTGTATGCCAATTGACTATTCAAGTTTTTTGCAATATGACTTCCTTCCAATTTTGTTCTTACATTTAATTATAATTTATTTAGTACATCACATTCCTTTTAAATTAGTGTTAATTGCTAAAGGTGAAATTGATGCCCCCGATCATTACCATCCTCCAAGGGAACAAGGTCAATATTTTATTACACAACAAAAAGGAAACTTTTCCCACTAGCTTATTTTACTACAATTATTCAAGTAGTAAGTAAGAAGTCATAGAAAATGGAATAAAGGAGGTAAGGGTTTGCTATCCAAGAACATACCTACCCTCCTTTATGTGGTTTAATCTAGGGCGTACAAGGAAAAAAGTAAAGAAATGCCACATGAAAAAATAATCAGAATCCAAGAATAACTATTCTCCCTAACCTTGCAATACCTTTAAATGCCTTGAATGTTGCCTTATGATGTTTATATATTGTCAGCCATCATTGTCCCTCCTTTCACATGCTTGTAGGTACTTGGTGGGCGAAACCATCCTTGGGTGGTACCGCTAAGAATCACTTCAAGGAATGGTTAAGGAATCAAAAACAACCAAATCATTTTTCAAGGTCCTTTTTGTTAAATGTTTTCACAACTATAAATTATTATTTTTTCATGTTTATCAATTGCATGTTCTAATGTATGGTTTGAAGTTTATTTGGAATTTAAAAAAATTGGAAACTTGGAAAATTTTATATTCCTAATTAAAATGGCCCTTTAAAAAATCGATAACATCAACTTTGGAAATTCATAGTTAAATCATATTTAATCAATTAATTTCCAAATAGAAACCTAAAAATAATATGACTTCCAAATTACCTTAGGAAAAAAAAATCATAAGAAAAATCTCAAATCATGTTTCAAATTTGTGTTATTGACCTTAAAGTTCAAGGAAAAAACCAGTGCTACGTTCTTGAATTTTTTTCTAAATGCAATGATTAGGAACATCAAAATACATAATATTTTTGATATATTGGGTTTTCAAAATCTATGGAACCTAATAAATGTATTCATAATTTATTTTTTATGAAAATGTTCATTTAAGTGTTTCCCATGATTTTTCAAAGTTCGATGGGTATAAGAAAATCAAGGTGCGACATTCCTTGTGGTACCACCCAATGATGGGCTTGCCTTGGTTTGGTTTTGCCTATCGCATGCAACACCTTGGGAAATCCTTTTTCTACCTCCTTATTGTTTATAACTAGCTATTTCTTCTTTTAACTCATGCTTATTTCTTGTGACAGTACCTTTTAATTATAGGTGATTATTTTGATTGTTTTTTCCTCTTTATTGTACACCATCCAAGATTGGTTATTACCCTCCTATGGCACCTAGTCCCTAAGTAGTCTAGAAATCACCCGAAGGTTGCCTCATTACTTTTTGTCTTAGAAGGCATGCAAAAATTTTAATTCAAAGGAGCACTCTACTTGTACAATATCAACTACTTTACCTTCTATACTTTTTAATAGGATATAAATGCAACCCAAGAGACTCAAATCCTTCAACTTTAAAATCACACACCAAGTACATACATCTTATTCCATTCTCCTCTCATTTTACCAAAGTCTTGAATGCTATAAAATTCGCCCAACCTCTCCTCTAATCCCCCTTCTCCATACACCACACAAGGCTCACATTAACCCCTCGAAAATAAGGCCTTTATTCTAATCCCTTTTTAAAAATCTCCTAAATGATTGGGTGGATTACCATCCAACCACTCACTAACCCAAGCTATTTAATCCCACTAGTTTCATCCCTTGGGTAAATGATGATAAGTTTACCACTAGTAATTATTAGTTACTAAGAAGCCTATGGAACTAACTAGTTTAAAGATTTCTACATGTTAGCATTAACTTGCAAAAACAAAAGAAAAATAGATCATAATGTAGTCAGACCAAGCACCATGAATCACTATTTTGAAACACATTGGAATTCACCATCAACTTCCTTGACTATGATTCCACATGGCCATTTGTTTCCACAAAATTACCCATGCACACTATAGGAGCCCAAGATCTAGAATCAAAATAATTTTAGCAATTTCAAGGATTGTAATTGTATGCTTTGTTGGTGATTGGAATTGTCAAGTAGGCACATCCAAGATTCCCTTGACATTCCCACTTCTTAAAATTTTGGTTTTAATATGTTGTGTTCACCTCCTAGTTATCGAATTCATATAAATGCTTGATGACATGTATAAATGACATGAGCAAATGTTACCAAGAATATCTTCCTAGCTTTGGTTGGCCCTTTGGCTAGTACTTACTACTATCCCTATCTCATAGTGAGTTCTATAGTCCAAATTCATAACTTTATACGAGCTCACTGCATGCATGAGAAATGTTCGAAGAGATTCTCAACCCATTTGAACTCTCTTCATAGAGAGGCCCGCAAATTTTTAACATATTTGAAAAACAAGTTGGGGTTAAAGGTTGTGATGTTTTGGCTAATTAGATTCTGCTTTAGACTTCTAAACATATATTAATATGGAAAAATATTGCATAACAACCAGATGTGACATTTGTCCCAAACATGTTATACAATTCGTAGAATTTAAATATCCACATTTCATGGTTGTCATAAGGATAAACAAACAATAAATAATCCCAAGTAGATACACACCCTTAATCATAAAAATGCCAAATGTAGCAAATTATACAACTTCTATTATAGTAACAGGTTGAGTCTGAATTTTCCAAATGACCAATTGCACAGGGTTTGTTTCTAGTGTACAAATCCATCTAATTGACATAGTGATGTGCCCCCAATTTGTCATCAAAATTTTGGAGGTATGAAATGTAACATAAATGCTTTGAAATTATACCTGTCATATTAGAGCACACATGATATGATACAAGTGCATATGGAATACAATATCTTCTAAATCTTTTTATTATATTTTTGCAATTGTTTCTAATTGTCATCAATGTATGATGCTCAAACACATATTTTGTCACAAGAAATATTCTAATGAGTTACTCAAACTAGTAGTTAGAAAAATCTTTTTTTTTTGGTTGCAACAATCGGCTTGTAATTAGATTATGCTCTATTGATAGTCCCAAAGCTTGATGGATCCTTGGTAGCTAGCCCTTATCCATACACTAAAGTGGATTCTACTCTTTATATTTTTTATACTCATGATATGAATGCTCAAACTTTAATATTATGAAAAAGACCCACTTGCATTAAGTTGTAGAACTCAAATCCACAAAAATGCAATTTTTTTTCTAATTTTATAGATTTCAAATAGGAAATAGTCAACTTGAACCAGACCCCAAGGTGACCTTTCCAATTTCCAACATGGCCCACAATGCACACACAATCCACTTTGAACATCATATGTTGAAGGAGGCGGAAACATGGGGTATTCTCTTGATCCAAGAACTTTGAACATATAATTCAAACTTACTCAAGCCATTTTGTCACTGCTCAACTATGGAGCTCTCAACGAATTCTTGGGAATAATTTGAGAAACGTCAGGAGTGCTAGTTGATAGCAATTGAACAAGGGAGGTTGGGTAATCTGACACAGTTGGGTATTCTACTATTCACTACAACAAAATGTGTTTTTGTTGGAACCTAGTGGAGATCTAGTGAATTCATTGGTCCACTGAATAAGAACTAGTGTACTGCACCCACATTTTGTAGTAGCAATGGGACTGTGATTGTAAATGTTTGAATTTCATCAAGACATGACAAGACCATGCTAACATACAAGAATGGTATCAACCTTCTTGGAACAGCTGAAGGTCAGGCCTTTAAATTTGAAGGGCCTGTACTGTAGGACAGGTCTAGACCTCTAAAGGTTATTTAAACAATTTTCTATGTGGAGAGTAAGGAAGGCAGTTTGAAGTATGTCCAAAGTTGAAAAAAATTCAAATGTTCGAATTTGAAGTAATGTTCAAAATTTCAAAAGAGAAATTCTCACAATGTCGTAAAAACCTTGCAAATTTTCATTCAATTTTTTTTGAATACTAGAAAATTTTCACAAGTCATATCCCTCTCTTAATTTTTTTGAAATTGATAATAACATGTAATCACAAAATTTAGTGTAATTTGATTTTCAAATTTTTTTTCCCCACTAGTTTCATGAGTGCCTTCATCATTGTTATGCTTACTATTACTATAATAACTTTGAATCTTGTACATTAGATACTATGCTACTGAGTTTCAACATTTTATACCCCTGATTCAATAAAAATTTCTTCACTTTTTGACTAATAAAATTTGAGGTTGAAATTTGGGGTAAGGGTGAAAAGAGAGCCCAAAGTTAGGGTTACTGTCCAGATTTCTCTATTATATGAAGAAAAAAAATTCAACGTGTCCTTCACTTGTGAAAGATCTCACAATATTTTGCCCTTCTAGTGAAAAGCTAGATGCAATTGAAGGGCATTTAGCAAAATAGGGGCCTGTGTGCATGGGCTAGTAAAGCCTATGGCCAAGGGGTGTAATGAATTTAACACCATGGTTAGATTTTCTTCTCTTTTTCCAATGGTAGCCACTGAGCATCATGGAAAAAAAAAGGAGAAAAAAGGAGGGCGTTTCAAAAAACAAAGCACAAGTGTAACACCATGGTTAGATTTTCTTCTCGTTTTCCCATGGTGCCCACCAGGCACCATGTGAAAAAAGGGAGAAAAAAGGAGGGTGTTTCAAACAAAATGCCCACTTCAACAGGTGTTTCATTTTTCAAAATACCCTCCAAATATTGGAGGGAAAATCAGTTGGGTAACATGCCCCCCAGTTACACTAAAAAAATCAGAACAGGTTTTTACACATTCAAAACCTAGCAAACCAAACAAAAATTTGTACCTGAACCCTTCAAGCATGAGGCTCTGTTCATCTTGAAAAGTACCTCCTGAGCAGCCTTTGTTTTACTAGCGATTTATTGCCAGAATGTGAAATTAAAAAAAAAAAATTGAAAAAAATTGTTTTTGGAGGTTTTGGATTGAAAATTGTCAGAATCAAATACGTGATTTTCATTGTGTAGCCAAACATATGGAAGGCTGATTAATTGGCTAAATCTTCATAGGGATAATCGTCACTTTTTTTACATTTTCCAGTGAATGATCGCCACTTCAGCTACAAACAGAAATTCCTAAAAAAAACATTGCTCCTGAGGCCTAATAAGACACTAGTTCCTATGACACACAAGTCACTCAACACCTAGTTCCTATGAAGGTACAACTTGTACAACTTGTAAGTTGTAGAACCTTCAAATTAATATTTACATAATGAATCTAAGATCCCTGTCCCACCAAGTCACAAATCACAACGCTCCAATATCCTACTCATCAAGGATAAACCCACATTGCAACTCTTTATATTCGATACCTAGATACAATTGTACTTGGCTCTTGACTCTTGAGGGTCCCCTCAAAAGCAATGAACTGATTCCCAATGTGTAATCATCCAATTTAACTTATTATTGCATTTCAAACCACGGTCTGTAACATGGCAAGAAAATCTAGACCTTTTGTTGCCACAATCACAGTAGTAAATTGGCATGGAGGAAAATAATCCTGTAGTTTGTTGAGGGCCCTCAAGTGACTGAAACTGGCTTGCTGAACTGAGTCACTTGAGGGCTACTACTATTAAATTGGGGATGAAACAAGGATTACAGAGTCAAACTAGGGTCTAAAGGCAGGATGACTTTAAGGATAACTCTATTGTCTTGCCCACTTCTGTGCCAAAATCACCCAAGGTATTTGACAGTACATAGGTTAGAGAACTGGGCCCCAAGAGGTTTGAAATACAGATTATAGAAATTAAAACAGTTCAATGGAATCACCTTGATTGGAGGAGGGTGGAAAAGTGAGCATCAATTCAAATAAATTGATCTTGTAGTGTAAAAGTGAGTGAGTAGTTTAATCGTCACTTGGGTTCCTCCACCCTCAGCCTCAAAAGATGCCAATTTGATTACAAAAACAAAACAAAAAGTTTATGGATCAACAAAGTCAATCATGACCATCACAAGGCCATTTTTTTGGGGGTGGGTCCAGTTGAGCATCCGTCCATCATCCAGTATGTCGTCTTGTGTGTAAAGTGCTGCCAAGAATTGAGGGTGCAAAGATTAGGCTATCCATCATTGCCCATCTTGTGCCATAGCCCAAGGCTTTTGTGCAGCTTTTCTATTATGCTACTGGAGCCACTACAATCTGCTTCCAATCCCATCCCACCTTTATTCCTTTCTTCAGGCCACTTTGGGAAACTCTTATGATTATCCTTGGGATACCCCTTCCCCATGCTTTCTTTAGGCCTACAAGCTGCCTCAGTACACCACTCTTTCAACATAAAATACTGTCATTGCTTACTTAATTCCATGCCTCACTTACATTGCATTTAGAACAGCTCCACCGGCAGCAGTATACTGGTTTATAAAATTTGATTTGGATGAAGTTTGGGATTTAAATAGTATAGGACTGGTTTTGAACCATAAAAATGTCCACATGAATATAGTGCTTTCCAAAAGGTTCAACAAATACGATAAACAAATACCATCCACTTTTGTTGGCCAGTCACAATAGTTATCTCATCATGTGGTAGCATTTTATTAACCCTCAGATTTCATTGTCCAACATTTGGGCGAGGGTGATCGAGCAACCATGATGAGTGAGCCCAGCTAGTGGCCATATTAAGCCCAAAAAATGTTTTTGATTTGAACTCAGAGACCCTAATTTAATCTTAGCATAGGATATTTGTAGTATTTTGAAATAATTTAAATGAAAATTTCCATGGTACCAACATGGGTGTTGGTTTACCCAAGGTCAATATTTCATGTTTATAGATGAGGCACGGAAATAAATTGCACACTATTTTGGACGGTCTAGGCATTGGTAGATGCCCACATATGTAGAGTCTGGGTGAATCTCCTCTCCTCTTAGGAATCCTAAGAGTGGGTATGCTCTGGAGCCAATAAATCTTCTTCTTGGCAATTAGACATTAAATTTGGTTGGAGCATGACAAGGAGAACTATGCTAGAATTATATTTGAAGTCAAGCATCTAGCCTTGTGAAACTATCACAGGGAGGATGCTGTTGGGTGGGGAGGGGTTATTAAGAAACTTTCAGCTGGGAGACTGCTTCATGATCTGAAAGTCAGTTGGAATCTGCATCATCTCACAAGTGGAAAAAGGGCTCATATATGCCATGTGGCTAAGCCTTACCGACTTATCATCTATACTGTGGTGGAGAGAAAATCATGGGCGATACTTCCAAACTGGGATCCCTATTGGTCCTCATGGAATGATATCCTACCAAAAAAAGAGTCCGAGTGAGAGTCTCACTCATATAAGCAGCAAATTGTCTTATTCAGTGACGGCACCCTCAACACCCAGGATAATGAGTTCAAGGAATTATATATCTGGAGAACCAGTCTACCCACATATCAACTGCATTGGCAGCCTGTACTTGTATTGACAATGGAGTTTGTCAGGGGCCAGTTTCCATGTAGGCAATTCTGCCAGCAACAAGAGGAATGACTAACTGGGAGTAATCTCGCGTTTCTAAGCTCACTATTGCCTACTGCTAGACGAGTAGCTGGGTGATAGATTCTTCACCAAGCTCTTATGGCTCCTCCCCCTTGACCCACCAGATTGAGAGATTCCCTCTTCTTACTCATCTCAATTGACAAATGGTAGTTCATTTTCTTCAGTCAACCCATAATTTACATTATCTCCACTTACCATAAAATGGCCAACCAGAATGAAACAGTGCCCACCACCGCATCATGAAGGATGGGTGGAGGCATCATGGTAAGTGGTCAGGAAACAGTTTCCTTTTGAGTTGCGGTTCTATGCAACTCTTTCTTTCTAGTTCACCATTTGAAAGGCTATTTTGTATGTCATCACTTGGGCCAATCATTATGGCTGACCAATCCAAGTAGTCATGTTCTTTTATTGGCCCTTTTGAAGTCTCGATATCATCTTGTGCATATTTATAGGTCCAAGCTCAGTTTCACCATATTTGAAGGTTGAACTTTATTGAAGTTCTCCATATAAGCCATGTTGGTTTGAGTGAAGCAGCACCCACCAATGTACCATCCATTGGATGCCCATTATGACTCAGTTGTGGATGAGCCTAAACTGAGTTAATATCCGGTTTCAGCTTGGTAATCTATTCTGTTAGAAGTAGGCCATATATATATGGGAAGATAGGCAGGAAAATAGGTGAGTACTAGATGAGAAGATGGTTTGTACATAGGTGGTTTTTAGTTTTAGTGCCTACCTACCAACAACTGAGCTAACCACCATTAGTGGACAAATTGTCTTAACTCTCCAACCACATTCTCTAACGGAATGATTGGTCTATTTTTTTTGGTCTTCTCCTCCAAAATCTCTTCCCTTTTGAAATTGTGAACATTTGTTACATTTTTCAACCTCCCTCTCCTTTGAAAAAGGGTGTACATTTTAAATCATTAAAAACATTCAAGCTGTGAGCTAGATTTTATTTTAATTCATCAAGTTTAGGAACTATATGATGAATTGACAAGTCATTAATCAATGTGGATTATTGTCAAATAATTTCCAATATTAAGTCTATAATCAATATGTATTGGAACATATATTGGAAATTTTCAAGTATTGGGTTTGAATGTTTTGGGATGAATTTCAAAATATGCATTGTTAATATTGAACTGGATATTACAGTTATTTGTAAAGTGGCCAACAAAGGGTGAAAGGTGGGACAGGCCGCTGACACATAATGTAGCAAAATAATAGTGGATGAAACTCTGTCAACTAATGAAATCAGGGGTTTTCAGAGTTTGATCCTGTATTTTGTGTTGTGATGCACACTGCTCCAACAAGGCTAGGTAGTGTGTTTCATATTTTTGTGTGCTTGTGAGAGGGAGAGAGGAATCTTCTCACTAGACTATGAGAGCTAGGTTTTGAGTTGTAATTTTGTTAAAAACAAGCAGGTTGGTGTATAAGGCATTAGGTTTAGATTGATCACCCAAAGGTCGAAGTAATGCCAAAAATGATTCAACCCAAAGGTTGAAGATAGGAAACAAGCTTTTTGGACAAGTTGAGATTGTAATTTGCTATCTTTAATATTAAAGCAATAGTGGTGTCTGTCTGTGTGGGCAGTGCTTGGAAATTTTTTTCAGTCATTGCCCGTTCCCTGTGGAGCTTCCCCAAATGTAACTTCCCCCCAATTGTAATTGACTCCAAAGAAAAAAGAAATTAGGGGCAGTCTCATTTTTTGAGGTGCTTCCCCAGATGTAACTTCCCCATATGTAACTGACTCCAGAGAAAAAAGAAGTCAGGGGTAGTCTGATTTTTTGAAACAAAAAAATTGGTAGACTAAAAAAAAAAAATTTAGGCTTTGAACAGCCCAGAATTTTTTTTTTTTTTTTTGTATTGACCAAGACTACCTTTTTTTTCTTTTAGCTACTGTCCGTTCCGATTAAGGGGA
>Ga0116229_10001404_pt1 | contig 37644 bp, 37 predicted proteins | sample S1TSphgellanicum_3_FD_87313 | JGI IMG/M metagenome (GOLD analysis project Ga0116229, IMG submission 87313) | Host-associated microbial communities from peat moss isolated from Minnesota, USA - S1T2_Fc - Sphagnum magellanicum MG | ecosystem: Host-associated > Plants > Peat moss > Unclassified...
ATGAGGCGCCGCAGCTTCTCATAAAACCCGCCGTCATCTTCCTGCCCTTCCACTACCATGCATCCCATGCACTTCTCATTTCCCTCTTGCTCCCCTCAAGAGAAAATCTGCCGCCACTAATCAAGATTCTCGGCCACATTATCCAAATCAGTCCTTTCATGTTCACACCAACCGTTCATACATGAAGTCCTTGTCCGTCGACACGTTGTTCGGTCACAATTGTACTAATTATATCAATGAAAATCATAATTCAAAATTAGTTACAAATGTATTCCATAATGAGTGGTAGAAATGTGAACACATGGCATGATCACATGTATGTACATTATACCTAGTTGCAACATAATTGTTGTTTTAGTGCTACATTTACAATAGTTCTAAAGTAATGGCCACATGTAATTATAATGCAACTCTTGAAAAATTTAAACATGGTTGATTACATATGTATGTATGATGTATATAAATTATTGTATAAAATATTCATTTTCAACTCACTTGCAACTATATTACAATTAATTATTTTTTAACATGATAATTTATTTATTAATACATCATATTTTCTAGGGGTTAATTATACACTAATTGTAATACCCAAAAGATAATTAAACATAATTGTATATGAGTTTTTTTTTGAATTTAAGTTGCAGGGTAGTATGGTGACGCATTCCCAACCTCCTCAAGAATCTCAAATGTGAGTATAAGATGAAAATAACAGAAAAATAAGAAGTTGAGGCACACTCCCTAGCTCGTAGCACTTTGGGGGTAGAGGGGCATGTTGGAGCTACGGGATGGGACTAGGAAGATTGACAAGCACTTCAATCACTCATATGGACCTGCATAAATCAAACAACAAGTTGGTTAGTGCATAGTTGGAACACTTTTGGTGATGGGACAAAACCACGAGCAAACTCGGACTCACAAGACTCACCACAGCCCAGATTTGGGGGAAGCCATCACCTTCCCCCTTATAGTATATTGTATGCCTCTCCACGAGGCTCACATCCAAATGGCATTTTGTCTTGGGACTCCCAAATGGGAGTCCCGAAATTCCCAAAATTAGGACTCCTGCGACTTTGGGACCCCATAATTTTGTGCGTACACCTTTGATGGAGATGAGGTTTGAAGCAAAGTTGTAGCCCTCATCGAGAGCTTTCTAACGATATGTCGCATGCTAATTGCATGCAAGGAAATTGGGTTGATTCCTGACTTTTAGTGGTCATGAGTCAAACTGTTAATTTGACTCCCAGCCTTTCTTTTGGCCATAACTTGTGTTTCAAATGTCCAAATGGGTCATGTGAGCTCATTTTAGACATTTAAGTTTTAATAGCTTTCCAATGATATAAAGAACTTTTCAATTCAATAGGTTTTGACCCCTGTAATTGCTTTCTAAAGATTCAGGAGTCTATCGGAACTCTAACTCCCAAAATGGGAGTTCACCTAGGAATGTGAAGGTCCATTCCCTCACACTCTTTTGTGTTCCCGGGAGCATGAGATGTGACCCCCAGGCTTCCCTCTTGGCCCGCAACCTTGCAAGCCCTTGCTTTGGTCATGAGCCCAAGGTTAGGGTTGCGATAGTTTTGATGGATGCAATTTTTCATAATGTGGTCATCAAAATGTAATATTTTAGTGTATCTTGTAAATTTATTTTGAATAAAAAATGTAAACCTTTCAATGTATCATGATCTCTAAATGGGTCAAATTATAAAGCACAAGCCCCAAATCAAGTCATTAAACTATGAATTTGTGAATGTAACAAAACCACAAACTTGTAAATCTTTGAATCTCATAATGATTAATTCCTTGAATTTGTGATTCATAATTTTGTGATTATTATTGGTTTGGAAGAAAATGAAGATGAAAAATGCATTCATATCATCCATGACTAATGGTGTCGAACATTAGATGAAATTCAAATTTTTGTTATTAATAATGTAGTTCACAAGTGACCAAATAACATGTAATTTGAATTACAACTATATGTCATAATTGCAAATATACATGTGTTAATGGTTAATAATTAATGCATGCAACATGCCATGTTAAATTAGGTAATTTAAGTTAGGCAACCTTTAATTACCGTAGGTAGTTTAAACATATTATTAAAAAAAATGGTGTTAGGTTTAAACATTTTTGTTATGGCTAAATATTTTAAGGTAGAATAACTAATAATAATTTAAAATAAGCTAGGGTAAAATAATTTAAAATAACATAGGGTAGATTATCTTAAGGTAAAATAAAGTAAATAGCTTAAGGGTATAATAACTTGGATTAAGTTAAGATAAATTAAATTAAATTAGCTCAAAATAATTTAGGGTAAAAAAAACCTAAGGTGAATTTTTTTATAAAGGTAGAATAACCTATAATAGCAAAAAAAACTAGGTTATACTAGTCAATAATAGCCAAAGATAAAATAATAGAAAATAACCGAGTGTAAAATAATATAAAATAACCCAATGTGAAATAATCTGAAATAATTTAAATTAATTTGGGGTGGAATAATTAAAAAATAAAAATACACCTATAATAACCTATAATAACCTAGGGTTAAATTAACTTAGATTAGTTTTTTTAAAATATGGAATAATAAAATGTGGTTTAAAATAGCCCAAGGTTAGATAACTTGGAATAACTTAAGGTAAAAAAAGAAAGAATAACATAAGATATTTTAGTCTAAAGTACTTAAGTATAACTTGGGATGGCTTAAAAATAACCTAAAATAACTTAAAATAATATAAAATAAATAGATAGTTAAAATAAACAAGTTTAGTCACATAGGTAAAATAAGAAAAAAAAGTTCATAATGATGCAATGACAAAAAATATCATTGTTGAAATAATTGTGCAATGGTTAAAAACTTAGAGTTTTAGTGTGCATGCGAAGGGTTCAAATTTTCACAATTACAACCTATTGAAATGTGCATAGTTAACCTACTTAACCTAGGCTATGTTAGTCCTAGTCTAGACTAAGTTATCCCTTTAGGCCTCTAGGTTAAATGGCCTAGCCTAAATTAGCCTAGGTAGGCAACGTGGTGCCATTTATTCAATTTGGAGTTTGCCACATGTTTGCATTTTAGTGGTTTAAAAATTTGAGATGTCCTTACATTTTAGTCATAAAACTAATCATAAATGACCATGCCACATAGGCACATGCAATTACAAATTTTAGTTGTAAAGTCATAAATGTCCATGCCATGTTGGCTAGATGAAAAGTTGGTGCTTGTTGCACCTTTATGTGATTGTTGTTTCAATTGGGTGCCACGTCATTTTTTTGGTAATTAAAATTTATGCAAATTGTCAAAATGATTAAACATTGTAACAATTGCATGTGGCATATATGACTAAAAAAAGTCACTTCTAACTAAAAAACTAGTCGTTAATATGCAAATTCTTTGGAGTGCTTGATGTGCTTGACCCAACAATACCTGACGATAGTTAAAATATTGAAGGGAATTATTATAGCCACACCTTATTTAATGTGTAGATTCTACTTTTATTGCATTAATTTGTGAATGTTTTTGATCAATGACTAAATATTACATTACAACAAAACATACTTAAAATTAAACTTAACCAACAATATGTAACAACTAAACCACATAATAATAAAATAGGAATAAAAAGCAATTCAATAAAAAAATAATCACAAAGTTGGATTAATATACTTACTGAGTTGAAGGGTATTGACTTAAAAAACTTTTCTATGTCATGACTCTAGAATTTGTGCCATTCATCAAAAGAATTTTTAATCCAAACCTCGACATGTTGATTGGTTTTACAACTACCTTTGTTAACATTGTTCAATTTTGTTTATTGCATCAAGAAATTGAAATTTGTAAAATACCTCATAAAAAACACTTCATCATTAGTTGCAATAATCACATCATAATTAATTATGTTAGGGTTGGGACAAAAAGCCTAGTTATTAAAGCCCTTAACTAGAGGATGGACTTAAAAATCATCAACATTTAAAGGAATTGTAGAGTTGTAAAAATTTGCAAATATCGTAAGACATTGCAAAGATTAAAAAAATTATGTAGTCATTAAAAAATTACGTCCATCATTAGACCATAAAATTTTAACACTTATAAATTTTTTAAAATATGTAAATGTTGTAATAACATGAGGTGTGGATGGTGTAAACTTTGATTCAAAAACTTCAACATTAAATAGGTTGTTAATTGCATAGATGTTTATTCACATAAACCTTGAAAAAATAAATTCATCAACATATATTTTTTAATATATGTATTTAGAAGTTGGCTCATTATTATGAAACACTGAGAACAAAAGCAATAACAACAAAACAAAAAGAATGAAATAAAAAAAATGAAAGCTACATTCAAAAGAAAAATATGATGAACTTTGGAAAGCCACGTTGTTCGTCTCCACACAAAATGAAGGAGAAAGCAAGATTATAGATGAACAAAATTGTTTAAAAAAAAAACCACTAACTACTATTGCAAAAAAAAACCATAAGAATTAACAGCAAACAAAAGTACACAAAACACATCTAAAAGAAACAAAAATAAATAAATAAATGATTAGGAACCAAAAAAAAGGAAAAAAGAAGAAGTTGATGTGCTGTAAAAAGTTGCACTTTGATGACCTATAACACAAAGTAAAAAGACAATGATGCATCCCATGCTTCAATGAAATTCAATATATAGAGAATTGGTTGATGCTAGCACATGTGAAAAAAATAAAAATCATTGTGATCCTTCATAACAAACATAACAGAATGAGAATGCATGTGTTGACAACAAATTCAACTATGTAAACACTTGCACAACAACAAAAACACAAAACAATAATATAAATTTTTTTGATGCAATACAACAAAAAAATTGCACTTTAACAAACTGGAACCCAATTTTATAATAAAGATGATGCGTCACATGGTTCAACAAAATGCAACAAAGAGAAAAATGTTGTAAGAAACACACGTTTCAACAAAATGCAACAAAAAGAAAAAACTAGCCAAAGAAAAACAAACCTGCACAAGTTGGCTAATTGTCAACATCCTAGTGAAGCTCCTCCCCCCCTCTCTCTCTTTTCACAAGTTTCATCCAAAAAGCGGATTTTACATCCATAAAAATATTGTGAATCATCGTAGTCAACTACTCTCTTGCTGCCTCTCCGTAAAATTTTCATCCAAGATACGGAATTCTGCATTTACGAAAGTTTGTTAATCATTCAATTTCTGTGCAATCAGTCAGCTCCTTTTCTCTCATTGCAATTCTTTCATCCACGAAACAGATTTCTCGTCCCTATCAGCATCTTTGCGAATCACGATAGTCAGATTCTGGCATTTCCCCAATTTTCATCCATGGAAACAGATTTTTCATTGGCATTCATGCAATCAATCGTCATAACCAGCCCCTTATTAAAGTATTTTCGCAAATCTCTCATCCACGAAAGGAGATATTTTTCAATTACGAACGTTTGTTAATCATCAACGTCCGTGCAATCATCATCATAGTGGGCAACTCCTTTCTCGCTGAGGCTCACAAATCTTTCATCCACAAAATGGATTTTTCATTTCCGAAAATTTTATTCATCATCAACATCCGTGGAATCAACGTACACCTATATGGTAGTCATCTTTTCCTCTTTCTCTCTCTCGTTTATCGAAAATGTTTCATCCATCAAACCGATTTATCATCCATGAGTGCTTGTCTTTCTATTACGTTGAGCTGTGGAAAAATGTTTTATCCACGAAATCCGAATTATCATCCACGAGAGCTCTTCTCTTTTATTTGGGGTTGTGGCAATGTTATCATCCACGAGACCGATTTATCATCCAAAAGAGCTTTTTTTCTCTTACTTGGGGACTGTGGAAATTTTTTCATCCACAAAACCGATTTATCATCTACGAGAGCTTGTTTTTCTCTTCCTTTGGGCTATGGAAATTTAGAGTAAAATCGGTCTGATATTTCCGCGCGGTAATAGGCATCGCTGTTGTCTTCCTCCTTTTGCCATCACACCGTCGTCCCTCCTTTGCTCCCCTTCCCTCGCACTGTGTGCGCGTCTCTTCTCTCCCTCCGCCTCTCCTTCCGGCAGCCTTTCCCGTCACCTTCTTGCGACATTTCCTCGCAATCTCTATAATTGCCGGCCAGGTACTCATCTCCAGTAGCTGCTAATGTGTTCTGGAAGTTGTTCTTATTTTGGTCTCTTTCGGGAATTCCTTTTGCTTCCCGAGTGTTTCTAGAATTCTTCGCTTCTGGCTCTGCGTTTGCCTCTCTCTACACGGTCGGTGTGTCTGTCTGTCGTATTGGGAATCTTCGAGTTTTGGAGCGCTTTTATTTTATTTTCTTCCTTCTTCTGTTGTTTGGAGTTCTGTAGAAGTGCATCGTAGTGGTTTTTTTGGGGGTTTTCCTCTGCTTCTTGTGTGCAGAAGAACGGTTTAGGGTTTGGTGCTTTGGGGATCCTTTTTTTCCAGAACTTTGCGTTGGAATCGCTATACGGAGTTTGCGACGAGGGTGCAATCTTTTATTCAGATTCTTCGACACTTTCTGACAATAATTGTGTTGGTGTCTTTTCGGTTTGTCGCTCATAGCGAGCTTCTTTCTTTCGTATTTATGTGTCTGGGTCCTGTTTGCTAGTCGTTCTTCAGTGCATCTTCTCTTTTCGGTGGGTTTGGTACCAAAGCCTTTTGCTCTGCCCCCGTGTTTATTTTCTCTAGAAGGAGTTTTCTAGTATTGCACATGCATGAATCAGTTCTTGCGAGGGCAAGTTATATAGGGTTTGGTTGTGGGTTGCTGTTCTGGGGTTGGACTGCAGGTGCAATAAGCGGTCACAGAGGAGGGCGAGTTGCATGAGTGATGGAGGATGAGTCTACCAAGTGAATACTCCTCTGTGTCTTCTTCTTCTTCGTTAGGTCCGACTCAACACCGCTACAATCATGTAAGTTCCTTTTTTATCTTTCCATGTCCTGAAGAATCCTTCTCCTTGTCATGCAGTTTAAGCTGAGGGTAAACTCTTGCAAAAATGCCAGTCACAAGGCAGTTTGTTGGGAAGGAGTTCTTTTTATCTCCTGTTTTCTGTCACTGATGTTATGGTTGCCCCCCTTTTGCAGGCTTTAGAGTTAGAGAAGCAGCTCCGTGCAGTGCTGCAAGCCAAGGGACCCTTTGATTCACATACCTGTGCACTGCGGAACAACATCCGGGAGTGCTATGAAGCAGTTGTTCTTGAGGATCATGAGTTTGCAGAGATCCATGAAGTTGAGCAAGCAATCTGGCGTCTCCACTACAAGCAAATTGATGAGTTCCGGGCAAAAATTAAGAAGAACAATGCTGCAGCAGGGCCTGCTGTCCCAATACCTGGTGGCAAATCTGCCTCTCGGCAAGAAGTCATGCACAAGATCCTGGCAGCGTTCAAGAGTTTTTTGGTTGAGGCAACTGGGTTTTACCACAACCTGATACTGAAGCTTCGAGCCAAGCATGATCTTCCCCAAGACTATTTGGCTTTTGAGGTATCAATTGATGATGATGAGAAGCGTGCTGCTGAAGTGAAGCGCTGTGCACTTTCTTGCCATCGCTGCTTAATCTTCCTCGGGGATCTAGCACGGTACAAGGAAGTCCATGGAGATGGTCAGGATTGGTCTGTATCAGCTGGATATTATCTTCAAGCATATGCATTGTGGCCAGCCAGTGGCAATCCACATAATCAGGTTTGTGATTCTTCTCCATTCAATTTGTTTTCTGCATGGGTGAAAGGTAGGTTGTTGGTTTCTGTGATGACTGGAACTCTCTTTGTGTTGAATGCAGCTGGCAGTTTTGGCAACATATGTAGGTGATGAGCTTCTTGCAGTGTACCGGTACTGTCGCAGTCTTGCTGTGGAATCTCCATTCCTCACTTCAAGAGACAATCTTGTTCTTCTCTTTGAAAAGGTGGGTTTTCTCTGAGGATGTTGTAGATGATATTCCAGAAGCCCCATTCTTGTTTTCCATGATCTGTTTCTGGTTCATTAGTCCAATTGCCACGTTTGAATGCAAATACTGAATTCCTGGACTGTAATTATTTTAATGCAGAATCGGCAGCTCAGTGCAGTGAAGAGTGAGACAGGAAAGTCTGGCCAGATTTCAGAACTACCAAAAGCTGTGGAGGACAAGAAATCTGACGAAGGAGATCAGAAGTCTTTTCTTGGGGAAGTGAAGCATGCAATCAAGGAATGGAAACTTGAGGACACAGGCATGGGTGCAAATTCTGTATCTAATTTGGAGTTACGGAAACAATTTCGCATGCACTTTGTTCGCTTATATGGGATCCTGTTCACAAGGACAAGGTGAGCTCTTCATCTGTTCTAAGATTAGCCATGGTTTCATATTAATGGTGTGCTCAAAAGATTTCCAGGATACAGCCAGCAAGTTGCTTTTGGAGGCACAAAATATCTCACTCATTTCTGTGGCCATTGTGGAAATTGCCAGTCTGGAAACATTTTCAGATATTCAGACAACAACAATGTGGGAGCTTGATCAGCTACTGGCAGGAGATGACACAAGCTTGGAGGCAGGCTTAGGGGCAGACCATAGTAGAATAGGCATGACCAGTTCAGGGGCATCAGACATTCTTCAGTTGGTGGTGGTCCTCATATTTGCTGTTTCCAATGTCAACTCTGGTCCTGAGATACAAAACCAGACATATGCAGAGGTTTTGCAACGCTCCTCTCTCTTGCAGTATGCTTTCTCTGCAGCTTTTGAATGTGCCGGTCGACTAATGCGTCGGTGCAGCAAATTTAGAGAACCTGCGTCAAGCCCATTTCTTCCTGCTCTGCTAGTTTTTCTGGAGTGGTTAGCATGCCAACCAGAGATGGCTGCAAGGAGTGAAGTCAATGAGAAACAGGCTAGTGCAAGGACCTTCTTTTGGAGGCAGTGTGTGAACCTTTTGAACCTCCTTACAGAAATTGGTTTTTCTAAAGTGGATCAGGGACCTGACCCTCTTCAACATCAGAAGGATGATAGTGTAAAGAGACTTGCACTTTGGGAGGATTATGAGCTTCGAGGGTTCCTCCCTCTGCTCCCAACTCAGAGTGCATTAGACTTCTCAAACCGCCGTCCTCGTGTTGGAACAGGGGACAAGAAGGAATTCAAGATACGTGTGCAGAGATTTTTATCTGCTGGTAGAGCAGTTGCAAAAACTTTGGAAAGCACTCAAAAGGACATCATCTATGATTTCAAGGAGCAAAAGTTTTACATGGCTGGAGATGTGCGTGAGGAGAAAAAGAATGAGCCTTTGAAGGTGAAAGAAACAAAAAGTGTAAAAGAAGAAAGCAAGGTATCAGACAGTGGTATTCACCCCTCACTGAACACAATGTCAACAAGCAGTGGCTGGACCACACAGACTTCTGCTCCAGAGCAACCAAGTGCACCATCTTTGAAGATCCCATCTGTACCAGTCAGCAAGAAAGAAGATGAAGATGAAGAAGTCATAGTATTTAAGCCTTTGAGTAAGGATCAAGAAGCTGCCTCTGTTGCTGCTGAGATCTTTCTGCAACCAACACTTCTGCCTACAAGTGGCTATAGCAATCCAAGGGTCCCAGAAGTGCCTCAAAAACAAGCATCAGTTTCTTTGCATGACTTCCAGGGCCTGAGTGCTGTAAGACAGAGACCGCTTGGCTCACCCTTTGACAGTGCCAACTATAGCATGAGTTCTGCTTCTTTAGGGGGACCATTTAGATCTGGTTCACTTGTTGACCTAGCAGTTCCCACTCCATGGATGTCAAGTTCTATGAGCGGATCAGCTACAACAGCTCCTGCAGCAGCCCTACTACCAGCTTCAGCATGGACTAATTTGAGTCGAATGGTGGATGCATCTGCACCTGCCTACAGCCATACAGATCTAGGTGATTGGGTTTTTGCTAACAGGAGTGGAGGCACAAACAGCTTAGAGAAATTGACTTCAACTGCTGGAGTACTTGGACAGCAAAAACAACCTGCTGTAAGCTCATCCTTTTGGAGCTCACAGTTGGAGGCATTGGCAACAAATAACCTTCCTCCAAATCTACAGCTTGGCTCTCTCTCTCTCAATGGGAGGTGGGGAGCAGAGACAAAACCAGAGCTACCTGCTACATCGCAACTACGAGCACCTGAGACAGGTGCCTTCCCTGGAATTATATCACCTCCAAACCCTACCAGAGTTGGGCCTCCAGCAATGCGCCCACCTCCTGGTTTTGGACCTCTTCCAGCAAAACGAGTTGGGAGTCCAGCTCCCATATCCCCTCAAGTGAGTGTTCGACCACCACCAACCAACACTGGCTCTTCCCTGTACAGCACCAGCTGTGGGATGTGGGCAATGGATAGTGGCCTTTCAAACTTGGGATCTCCAAACACACCATTCACTTTGCCTCATACAAGTGGCTCTCATTCCCATGACACTAGTAGCCCTGTCCCTTTGCAGCCACAGCAATCATTTGTTGATGCTCATCTGAAGTATGAGGTGCAACAGCAGAGGCAAAGGTATGAGGCTGAGGCAAAGGCTCAGGCTGAGGCCCACTATCAGCAGCAGCGCAACTTGCTCATGCTTCAACTTCAGCAGCAACAACTCCAACAACAACAACGGTAATAACAGCAACAACAAGAATAATTACTGCAATGTTGGTTTCAGTGGTGCCAAACTCAGGACCTGTTTGTTCAATGAGAAGGGGGTATCTCATAATTGGTAAGTTTGTTTGTAACACCAATGCCTGGAAATTTTCTCTTTTCTCAAAATCTGAATACACACTTGGTTGTGAGTTGGTGGAATCTGGTGAAAATGATACCATTCTGTTGTGACATGCTCTGGGAAGTTTTTTGCATCAGCACAGTGACCTAGCTGGTGTTTTGAATGTGTAGTACTCAAGTTTTACCCTCAAGATTTCAAGGTCTAGTTGTTTAAGCAGTAACTAACTTTTGGAGCTCTCTGCCAGTGTTGCAGGCAGGTGTCTCAAGGGGACATTGTCTGCAGGCTGCGGGTGTTTGCTCAACCTCCTGGCATGCAAAAGAATCAACTCACGCACGCTCTGGAATATCTTTTGTGATTCATGAAACAATAAGCAGTTAATTGTAATGGACAGTGTGCAGGTCAGACAGCTTAAGCACAATGCAGGGTCTGTCCATTTGCAACTTTTCCTAGCACCTGGGATGAAGTTCTGTACATCATAAGAGGTGGTGATTATGCAAGTATGGACATATCAATCAGTATTGGGGTGCATATGGTCTTGTGCTGGTGTCAACTGAGATATCAACTGGGATACTGGAAACCCACTGGTGACTCTCAACAAGTTTGCCTTGTATGTTGTTGAGACCCTGAACCGGCGTAGGTATTGAAAGTTATCTACCCAGCTGATGCCAAGTTTCAGCATATATGAACATCAAGATACCTGCTGCTCCACATACTTTTTGGGAGGTTTCACAGGTTTCTCTGCATCAAATCTTGTACGGTTTTGTTGTGGCTTCTTCTCAAAGCATACTGATTGAAATCCCCAACTTGCAGGTTTTGAGGGTAGGGCTACTTGGTTGTGCTCAAGAACTTGATGTGAGTTTACCCACCAAAATCTGACAGGTAGGATATGGAAAAGTTGCATAGTTGGGGGGACAGTGGACATGAAATGTTGAGATTTGTCTTCCTCCGCTGTTCCCCCCCCCCCCCATCAACCCCCAGGGCACAGTAATTATCTGTTATGGAGTTTGGAAAACATGGTCTCTCCTTCCACCTTTCACCTTTCAGTTTCCAGTTCAGTTAGTTATGTGAAAGAGGGGAAGCTGTTGAAGCATTGCATTGGTACTGCTTGGTGTTATAATTTCAATTTTTATCACTGTTTTAAGTTTCTGCGGATACTAATAATATGAAAATTGTTGAGTGTGTCTCAACACAGTATGAAATGGATTTCTCGATGTGGAATTCTTATATTAAGAACAATTTTTGATCAGTTTTGCTTGTGCAATCTACTGGTTATTGTGCATCACAGTTGTGTCCAATTTTGCTGTTGATCCATATCATTTCCAATCAGTTTGTTTGTGCAAATTACTTGTTGCAAAAAGATCCATTGTCCATCGTAGTGGTTTACTGATTTTTGCTATTGATTCAGAACATTTAAGATCTGTTTTTTCTTGTGCAAGTTATGCTTGCCATTCAATATTGGGATTAAAGGACTGTGACTGATATTTCCATTCCAGGCCATGCCTAGTTTCTGAAAATGCAAACTATCTGGTTCACTTGAACAGGAAGTTCTTTACTGCCTTGATAAAGAAAACGAAAACTTGTTGCACACAGTACCCTACTGTTCTATTTGGATCAGCTGTCAAGACATTACTGAAGAAACATACTAGAATACCTTATTTTGGGATCTTCCCTCAAATTTAAGTGAGATTCTGCCAGGGGAGGTGCTTTCAAATGTGAAGACAAAATTTGAGAACTTCTTTGGCAAATAAGCATTGAATCCCTCCTCCTTTCTAGAAGAGATAGTCTTGTATATAAGGCAACCTCCAAATATAATAGGAAATTTTCTCCAAATGCTCTAGTGACTTGGGATTATACACCCAGGAGCCTCTTCCCTTGGCACCATTAAATGTGTTGCCTCCTTTTGAAAGTGTGTCTAACGTGTTTCTGTCATGTTATCTTACAAAGGCTCTTCTGAAATGGGTTCTTTTGCATAGATATTATCTTGAGAGATCAGGTGCCATAGTACCTTGGCAATTTCAATACTAATTATATTATTTTCAGAAATGTTGAAAGAAAATTTGACTACCCTTTCATGTACCCTTCCAATGATACATTCCGTTCTGAAATCCTTGGTGTAATAGAGTTACCCGTAAAGTAACCCTGTCTTCAGTGTTCACCCTGTCCTTGGGCCTCCTTTCACCCCCTATCCCCTCTTTCAGCGGTATCTGCAAAGCAAACATTTTAACAAGGCATCCCAAACACGCTGGCCCTGCCAATAGATAAGATGTTGTACATCTACTTACTCTGTCCACACTCTGAATACCAAAAAAATCCGTTTCGATCTAAACGGTCTAAACACTTTCACCAAAAACAATGGTTAATCTAATATGAAATCGGTTCTAATAAGGTACAACTTCCAAAAGTTGGATCGAAGGCGGTAGTCCCTGTCCCTGTGGGGGCAGGGCCCAATAAATCTCAGTATGAAATGCTGATATTCAGCATTTAATGCACAAGGTTTGAGACAAATCATAGTAGTTGTATAGTTAGGAGCAGTGAAAATATATGTAGCAGCAGTGGAGGCGCTCAGGAAAAAGGAAAGACAGGATGAAACTCAGTTTACTACCAAAATTGATGGTTTTCTGAGTTTCATCCCGCATTGAATGCTAGTGTCCTTTTTTGCAGGTTTTTTTTTACCAAACTCATGGTTCTGCTGCTGTGTTTTTCTTACTTTACGGATAACTCTAATGTTTGCCACAATAATAATAATACCAACAATAATAAACCTCACAACTTACCCTACCTAGGTAGAATAACAAGTGGTTCTCTAGGTGGGTATTTGAGAACTAATCCTTATGCATAATAGGCGGTTATGACCAAAAATAAGAATTGAGTACATCAATAACGGATGGGTCATTGTTGTTGTTGTGGGGGGAGGTGGGGGGGTTGATATTAGTACATTGTGTGGTTGAAAAACTTAAAATGAAAAAAAAAACCTACCTGGACAGATATGAAAATAAAACAATAATCGGTCAATATCAATTTTCTTGCCTTGAGGAAGGCACATATTTGGTTTTGTTACAAGAAGTTGTAGTAGGAGTTGCATTTCAATGTATGGTCAAGCCCCAATAGTTACACAAATACCTACTATACCAAAAATCTTGCACTATAAATCAACCTTAAGGAGATGTATTTGCTTGACATTATTGTGGTAATGAAGGTGTTAGCATCCAAGGATTGGCCAAAAGTTCCATGATTGTGTGTTGTTTAAAACTTAATTGAACCCAAAAATGGAGATGATTGAAGGCCTTCATGAGGATGTGGGAAGGTAATGGGGTGGATTTGTGAAGTGAATAACTTGATTCCTTTCAAGGGGATGTGTGAGGTTGTAGTGGGAGTTGCATCTCAATATATGGTCATATCGTAGTAGCTATATGAATAGGTACTATTGTAGAAAAATCATGTTCATCATCACCCAAAATGGCAAACCTAGTTCTACCTACTAGGAGATGTAAGAGGTTGTGTAGGAATTGCATCTCAATGCATGGTCAAGCCACAACAATTACATGAGTATTGATTATCCTCAAAAAAATTCCATGAAAATCAACTTCAAGGTGATGTTGTTTGTCTTTGTTCTATTACTAAGGTAGCATCCAAGGATTGGCCAAAATTTTGAAGATTGCATTTTTCTAAATAGAGAATCTAGCCATAAAAAATGAAGATGTTTGAAAGCCAAGTTATGAAGATGTGGGAAGGTAGCATGGTGGAATGGTCAAGTGAATCACACAATTCATTTCAAGGAGATGTATGAGGTTATAGTGGGAGTTTCATTTCAATGTATGGTCAAGTTGTATTAAGTAGATGACTGCCTATTATCCTAAAATTGTTATCGTGAAAATCAACCTTAAGGTGATATACTTGTTTGACTTTGTTTTAACATTGAAGGTGGTAGCATCCAAGGATTGGCCAAAACTTTAAAAATTACATTTCATTTAAAAGAGATCCTAGCCATCAAAAATGGAGATGATTAAAGGTCATTTCGAGGATGTGGGAGAGTAATGTGGTGGATTGGTCAAATGAGTCAAAACAATTCCTTCCAAGGAGATTTGTGAGGTTGCAGTGGGAATTGCATCTAAGTGTATGGTTGCATGGCAACAATTACATGAATACCTAATATCTTAGAAAAATAGCTTTCATGTTCACATGTCCATGTCTACAACAAATACCAAATGTACAAAAAATTAATATTTTGTATTTATTATGTACTTGTTTGACTTTGCATTTTTATTGAAGGTAGTAACATCCAACAAATAACCAAAAGTTTGAAGATTACATTTTGTTTAGGAGTTATGCATGACCATCAAAAAATGGAGATGAATAAAGGCCTTTATTCAAGGTAATGAAAAGGTAGTGTGGTGAAAAACAAACAATTATAAAAAATGAGCTTTCCACCTAAATAGCGTGTGAAACAAATTTGTTTAAGGTTTTGGAACATTTTTACCCTATTTTTAAGCTAGGAAACCTTCCTAAGAAAGCTATCGAAATATATGGTTTTAAACTTTTGTGTTACATTTAGTCCTATGATCATAGGCCTTTATTTTTTCAATATGTTTGGTATTTGTGTGGGGGGTGGGGTTAGTTAATCACATTTTGATAAGTGTATAGATTTGGAGGTGATCGCTTTCATTAAAGTGCAATAGTTAAGATTGGCCACCACCCATAAACCACCTTCATTGTCACCTAAATGGCACACCTCTTCGCACAAGGAAATGTGAGGTTTTAGTAGTTGCATCTTAATGCATGGTCAAGTCACAATAGTTAGATACTACTTATTATTTTGGAATCTTGCCCTAAAAATCAACTTCAAGGTGATATTGTTTGACTTTGTTTTGTCACTAAAGCTATTAAGGTGTAGTCATGCTACCAGGAGCCAAAAGCAGTTGTAACCATTCCTTAATTTTGTGTTTTTTACACTAATATTTTTTTAAGAGAATTTTAACTTGAAAATCTATATATATGCACATTATCAAATCTAATATCTTATTCTATAAATGTTTAAAATATGAAATTATTTCATTAACATTTGGACCTTCGAATGTAGTGTAAAAAAACTTGTAACCATCGCTTTTAAGCAATAAAAGGACACGTAAATAGATTTGGAAAACTTTGAAAATGACATATTTCTGAAATTTTTTAAACATAAGCCTTAACAAAATATTACAATTAAAAAAAAGACTTTAAAATATTTTTTTGAAGATTTTTTTTGAAAATATTTTTAAAATATTCTCCAAAAAGCAATCACCTAAGGGGGCACCAATGGCTTTTATTAGCCCATTTGCACCCACTAGCCTTCAAGGATTAACCAATAGTCCCATGATTATATTGTGTTCAATAGAACAATCAATTTAAAATTAGAGATGATTAAGTCCTTTACAAGAATGTGGGAGGGCAAAATGGTGGAACAATCAAATGAATGATGCAAATCATTTCAAGGACATCTGTGAGGTTGTAGTAGGAGCTTCAACTCAATGTATGGTCAAGTTGCAATAGTAACATGACTATTTATTATCCCATAAATATTTCCCACTAAAATCAACCTCGACATAATTCTCCTTGTTGGTGGTACTTTGGATGTTTGCACTTGGAGTGGTCATCTTTTATGTAATGTTACTCCTACGCATTGCAATTGTTCACATGCAACAACTATAAGCCTTTTGTTTGTATTGCAATAAATAAGATGATTATAGTAATTCTAACATTATCAAAAGTATGAAGAAAAAGATGTATGCTTATTTATTTTTCAAATGATGCAATGGAATTGTTCAAATTATGACACTAGGGAAATCAACTTTGATCAAGGCATAAGTTCATTAAAAACACTAGGACAAAATACTTGATTACACAAGTTTACATAATGATATGTCAATATATTGGTTTATGATACCTTTAAAGATTTGAATTCACAAGTTCAAATTTGATGCACTTCATTCATAAATTCACAACCAAATAATGCAAGAGTGGAGATGAATAAAAACATAGCTTTACAATAATCTCTTTAGCTAACCTTTGGATCACACAAGTTGGTACAAAATTTATGACCCACCCCCGAGCTTTGGCTTGGTCCTAATAGGGTTATCTAACATCCCACATGTAGATGTCATGTGTATGTGTAATACTAAAAATGTTCAAGTCACAACCTTAGCTATGCATTTCCTTTAGACTTGAAGGTCTAAAGACCAAAAACTAAGGGACCCATTTGAAGCAAATTGAACCTTGAATTGGACCCCTATTCACATTTTAAAAAACACTTTTTCTTAAGGTACAATGAGCATGTTTAGAAGTGTGGGGTCCAATTTAAAGGTCCAATATCAAAAATGTGTGATTGGCACATGAGAGGATTGGGTTAACCTTTGGTTTTTTCTTTCTTCTTCTTCCTTTCTTTCATGGTTTTTTCTATTTTCTATTTTAATTTTTTAAATTTACTTTTACTACACACAATGGATGAACATAGGCACAAGATATTGGTGGCTCTTGTTTTTACTATGGCCATGCATTGAGTGATTGTACAAGTGGTTGCATTGTAATGAATAATTATTAGACAACATTGGAGTATGATAAGTGTAATTTGTTGTTTTCCATGGATTTTGTTGACATGGCATCAAGAGTTTGCAACATGTGGAGATATAAAAGGGTGGTGAAATACATGAAAAATAAACTTTTGGGGAACTTTTCTAAAAAGATGTTTTAGCAACAAATTACAAGCTTAAGTTAAGACACGTTTCGTTCATGGATTAGGGTTGTGGGTCTAAGTCTTGAGGAAAAAAATACACACATGAGAGAAAACATCCATATTGAAACTAGAATAGTAATGGCTTTTGCATGACTAGGTAGTTGAAATCCTTTGCAAATGTGTGGAGATGTTTATAACATTGCAAAAAATACATCAATCATAACTTGAAAGAATTCTATTCAGCAATTACAAAGCACTTGAAACCATTGGTGCTCCTTAAATTAACTAAAGATAAGATCAATGAAATAACTTTTGGTTTTGAGAGCTTGCATGGATTCCATACATTATAGGTGCCATAGATGGTGGTCGCATTTCAATTGTTGCAACTAAGGTAGACCCAAAATCATATTATTGCTGGAAAAAGGTTTTACTCCATATAAATTCAAGGAATTGTAGATCAAAGTGTAGTTTTTAGGATTATGATTAAGGGTGGGTAAGAAATATTCATGATTGGATTCTTTTTCAAAAAGTAGATGTAGGAAGTCGTGCGATGAAGGAAAAATTATTACCTTATAAGTTGATGGGAAATGTCATTTATCCAATGTGGCCATGGCTTTATTCTCCCTTCAAAGGTGAGAAAGATGGGTTGCCAAGATATAAAACACATTGGAATTTTATACAATTTGATACAAAGATGTTAGTGGAAATAACTTTTGGAATGTTGAAAACTAGATTTAGAATTATATTAAAGAAAATAGACAATCCATTGTGCCACATGGCAAACTTAGTCACAACTTGCAGATGTTTACATAACATAATTTGGATGGCTTTGACATAGACTAGGCTTTGGAGGCTCCAAGAGATGCACAATTTGATGCAAATTCAACATTTGGGAATTTGAAAAGAGTTGATTTTTTTGGGTAGTTGAATAAGCAATCAATCAAATGAAGAGGTTACAAACTCCAGGGATGGTGGACGGAGATGATAAAAATGACATGGAGGACATGGAATACATGGAGCATTGAGGTGAAGATGAAGATCAAGTGTTGAAAACCATGGAAAAAAATCCCAACAAGAAAGCAAAAGAAGAAAAAATCAAGAAGATGTTGATAGAAGCTATGGCAACTCATGAGGCTTTAACAAAAAACTTTTTTGAATCCAATTTGAAAAAAAAGGAAACACATAGGTTCACATCTTATGTAACTTACAATTTATCTATGAGATGTCCAATTTGGGCATCCATGTTTTTGAGTAAAACATTGGTTTTAACAAATTGTTGTAGCATGGTTGTACTATTTTTAGCCATGGTTGAAAAATGTTCATACACATTAAACTTTTGTTTTTTCTTCTTTTTTTAAAGCTCATTTGGGGTGCGAGGTTTCTCCATTGGCTCCTTACTACCTTCATCTTTTGAAGCACTATCAAAATTTGCTTGGGATTTTGGACTACCTACAATTTCTTTAGTTTCATTGACATAAGTGTTCACATTTTTCATCACATTTCCACTTCAATGCCACTAACTATCCAATGCATTGTAGAAGGGACATCTGTAATGATCATTACTTGAAATTCCATTCTCAATCGTGTCATCTTTGTATTGTTTGCAAATTGCATTAAATTTCAATTTGTAAGCAATTGGAGTCCTTGAGAATCTAGGGATGGAAGCCAATATTTGAATGTGAAGCTTCATCCATATATCCACCCCTAAAAAACAAACCAATTGAAATAAAGAGCCATGAAATACAAGATGAAAACAATTCTTGAAATTTAAAAACTAGAAATGCAATACATGGATTTAAAAAATGGAAAACATTTCAAATCATTTGAAATGATGATAACTTGGTGGTTAGCTCCTCTCCCTTCCCCCAAGAAATGAGAGTTCAATCCCCATAGTGGCTGAATTAAACAAGGGGCAAAGGGGGGCAAGAGCAAGAAGCAAATCCTAAGACCTTTAAAAGGCCCAATTTGCCTAATCTAAATTTGACGTTTTGCAAAAAAAAATTTACTTGCTACAAATTTCATACTTGGAATCAAACTATGTTGAGATGCATAACTATGGTTTCAAAGTTGAAAAAAAATTCAAGGATGAAGACAAAATTTATTTTGTTTTTTTTGGACAAATTCAAACTCCTATTCTTGTCATAGAGCAATGAGGTGTACTTCGCCATCCACCGATTTTGTTCCAGCTTTTTCACCTTTTTCATTTTCTTTTTTCACCACATCTACCTTTTTCCTTGGTGTTCTCTTCTTTGGAATGGGAACCGGTTTAGGGATCTATTATAAATCCAAATCTCCTTCCACTTGTGAAAATTGATGCTTCAACCTTCCACTTTTTGCCCCACCTTCCGGTTCACCTCCATTTTGTGCATTTGACAGGGTTGAAAATGCACTCCTTCTAACAACCATCTTGTGAGGATCCACAAAACCAACGGTGTCGACTCTAGAATTGGTAAAAAATGGGGGAGCTTTTGTTTTCTCAACAATGTCCCAATTCATAGCATTTCTTCCATTTTCACAAAATTTGAGCAACAAGGGTAAAAAAACAGTGGAAAAAAACAAAAATTGAAAAAATGAGCAACCTTGGACCATTTCTTACACTTTCACTAGTAGAAAAACCCAATTTTTCAACTTGTCTTGAGTGACTAAAAATGTCTTTTACGACTATTTTTGATCAAAAATAGTTGCAAAAGACACTTTTAGTCGCCTAAGACAAGTCAAAAAATGGGGTTTTTCTATTAGTGTTTGGTTTTCCAAACCATGAGCTTTCCTTTAACCTTTGTTTTTTGGTTTGGACCAATTGGTTTTCCCTCCAAAATGATGCCATGTAAGCTAAATCAAAATTTGATTTGTCTTGGTCTTGGACCTTGTCTAAAGGCCTTGGGACCAATTTAAAGTTCGTGACCAATAAGAATGTTCAATTTCATTGGACCTTGCTCCTTGGACCCTTGTCTAAAGTGGCCTTAAATCCATTATCAACCCAACCTTGGGCTAGTTCAATAGTTCAAAGTCAATGGGGTAGTTTGTTGAACTTGTAAACTTATGTGTGAAGTCATTGAGTTATCATTGGTTGGCTATGAACATCTTGCAAAAAATTCTTCCACCATTATGCTTGAGACATGGAAAAACATGAATGCAAGTGATTCATGCAAGAAAATGATTGTAAGTATTTCTAGCTCCATCCCACCTAGGTATATAATTACTTGGATGAGCCTTATCTAGTCACTTGCATAGATTTTAAAAAATCATTTGTAAAACATTCCATAAGATAATAATGTTTATCCACTAGTTATATATGTTAAGTTGAGCTTGTATGTTTAAAACAAATGAAAAATATGAGACAAGAAACCTTGTTACCAAGCTCCTAACATGGGTGTTGAGAAAACTTTAGGTCCATTATGTAATAGATTTTAGGGTTAAATTTGCAAGGTTGGACACATAAATTTGTAATCTAAATCAACACCTTCACCACCTTAAATCACAAAATGTTCAAAGTTCCAAACCTTTCATATATGTATGCTCTTTCATTAGATGGATTGATAACAAATTATATGAAATTTGCATTGTAATCATGTTGCCTATAGTTTCAAAATTTATCATTGTTAAAAGGGTTGAATTATGTACGTCATGTTGCACGAAATGAAGCTTTTTGGCCATCAAATGATTTTTCTTAAGAAGGGATGTCTTGAGGTTTGGTCTATGTTACGTGCAATATTAATTTGTGAAAAGAAACATCCTAGTTGTTGTGACCATGAGATTTCTTTGGACATTGTGTTGTTGCAATTTGGGCATGTGAGGCATTTCATTAGCTCGATGACTTTCCATGCTCCTCTAGCTATGTGGAATCTACATTTCAATAACTATGAATTTAAGGCTATATAATTGGCATTAACAGTTTTGTGGAATTTTTCTAACAATACCATCTTGAACACCTTGAAATTTCTAGCAAAAAATTCTTGGTGACAACAACAAATGTCTTCACGTAATGTATCTTTTGGAAGTTCAAATGTTCGAATTGCACGTACCCAAAATGCAACTTGGTTGTTGGAAAGTTCAAGTTAAAATTGTAGACATCATGCAAAACAATGTTTTAAGGCTAAACAAACACAAAATATAACCTCCTTCATCTACTAACATATTTGCTACATCTAATGCACAATGCCACACATACCTTATGGTTGTTCACATTCAATTTGACATGACCTTTTCCATTGTTAATTACTAGTCTCCTACTGTCCAACCTTATTAATTGATTCCAAGGATTTTTTTTTATGAAATTTGAGTTGAAACCCTTTTTGGAAGATGGGAAATGAAGGCCTAACAACTTTCTCATTGGGGTCAACCATTGACCATTCATAATTGAACACCAAGTAATGCAAGAACACAACCATTTCAAGGCATGCAAATTCATTGCCAAGACATATATGAGGTCCACCACCAAATGGGATGTAAGCGAAGGGTGGTGATCCTTTTCCTTTAAATCGACATGGATCAAACTTTTATGGATTTGGGAAATATTTTGGTGACACATGTGAGCAAACAATATGATAAAATTAAACATAATAAAAAAAGGCCAATATTTTTAGCACAAAAGATGACAACTTAAGCATCTCAAAGGTACGCATATTTAGAGAGCTACGTCACTAAAAAACTTACAAAAATATGAAAAATGTTAGTGAGTAGAAATAATACTGTTATTTGTCACATCACATTCTTACAACTTGAACCTTACTTTGAAACATAAACAAGTACTAACTTGTTGAAGCTTCAACTTACCTTCCAACCTTTTGGAATTGTGAATCCTTTATATTCAAATTCTTTGATACATTTTCGAAACACCACCTTTACTGGAGGTTGTAGGTGTAAAGACTCTTAGATCACCAACCATGTGTACTTCATTTTTCATGTGTCATCCCAATTTAATGGTGACCCATCCTTTGTGATTGCTATCTATGGCACAGGTATAAGCCTTTGAACAAGACTAATCATTTGGCATTAAAAAAAGATAGCAATAAATCATTATTAAACAACACAAGTCCCATAATTGTGGAGCATTATGGGGTATGTATTTCATTCTTTGAGTACCTTTCTTAAAATAACATTTCACCAAGAGTTTACCTTTTATAACCTTGTGTAAACAATGTGGATTTAGGAATAGGTACTTTAGTACAACAACAAGAGTCCCACTAATGGTGTCACCACCAACAAACATTACCAACATAATATTGTCCTCATCTATGGCCATGTGGTCTTGATCATCAATATTGATAAAAGATCATGACGTGAAGAAACCTTCCCTTCTTCCATATCCTACCATTGCAACACATATACATATTGCAAGTAAGGAACTCCTACCCTTGAACATGGTAAAGGATCAAAGCCCACCACAATATTGCAAAGCATTTCAGCAACTATGAAATTCATCGGAAGACATAGCAAGCCAACATGCCTAGGGCACAAGAGAAGCCTTAAAAAATGCTTTCAAACATAGTTCATCAGCAAAAACAGGAATTGTGAATAGTTCATCTCATACCTTGCACCTATGACATATGATTGTGTCATGAGTATGAAGAATGTGATCATGGGATAGCATGCCATTGTGGTATTTTGTTCCAGGAAAATAAATAGGTGGTGTTAAAGCCCCTTCTATACATGTGTCAATATCATGTGCCAAAGATTGGAATTGAAGGCATTCTGTGGTACTCAGAAACAGATCAATTGCCAAAGTAAGTGGTAGTCACAGCCATAATTTCATTCTTCCCTTCCCAAAACTGAACAAAATGGGCTTCCACCATCTTGTCCATTCTATGCACAAACCTCTGAAGGCCATCTGGACCAAAGAAGGATGCAAAAATATGCCGGGCCTTCCTGGACATTCAAAACCAAAACACCTTATAACCCTACCAGTTTATGTTCTCAATCATAAACATCCTGGACATTCATGTATTTGTCCAATTCTGAAGAGAGAGAGATGCATTATTCTACTTCCCGATCTTTATTAACTCAAGATCCTTTTCAAATCATCTAAGATCACTGACAATCACACACAAATGAATGTGTGGATATAGGATATAGGGATGGAGGTTACTTATGTTCTTCCCCTGTTTTGTTCACAAGTCTCCTCTACCCAAGAATGTTTTATATAGATTGTGGCCATGAGTTTTGCGCTAGCTTGTTCTCATTTGCAAACAAAAATAGGTTCCCCTTGTATGCACCTAATGACACTGCCCGAGAAAACAGAATATGGTCCTGAATATGTGGAACAAGTTTGGCACAAATTGTCATAAGACTGAGGTCATCAACTATTGCATTGACATTGCCTTCTGGATGCAGAGTTTTGTTAGCAATTTTGTGAGGTCAAAAGTTTGGTGAGTTTTTTTCAAAAAAAAAGTTTGATCAAAATTATAAAAAATATAAAAATTCCCAATATAAGAAAAACATTGATCCCAATTCCCAACTACCAAAACCAATTGACATACATATTAGAGTTGTCCTTAAACTGATCCTCAGTATGGATGGCACATTCAACCGCAAACCCCTCAAATGTCGGATATCCATAAAGTGATACCCATTTCAGGTTTCTTGCTAGCTCCCAAATCTCTCTTCACTGAAACTTAAAGGTAGCAAAAACTGGTCATGTTGTGGGATCAGATTTCGCATCAAACGCAACTTTTTCCTAAAATTTTGTATCTTGTGCATAAGTTTCGAGTTTAGCTTCTGAATTTTCTTTTACTACTCTTCATACCTTGTAATGGGGGGCGGGGTGTCTGTTGAGAAGGGGAATAAGTCAGGCATATTATTTTACTATTACCGAGCTCCTTGACTCTCTGAGCTAGTGTATTTTCTGATGCAATACTGAAATAAGCTTCTGCATCATCAATCCAAGAAATAACAAGCCTCAATACTAAATTGTGGGGGCGAGGCATCTGTTGACAAAACGGAACAATTCAAGCATATTATTTTATTATTACGGAGCTCCTGGATTGTCTGAGCTAGTCTACCTTCTGATGCGATGGTGAAATAAGCTACGGCATCATGAATCCACTTTGGGGAATTAACAAAGCCTTAATGGTGATTCGACCTCGTGTAGCTAAGGATATTACACATCACAGCACGGGGAAGTAAGTCTCTGACAGGATTGATGAACATGTGTAGGCTAAAGCCCCTGGGTGGGGACACTCCCCAGACAAGGGGCTTAGGACGAGGCAGTATTTTGGGAATTCGCCAGTCACTGGGCTTAACCTGTCACATCAGCAACTCAGGAGTCCTAAGGAACTGCTCAACACCCTAATTGTGGCTCCTTTTATCCTGTCTACACCAGTGTTCGATGGTTATTGAGTTTTGGCCCAGTTATCAATCCGATTATTTTATAACTTATCAGTCAATTATTGATTTTTTGCTGATTGGTTAATAACCTGATTGACTCATATTAAAATTTAACCTACCCGAAGCTATCTGAATGAACTAGTTATCATCCAGGTAGGTTATCACTCCTAGAACACTAAATAAATTTATCACAGAAATCAAGAAAAATGACCTTTGTGAAAAACCTTATAAGCAACATTTATTAACTGGTTATCTGATAACCTATCTTTAAGTTTAACTGACAATTATTATTTAAAAATATTGATAACTTAATTGGCATACATTTTTTTATATTGATAAGCTAATTGGCCCCCAACTTTTTTATAAAAAAAAACCTTACTTGACAATTATGGAAAAAGCAATAACCAGCAAACATCGGTTTACATTAATGTTGGGTGGTTTTCATTGGTGCCCTAGTTCTCAAATCAATTCTTACAATAAGAACCAATAGGTATCACAATTTGGTGATAATCAATTTTAGAATTAGATCAACAATTCTCACCCAAATGAAATCAAGTTATTGAAAGCCAGTTATTTTGTTTAATTTTTTAAAATAATTAGGTTGATGCTATGAGAGAACCAAAATCTAGTTATCAAGGAGTATTTTAGGTTAGATTAGGTTAGTTTAGTTTAATTTAGGTTAGTTTAGTGAGGAGGTAGAAGTGTTAAAAAGTGGCGCCCAAACATATAAACCTTTCATGGATTTAGTTTTCTATAATCTTTATTATCATTTTTTCTTGTTACATTGTTTTTTTTTGTCTCTTTGCATTTTTTTGGTGTTTATTAACATTGTAGTATGGTGCTCTGTCACATTATTGGTTGGTTGGTGTTATTTTGTGTTATTCATGGCTGTTACATTGTATTGCTGGTCATTCCTCCATTATGTTGTTGGTTGTTCCATTGTGTTGTTGGTTGGTGCTCCTTCACATTGTTGGTGGCTACTCCATGAATATAAATTTGAGATCTGGATTCTGAAAACCGGATGTGAAAATTGATAGCTATCACATTTGTGACAACCATCTTGTTTGAGAATTGACTTGATTAAATTTTTAAAAATAAAAATTCCTTGATCCATTTTCATGTGTCTAAAATATATATATCTAAAAAACTGGGTCAGTTTTGTCAAGTGTTGAAAAGAACCAAAACTAACAATTTTCATTAAAAAACAAAGAGAACCAGCCAGCAATAGTTTACACCCACCTACCAAAATGAAACACTCACACATGATGTAACTCAACCTTCATCAAAAACCCTCTACGACAGGGAACTAATAAAACCACATTCACCATAATAGAAACACTTACAATAAGAGGACTAAACCATAAATGGAGGGAGGGGCTTTGAAGTGGATGGCACTAATAGCAGTGTTAGTGCCTTCACATTCATAACATCCAAGGCAGTGGCTTTTTTTCCAGATGTAGCCAGGGTGGCGAGCATCCCTAGGCAGATTTCGACTTAACTGGCGAATTTATTTCAAGAAACTCTGAAAACTGTAGCCAGTAGGCATAAATGTGGCGCATCATCCACAAAAAACCAGTTTTCTGTCGTTTTTGGCGAAATTTTTTTCGCAGAGAATTTGCGACAGAATATTCGGTTTTCAGAAACTGTGTCGCCAATTGACGATTTTTCGTCAAAAAAAAATCACTGATCCAAGGACATTGATAGTTGACATTGCCTTCAGGCATTTGTTTACGTACTCTCTTACGGGAAATCCCTTGCTCAAACTGAGAGCAACAAATTAAACCTAGTATGGCACCTTCCAAATATATTATGCCATTTCTTCAAGGTTGTTATGTGAATGTTAAGGTTGACAAAATGTTTTTCCATTTTTTCCTTTAAAGTCCATGTTTGGATAGTCCTCCCTTATATCTAGGTTCCTTATAACATTTATCTTTAATGTTAAAATTTACTTACCTACTCACATATTTACTTATCTACCCATCCACTCACCTACATCCATGCTTGTTTACACGTAGAAATCACTGTGGAAGTGGGCCTCTATGTTTTCAAATGTGCCACCTCTTTGCATTTCATTATTGCCCCTATTTTGTGCAGCTGTTTCTTTTAATTGTACTGCTAACTTGAATCACAAGAAGCACAATCTTCTTCTCCTCTAAGTAGTGGCCATTGACTTTACATGTAAACGAAGCAAGCAGCTCATTACCGAAAGCACTCTGAGATATTTCCTAGATTTTCCTAATGTTTAGGGCATGGTATATCTGCATATAACCTTCCTAGAAAAGAGGGTTCTTACACCTATTCTTTAGGTGTGGGAGGGACCTTATGCCTACTTAAGATAGGGTCTAGCTTTAGTTTAGTTCAAACTCGAATCTCTTGTTGCAAACTCAACATGCTCTTCTTAGTCTGATGTAACAGGTATTTTGAAAAAAACACCAAGAGATTTGGCACTCACAGTCAAATGTGCAAATGGACCATTGACATCACAATCTCATTTTATGTTAGTCAAGCATTACACAATGTTGAAGTCAGTCTGATGTAAGCACAAGAACACTGCCAGAAGCAACAGGAAACTCAGAAAAGGAAATTGGAATGCTAACTAAAACATTTATCACAAGAAGATTTTCAAGAACAAGCAGGTACTGAAAGGAAACTCAAAAGGAAAATAAATTGAGCTCTTAGAACTCTCTACTAGAACTCAAAAGTTTCCTTACCAGTGACAAAGAGCTCTCCTTCAGAGTACTTACTCTCATGGGGAAGTCTGTCTGCTGGAGGTGTCTTCAAGCAAAACTTTTTAGTCAGATTCAACCTCCATGGCCTTGGATCTTACCTTTAGTCTACCTCCTCCATACGGCTGCCTTCATCAGCATCTTCTTCCAAGGCAGGCATGTCAGCCTCATCCTCATCACCAACGGTTCCATCCTCGTCTATACTTAGCCCAAGCTTAATCATGCGGTGAATGCGAGTTCCAAAAGTATTGGGGTCATCCAGACTGAATCCTGATGTCAACAGAGCTGAATCCAGAACCAAGAGTCCTTGTAAGAAGCAGTTCAAGAAGCACGTACATTTCCAGATTGCATGTCTTGTGTGGTGTTTCAAGTGAGCACAACTGATACATACCGGTCTCAAATAGCAAGAGAACCAGGTCCTTCACAGTCTTGTCAGACTTGTCTACATCAGCACGTTTTTGTAACTCTCTCATAACAGCATTCTCAGGGTTGATCTCTAGTGTCTTCTTGCTACTCATATAGCTGCTAGTGCTGCTGTCCCGGAGTGCTTGAGCCTTCATTATGCGCTCCATGTTAGCACTCCACCCATACCTACGTTGACAGTGGTTCAAACCAAGGTCATTCTAAAACACTGGGGTGGCAGTTTGTGGCAGAACAAGGGATGACAGTACATAGATGGCATGTCCAATGAATGAGATCAAAGAACTGAAGAGCTTACTCTCCAGTGACAAGGCAGCAAGGGGAGTCAACAATTCTGTCAGACACTAGAACTTTCTCAACCTTGTCTCCAAGAATGTCCTGCCCAAATGTTGAAGGTTGTTTAGGTTAACAACATACCACCGTACCCACCAATCAGGGATGTCATTCCACACAACTACCACACACTGTCCAGATCTGAGCAGTAACTCATAGAAAACCCATGTCAAAACAGACCATGATAAATGCTGCAAAGAAATCAATGCTTAGACATTCATCTGGGCATATAACAAGAAATGTAGAAAAAATAACAGACAATTACATACCTTCATCAGCTTGCACAGCCCTTCAAATTGAGCCTTAATCTCTTCTTTTCTCTTCTTCTCATCATCCGTCTCATCCAATTTTAGACCCTACAACCAATCCAAATGTCACAATCAGTTATTGTTCTGCCTGGCAAACAGTAGTTGGCTTACTGCACCTGGAAGTGTTGATGATGATATAAAACAATTGACTTCTTCCCAGTCTGTTTGCAAATTTAGCTGACTTTCAAGCTTTATAATTTAATTTGAGACTTACTATACATGGCACATGCTGATACAAAAGAATAGACTTTCACTCCATCTGCTGGCAACTCAGCAGGCTCACAAATGGTCAGGGAGAAAAGAAGACATACCTCCTTTGTGGACGACACCAATTTTTTACCATCATACTCCTTCAGTTGTTGCACTGCAGAAGCAGCAGTCCCCATTTACATGTAGAAGACAGACCTAAAAAGATGATATGAAAAAACTATGGAAATAAAAACATTATCTCCTCTCTCCCAAAACAGTTTAGCCAGTGTGTCATATATCAATCCATTCATAACAGTTATGTGAAGTTGACTGATCGCATGTCTTGATAAGCAAAATGACAATACCTCAAAATCCATGGCCATAGTATTCAGAACCTACTCACAAACATGATCTGCTATCACACACAGCTACAGAAGGAATTTACATCAGATACTTCATAGATTAAGAAGTCTTTGGGACACCAGCTTGTCATGATGACCTTCATACCTGCATACTCATCAATAGGGTCAACCATAAAAAGGACTTCCAGGCCACGCTTCTTAAGCTTCTCCAAAAATGGGGAATTCTCAACTGCCTTGCGAGACTCGCCAGTGATATAGTATATATCCTTTTGCCCCTCCTTCATCCGTGTCACATAGTCCTTCAGAGAAGTATGGTCTTCCCCAGACTTTGTAGATTGGTACCTCAACAATTCTGAATAAGGTTGAACACAAACAGCATGTTATGTTCCCTGTAGATTTCTTGACCAAATCTTGGCAACATAAGGAACAGCAATAGCACACAAAGATCAACACTATCCACAGCAAAATCTTTATTACAGAAATCATGAAATATGAACCTGAAATCTTACCAGCTAGTTTAGCCCGATTCTGAGAATCTTCATGAATGCCAAGCTTCACATTCTTTCCAAAGGCCTCATAAAACTTGGTATACTCCTCCTTGTTCTCTGTAATCTCATTAAACATCTCTAAACACTTCTTCACAATGTTTTTCCGAATAACCTTTCAACCATGGAATGGTCCCTCTGTTAGAAATTTGTGCAGCACACACACATTAACCTTACACAAACATTGTGTAAGATGGCCCCTATCATTATACACATATACAACAATTTGCCACACTAGAACCCTCAAGACCATTCCCAATTGGTCCCAGGCCTTACAAGAGCAAGTAGATCGTCCCCAACAAGGGAATAATTCAGGCTGGCTCATATCTGGTCAACATCCAAGAGTGTACAACCACTTGCAAATGCATTTGACACTCTTGTTCTGATCAACATATTACTTCTTACCTCAAACTCTTAGATCAAAGGTCCAAGTCTAGCATTTTTCCAGGCTAGTATTATATCTACCACAGTTACAATGAAACACTGCATTGATTTTCAAAACTTAGTAGAATTATATCACAGCCAGCAAGAACTGATCCTCCCAGTGAAAATTGATGCCATCATCCTAGTCATGGACTGAAGGAGAGAAATATCTAGGAGCACCCATAAGATGCTGGTGCAGCCATGAATATCACTCGTTGCTTTTCAAATCTTTGTAGGCATCTAAAATCAACTGTAAGATTGCAACCAACACATTGCCCATTGATCCTTCAATTGAAGTGGATCCCAAGGACATGCCATCCTCCTAGACTGACTGTAGAAGATATCCCCTTCCTTTCACGCAAACAAACCTCTGTATCATCTGATAGTCCTGACAGGCTAAAGTGCATCAGAGAGATTCCCAAGAATATGTCATCATTCCACACAGGGTGTGAGATGTCCCTATTCTTCTTCACATCACTTGCAAGACCCAATTGTTCACACATTCACACACAGACTACTAAAGTGGAATAAAGAAACAATGTGTCGTTGTTCGTTATAACACCTTTAAATGAATTCTTTCACACAACATACAAATTTCTAACAGAAAGAATCTACCCATACCAGAACTATTATCACGAGTGACATTCCAGATGAATTGCTGCTCTGCAGAGTTCAAGTCTTACCTGTGGTAGAATCTGATGCAAATCTCCATTGTTTACTTCAAAACTGTAGAAAGATACCTTCAAAATCTTGTTTTGTTGGAGCATTTCTCGGGAAATGTTCAATGGGAGGTCTTCAGAGTCCACAACGCCTTTCACAAAACCAAGATATTCAGGGATCAGCTCCTCACAGTTGTCCATTATGAAAACACGGCGGACATAGAGCTTGATGTTGTTTAGCTTCTTGCGCCCATCAAACATATCAAAAGGGGCTCTCTTGGGCACAAACAACACGGACTTGAACTCCAGCTGCACTTTCCAGCCATGGTAAAAACTCAAAAATTCAAAACCATAGATAGTGATCTGGTGGTCTGGAAATAGTATCAGACTAGGGAGATTTGCAATTAGGCTCTTGCAACTATGGATTCTTGTCGAGAGCTTAGCTGAGCATCTTTACCTGCCCTTCAACAGAAAAGTGTTTGACTGCCAAGTGCTCCTCCCAGTCATTGTTCAAGCTCTTGTAGAAAGCAGCATACTCTTCCTTTGTTATCTGGTCTGGTGGCCGCATCCATATGGGCTTCTGCTTGTTCATGACAGCCCACTCATGCGACACCTCCTTCACCTGAAACCAAATCCTGCTATTGGGATACCCTAAACCTTTTTGGTCCAATTCAGCAAATTTTGTCTTCTTCCAAATTATCCACACAAGCATTGAGAAGATGCACAGCTGAACATGACCCAAACTTAGATTGCAGCCTAAGCTCTACAAAGTGAACCTTCTTAGTCTTTTTCGCTTTGTCCTTTTTCTCCTCTTCATCAGTGATCTCTTCAATCTTTCCTTCTTCTCCATCTTTCTCTTCTTTCACAGCTTCCTCATCCTCATCATCTGACACCTCCTTCTCAGTTGTCTTTTCTGTCCACAAGGAGATTGGGTAGCTGATGAACTCAGAATGCTTCTTCACTAGGTCTTTCAACTTCCTCTCCTCAAGGTACTCAAGTTGGTCTTCCTTGAGGTACAAAACAATCTTTGTACCTCGACCAAGTTCCTCACCTGCAAACATAGCACTGTTAGACTCCAATCTCACACGTCACAATTACAGCAGAGTAGCAAGTTAGCAACAGAGTTCATGTGTACACTTCTGACACATACAGAGACAGGTTGAGGTCACTCTTACCAGTGTCTCTCTGTACAGTGAAGGAGCCACCTGCCTGTGACTCCCAAATATATTGCTCATCATCATTGTTGTGACTGTGCACAATAACTTTCTCTGCAACAAGATATGCAGAGTAGAATCCCACTCCAAACTGACCGATCATGCTAATATCAGCTCCAGCTGAGAGAGCCTCCATGAAAGACTTTGTTCCAGACCGAGCAATGGTTCCTAGGTTGTTCACCAGATCTGATTCAAGCAAGATGGCAAAGATTGAGACCTGAAGAATGAAAACATAGACAAATAAGAAATGCTGATCTTGAAAGAAAATGACTGCCTTTCATAGCATATGCCAGCACAAACACAAAAATCTTACCAGCTTTTGTCATTCCAATGCCAGAGTCAATGATAGTGAGTGACTTATTGGTCTTGTCTGGGACAACATGGATGAAGAGCTCAGGCTGGGTATCCAGCTTGCTCTTATCAGTAAGTCCCTCAAAACGGATCTTGTCCAATGCCTGGATCACAAAATTGATTAGCAAAAGTGAGTGATGGGGCCATGGGTCATTCTTTGCTTCGTGGGTACAAGACATTCAACGTACAACAATGGATCAGTTTAGAAGCAGAATTACACGTAGTCAAGTGGTGGAACAAAAGAAACCTTACATCAGAAGCATTGGAAATCAGCTCCCGCAGAAAGATCTCCTTGTTACTATAGAAAGTGTTGATAATGAGACTAAGCAGCTGGTTAATCTCCGCCTGGAAGGCAAATGTCTCGACATCTCCAGATGGCTGCCCACCAGCCTCATGCTCACCAGCCTGTTGATCTTCAGCAATGACTGCCATTGCTACAAAAAAAAGCAGCTGAGTCGCTGACCTAATTCAAATCTGCACCAGACAACCCAAAAGAAGTTACCACAGCAGATCACTTAGCACGAGAAGTACAACAGTGACTTTTCTGCCGAATGTTATACCAAAATTCTACCAGAAAGACGCCAGGAAAAGATTGTAACGACAGCAGGAATGCAATACAGCATGGACATTTCAGCAACAACGATAGCATTGCAACGATCAGGTCTGGTGGAGCCGATCCACAAGGAGACTAGACAATTTGCAAAGCCAATATGGGAAAAAAAAAACAAGAAAACAACGAAATCGCCTCTCTCGAACCGCAAGCTCAGACCCGACACCAAAGAAAAAAATAGAGACGCTCACGGCATCACATCATCGCATTGCTATGATCACGTCCAGTACAGAAACAAGACGGAAAATGACGGAAAATGCTGCTTCCACACCAAAATCACTCCAAATGCGGAACCGAAAACTCGACAAGATTGTGCTCTAGTTACACCGAAAAAAAAGGCTGGCACACACTCTGCATCCAAGTCCAGTTCTACACTGTGGCAAGCAACACCTATTTTGCACCAGCATGTGCCAAAATAAGGAGAAAAACTTGACCAAAAACGGTCGCAATTATATCCCGCGGGGGCAAAAAAACGCAAAACAGAGCATGCCGCCGCATCTACACCAAAATCACTCCAAATGCGAAACCGAAAACTCGACAAGATTGTGCTCTAATTACACAGAAAAAAAAAGGCTGGCAGAAATGCTGCAATCAAGTCCAGTTCTACACTAGGATAATCGACCAATTCTCCATCAGCCAGTGCCAAATAAGGACCAAAACTTGACCAAAAACGGTCGCAGTTACATTAAAAAACGCAAAAAACTTAACTGTAAACACAGATCGACAAAATGTGCGTGAATGCGACACAAGAGGCTGGCAAAACTTCTGCATCCAAGTCCAGTTCTACACTAGGACAATCGACCAATTCTGCGTCAAGAAATGCCAAATAAGGACCAAAACTTGACCAAAAACGGTCGCAATTGCATTATAAAAACGCCCAAAAAAAATTTATAAAAAATGCAACACGGATCGGCTACTCACATTTTCCGATTACGACGTCGAGAGCCACGAAATCGAGAAACCGATCCACAGAACCTCACACACGCGAGGGACCAGGGAGATTAAAAACTGAAGAAGACAGTAGAAACAACTCGACAAAGGCAACGAACGACCTAGCTTCAATCGCCAACGTCCGATTTTACGCTCTGCTAACTTATCATGAAATCCGGCCGTCCAAATAAAGTTCGCACTTGTTTTTCAATACCCTCACCATGTTTCCTTGTACTTCTATAGAATTGCAACCGTCGGATCGGATAACGGTCACAATCTCATGGCCGATATTCTCCCGCTTCAATTTCTACGAAAAAAAGCTTCTATGTTCCCGTAGTTCTCAAATTCCGTTCTCACTCAACCCTATGAGTTTTCTGGGTGCCATACTACTAGTTCGTAAAGCACTGCCTAGATTTTTCCTTACCTGCCTGAAGAAACGTGTTTTCAGCAAGCGGGATCTTCTGGGGTGGAAGGTACCAGCCAGGCTGTACTGGGATCTTCCAGTTCCCTCGGCCTACCGGCCTTGGGCACAGATCTCAAATCATGGAAGGGCTGTACTCAGGCCCTTCTCATATACTTTTTTTCTCTTTTTTTTTAATGAGAAGGCCTTTGAACAAGAGAGGGAGAAAGAGCAATGAGTCCTTGGAGGTCAAATGTTCTCAGCTATGGTGGAAACTATCGATCCTAAACATCGAAGTAAGCACCATGGATCTCTTTCTTTCTCTTCCCATCCAGAGAATGCAACGTTCTCATCAGAAGAGTCCTGTTTGATGGTTTTCTATCATTTTACAACCCAGACAGAAGTTGGAAGCTGCCAGTTAAGACTTGTGTACTTGTTGTGCTCGTGGTGAGACTTTTATAAAAAAAATTCAATGATTTTGGGTACTTGTTAAGGTTAAATCTTTTGGAGGCATTTTTCATTTTGTTTGATTTTTTAATTTTTTTTTCACAAAAAAGAATTGTGGGTTTTGCAACTGATCAAATTCATTAATTGATTAATATGTAATTGAATTGCTTTGAGAAAAGAGAGATTTAATTGATTAGTATATTTTTAGTGACTTTTTTTAAAAAGCCTTGAATATTATAATATTGCATCAACTAAATTTTAATTTTGAAATTTTGACAAGGATATTATGAGATCTCAAATTAATATGATGTGGATAATGTGACATCATCATTTTTTTTTCTTTTTCTTCTCCTCCAAAAGTCACAAGTTGTATTTGAAAAATAAAATTATTTTATTTTATTTGGGTTTTGTTAACAAAAAAAAGGTTTGGTAGCATTCACCACCAACCATAGGCACATGTTATTACATTTGTACATGATGAGATCAATGTATATATTACATGTATATATTAATGCACACATCCATCGAAGTTTGAACCCAAGACATCATGGAAGTGCACCAAGGTTTTAACTATCAAAATATTTTGATACAACAGTAACATGAAGACAAAAGTTTAACTTTATTATATCAACACGAAATATTTAGAAATTTCAAAATTTAACATAAAATTTTCTTTGTCAAAATTTATTCAAATGTTATAGATGAAAACATTGTCTTGAAGCTTATGTAATAATGTATTTAGAATATATATATATATATATATATGTATATATAAGTCAATTTAAAAAGTTAGAAAAATTAACCTAAAATAAAATGTTATGAATTTTAAAAATTACAAATTCGTTTTCGTTTAAGTTGGCATACAATTTTTGTAAATGTGATTCAATGCCATGTGAATCCAAAAATGCTTTCATTAAGTCTTTGACAATGTTATTTTTCTCATGTAAAATATATGTCCATGCATTTAAATCCTTCAATAGTATGGCAACTTATTATGACCTATTGTAAAGATTTGATGATATATATTTTTTAATTTGATGAATTTTGATTTTTTTCCAAAAAATTCCTTTGTTGATGTTGTTGCTTTAAATTGACAAAAATTTACCACAAGAAAAAACTTTAATTAAGTAGTCAATATAGTCATTTAATTTTCAAGATCATATTTGTTGAACAACATTAATCATACATTAATATAAATTATTACTTAAAAAACTTTGGAAAAACATCACAACATATGTTTAATATTATATTTTATAATGATGTAAAAGTATAGTTTACCTTCGATCCTTTGTAAAAGTAGAAAATAACAATTTGGTGAAATTTTGGCATTAAATAGTTGGACTAAACCCTTCCCTTAATCAAAATTATTATTTTTTTAATTTTTGGTGTCGATTTTGCACAACTTGGTGATTGTTTTTTGGGGAAAAAAAATGCAAACTCAAGGATAACCACAAAAAAAAAAATTGCCAAAAAATTGAGATCACAAATTTGAAAGAAAAATAGTTATTCCTACTAAATAATTTTCTAAAAATAATTTTTTAAAAAATCCAAACTAAAATCCATAAATAATTACAATATCAAACTTTTTTTAAAAAAATTAAAACATCTTTGAAATTATTATAAACCTTATCCAAAAAATTAAAAGCTTTTAAATAAATATAAAAAATATAATTGGATTTTTTTGTGGTGAATTTCCACCATTTTACAAACTTAAAAATTGGCCACCAACATCGATAGATGATTCTTAAATTACAAACACCAAAATTTGTCATTGAAAAAAGTCAGAATCCTACAATAGGTTAGGACTTGTAGTTTTTTAAAATAATGATTTTAAATTTTTTAAAATCCATATATGGTCTATAGCCAAAAAAGGGTTACATTGTTTTGTGGATGATCTTGAACAACAACACAAAAACTGAAAAAATAAAAATATTACAAAAACCTTTTGATGTGACTATTATGATTACCATTTTTAATTCATTGTATTGTTTGATTTTTCACAATTCATTTTTAAACATTTAAACATGAACCTGTAACAAAAATAAAAATAAAAATGTTAAATCATGGTAAAAATTTAAAATATTGGTAAACAAAACACATATAATTTTATTAAAAGACCACACACAGACACGCACACACACACACAGACTACTTTTGAATAACATACGTGAATGTTCATATTTAATTTTAAAAATCAAATAGTTTTATCCAAAATTACATCACGATAATTACATAGATTTAGTTAAAATATAAATCGTATATATTTCACATCAAAACATCTCAAGTATAAAAATATATCATATATATATAAATTATATGTATATTTTTCGTGCCATTTTTACACTTTGAAGCCCATGAATGTTGCATGGACATATTGTTTTAAGATTTTCACACGAATTTTATTGAAATTTCATGATATTGTAAGTTTGTGATGCCCTTTAAAGTAGAAACAAAAATATGAGTAGTTTATTCCATTTATCACCTTTAACCCATAGACGTCCCATGATGGACTATGAACATTTGCAAGGTTTACATCACAAATTTAGCATGTGATGAAAATCGTTCATTCATAGGTTTGTACATTTTATGCACGAATATCATGCATTGAAAATACATTTGACACATGAATAAATGCGTTGATGGATGAAGTACAAACTTATGAATGAACAAATGTGACACAAATTTCGCATCTTCCAATAAATTTGTGTCTCAAACAAAATTTCAATGCACGATATTAATGTATGAAATAGACAAATTTTGCACGATTTCCATTATTAAATCATGAGATGCTAAATTTGTGATGTGTTTCAAATGTTAAAGGTCAAATTTATTTCAAAAAACCATTGGTCAAATACTTCAAGTTGGGGTATGGTTGAAGTCATGCATGAGGTGTTATTGGAGGCCACCAAAGCAACATTTTGTTAACAAATAGGAGATCTACTCAAGTGCAAACATAAATCTTTATTGAAAGGAAACTACAACATAATGTTCACAACACAAAACACAACATCAAGAACTCTCCAAGGTTCTTGTCACATGA